>Ga0160490_100018_pt1 | contig 309414 bp, 266 predicted proteins | sample DIDnMG_7_FD_108210 | JGI IMG/M metagenome (GOLD analysis project Ga0160490, IMG submission 108210) | Enriched soil microbial communities from UW Madison campus, WI, USA - DID2934_E24_Lignin MG | ecosystem: Environmental > Terrestrial > Soil > Unclassified | place: USA: Madison, Wisconsin... | reverse complement strand
TAATAAATCTATTAAATTATCCAGTATATCAACTAAGAAATTAGGGTGACTATAGCTGCAGGGCTCACCTCTTCCCATTCCGAACAGAGAAGTTAAGCCTGCCTGCGCCGATGGTACTGCTAACGCGGGAGAGTAGGTCGTCGCCAGTTTTTATTTAAAAGCCTCAATCATATCGATTGAGGCTTTTTTTATGCAATAAACTCAAACTAATCACTTACCCTTCTTACTAAAGTGAATAATCAATACCTAACCTGAAAATTCTATATACTCAAACAAAACTTTTAAATTTTATAATTATATTATTTTGAAAATAAGATAATTCTTATTTTTGCGTTTATTTAGAATAAATTAATATAATGTATTTATTTAGATTATTTCTGATCTTTTTTTCTTTTACATTTTCATTTGCTCAACAAGATTATAAATTGAGAAATGATGTTTTTGAAAATAAATTAAAAGATTATAGAAAATTAATGTTGAGTGATCCTAATAAAGGAATTTTATTAAATGGAAAATTACTTGTAGAGGCAAAAAAAATCAAGAATGTAGATGCTGAATTATTGTTGTATTCGCATCAATGTTGGTATAATATGTACAAGGTAAATACTCAACAGTTATTGAAATCTGCTCATGATTTAGAAATTAGAAGTGAATCTTTAGGTAAGAAACGTTTTCAAGCGATTGCAAATACTTATATTTTGTATGCTTATGCCCATAATCAATTGGAAGATGAAGCTATAAATGCGTTCAATAAAGTTATGTATCTGTTAAAAGATGAAAATTCACATGACATAAAAATTATTGAGACAAAAAATAACGCTTATACTTATTTAACAAATCTTTATTTGCATACCAATCGTTCGAAAAAAGCAATTGAAGTTTTAAAAGAAGCAAAAGTTAATTTGAATTTTGTTGAAGATAAGAGTAGAAAAAATGATTTTTTATACAGAAATTATTCTCATTTAGGAGCTGCTTATTTACATCAAAATTTAGATTCGTCTTATTATTATGTTAGTCAATCGATTGCTTTAAAATCTTCTAATTTTCCAGAAAATGATGATGTTTCTATTTTAAATTACTCTTTATTAGGAGATATAGAAAATAAAAGACATAATTATTCTAATGCTATTCAACATTATAAATTAGTAGAAAAGTTTATTCCAACTAATTATGATTTGATGAATCTTGCTGAACTTTATCGTGGTTTTGTAATTAGTTATAAAGGTTTAAATGAGCAAGATTCAGTTTTAATTTACCAAACCAGATTAAAAGATTTAGAATTAAAGATTGTTCAAGATAAGAATAAATCTTTGCACAAAATTTTAGAAAAGACAAGAGTTGTTAAGCAAACTAATGAATCTTATAAAGTAGTTTTAATTGTTGTTTGTTTTTTGTTATTTTCTATTCTATTAATAATTGTATTTTTCTTTTTTAGAGATAAGAGTAAAGTCAATTCATTATCAAATCAAGAATCAGGTAATAATATCGATTTAGAAAATCAGTATGTTTTTTTAATCGAAAAGTTTAAAGAAGATTCAAAAGAATTTAATGATGATTTTAATAAATCATTTCCTAATTTTTCTGACAGGTTGAAATCAATTAATCAGACTATTGTTGAATCAGAAATTGAGTTTTGTCGTTACCTAAAATTAAATTTTTCTACCAAAGACATCGCTAAATACAAAAACTTATCACCTAAAACGGTTCAGAATAAAAAATATAGAATTCGTAAGAAGCTAAACATTCCAGATTCCGAAGATATTTATTTTTTCTTCAATAAAATATAAAGCGTTAACCTTTATTAAATCAGTAAAATACGAGATAGGGTACATTGACTTTTACAGTTTGTGTGCTTTTTGAGGATGTATTATTTCTTTCTTTTATAATTTTAATGAGTCTAAATAAGTTTTAAATAAAGTTATAAAAATGAAAAGATTTACTCTCTTTTATTTTGCTTTTCTATTGAATTCAGTTTTTTTATTAGCACAAGAATGGAATCAATTAGGAGCAAATATTGGGTCTGAGGAAAACCCAATGAGCAATACAACCGTGAATGGAGCGGGTGATATTATGGCCTATAGTTTAGATTATCCCAAAACATCTACTATAGAAAAAGGTTTGGTTCGAGTTGCACAATTTGATGGTGAAAATTGGAATCAAATCGGTCAAGATATTATTTATGGTACGATGACAAGCATTAATTACAGTCGTTCTGCATTATTAAATTTAAGTTTGAGTGATGATGGGAAAACTTTGGCAATTGGTGCTCCTTACGAAAGTTCTGTAGGAAACTTTTTTGGTGAAGTAACTATTTTCAAATTCGATGGTAATTCTTGGGTTCAACAAGGAAGTACAATTCATGGCAAAGAACAATCAAATTTTGGTAGTGCTGTAAAATTATCTAAAAACGGAAATCGTTTAGTTATCGGTGGTAACTACACACAAGTTGGTGCTGGTGGTTTTGCTGGCGTTGTTAGAGTTTATGAATTCAACAATTCAGATTGGACACAACTTGGTCAAGATTTATATAATGACAAAGCTTTTGGAAACGGAAATAGTTTCGGTTACGATGTTGATATCAACGATGAAGGTAATATTATCGCTGCTTCTCATAACGCTGGTGCAGCTTTAATTTATCAGTTAGATGGTTCTACTTGGTTAGAAGTTGCAAAATTTAACGATGCTGCATATTATTACATTAGTTTGAATGGTAAAGGTGATCGTATTGCTATTGGTGCGCCAACAGATCCAAATAACAATAATGTTATGTATGCTGGTTTAACTAAAGTTTATACGAATACCAATGGTGATTGGACACAAACAGGTGAAACTTTTTACGGAACTGCAATGTTTGGTTGGTTTGGTAGAACTCGTTTAAATTCTGAAGGTAATATTTTAGCGATTGGATCGGAAGGAATTTCTTCTCTATTCGGAAATGTCATGGTTTATAAATTGATTGCTGATGATTGGAAACAAATTGGAGCAACAATTAACGACGATGTCAAAGGTTCTTTCTTTGGAAATACGGTTGATCTGAATAATGAAGGTTCTATAATTGTGATTGGTTCTAGAGATGGTGCAGGTTCACAAACAATACATTTAGCAAAAGTATTTGAATTTTCTTGTAATGATGATGTTCCAGTTGTTGATGAAGTTCCAACTTTTTGTGCTAATAATTCAATAGAATTAACCGCTTCTGCAAGTGAAGGTTCTACAATCAATTGGTACGAAAATGAAAATTCTACAACACCAATTTTTGTAGGAAATACTTTCGAAACGCCAATTTTATCAGAATCAAGATCTTATTGGGTAGAATCTGTAAGTGAAATAGAATGTGTATCATCAAGAAAAGAAGTTGTGGTTAATGTATTACCATTACCAGAGTTAATTTTAGAAGAAACGGAAATCAATGTATGTTCTGGCTCTGTTGCTTCTTTGTATGCAGAATCACCAAATCATGTAATTTTCTGGTATGCAAATGAAAATGATACAGAATATTTATATCATGGAAATCTTTTTGTTACACCAGAATTAACTGCTGATAAAACATATTGGGTAGAAGCTTATAATTTAACAACGGGATGTCGTTCAGAAAGAATACAAGTTATTGTAACAATTAGTGAGAAACCAGCTGCTCCAATTGCAAATGCAACTCAATACTTTGAAGAAGGTAAAACTTTAGCAGATTTAGAAGTAGAACATACGTTAGATTTGGCTTGGTTTGCAGATGAATATTTGACAGTTTCTTTACCAGAAACAACAGTTTTAGTTTTAGGTAGAACTTATTATGTTGCTCAAAAAGTTAATGATTGTTTGAGTGATGCAGTTGCAATAACAATCGATAGAAATTTATCTTCAACAGATTTTGCAAATCAAAAAACAAAATATTATCCGAATCCTGTAATCAATGATTTCACAATCGAATCAAAAAATATCATCAATCAAGTTCAGATTTATGATCTTACAGGACGATTAGTTTTAGATCAAAAAGTAAATTCTCAAAAGGTAAAACTTAATTTATCTCAACTTACAAACGGAACTTATATAGTGAAAATCTTGGGTACTGATGAATCAGAAAGTATCAAGATTATCAAAAAATAAGGAACAAATTTTTTATTCTATACCGAAGGTTAATTTTAGCCTTCGGTCTTTTTTATGATGTCTATTTAAAGAATTTATCAAGTGAAAGATCTTTTTTTATTAAAAATATTAAGTTTATTTTTTTTACTCAGTTCATTTCAAATTTCTTTAGGACAACAAGCAGAATTTTCTATCAATAACTGTGAAATCAAAAAATCTGGTTATTTGGTAAAATCTATAAATGTTGATGATCCCGATGAAACTGAAATTTTTCCAACCCAAACCATACAAATTAATGTAACCAAAATAGGAAGTTATTCTATAGAAACAAATTCTGTCAATGGAATTGTATTTTCTAGTTCAGGTAATTTTACCAATACGGGTTTACAAAATGTTGAACTAAAAGCTAACGGAATCCCAGCAAATTATGGTGAATTTACATATCTCGTTGGAAATTGTAATTTTTCTAGATACACTTACATTCCAGACAGAAGATACAAAGATGTTACCTTACAAGGACAAAATGATGATGGTAGTGGAGGCATTTCTGCAAGACATCATCGTTTGATTTATAAAGCTTTTGATTCGACAATTACAGGTGAAGAATGGATGAATTCTAATCTTGGAGCAAATTATAACAAAGTTGGTCATCCTGCATTTAATCCAGATGCAATTCCTAATTCGGTTAAAGATTTGAATGCTTTTGGAAGTAATTACCAATGGGGAAGATACAGTGATGGACACGAATTGATTAATTGGACAACTGATGCAGATACTTCTAATGAATCGGTAAATGGTAACTCTACAATAAAAGCGACTGGCGATACAGCGCCACATAATAAAATGGTGCTAAGTACTCAGTGGCAAGAATTTCCGAACAATGAATTATGGCAAGGTGAATCAGGTATAAATAATCCTTGTCCTATCGGATTTAGAGTTCCAACTCAAGCGGAGTTTAATATAGAAGCAGTCGCAAATAACATACAAAATATCAACGATGCCTTTGCATCAGAATTTAGAATTGTTGGTCCAGGAGCAAGACAACATTCTGAAGGACAGTTTGAGAATCCTCCTGGTTATCAATCGGTTTATTGGACAAGTAGCAAACCAAATGCTTTAGGAAATTCTCATGATTATCATTTTCAAGAAAGAACTTATGAACATAGTACTGTAAGAGGTTTTGGATTTTCTGTTCGTTGTATTTTACGCGCATATTCTTACAAAGAATGTGATTATGATTACGATGGAGTGGTTGAGTTTGATTTACAAACAATTCGTACAAATATTTTATCGACCTATCCAAGTAATTACAAAATTACGTTTTACGATACATTTTTTAATGCGCAAAATGGTTCTTCTACAGGATTAGTTTCTGGTAATTTGATGGCTTATGTAACCGATAATCCTAACATTATTTATGCAAGATTAGAAGATGCGTCTGGTAATTTTTTAGATGGAATAAAACTTAAATTTTATGCTTATCAAGCACCTAAATTAACAGAAGAAATACCAACCTTATTTTATTGTACAACTCTTACTATCGGAATCGGAGTTTTTGATCTGACAACAGTTGAAAATTTAATTGTTACTGATAATTCTGGTTTAACTTTTACTTATTATACAACAAAAGAGGCTGCAGAAAATGGTGGTACAACCAATAGAATCAATTCGCCAGCGACTTATTCTGGTAGAGCTGTTCCGGTATATGTGAGAGTAGAAAACGAGAATGGTTGTTATGTTATACAAGAAATCAAATTAGAGATTACGACAATGAATTTAGAAAGTTCCGAGGTTGATGTAGATCCGATTTGTGAAGATGAATTAATTAATCTTGAAGATTATTTGCCATTATTGGTAGATGATGGTTTAGAAAAATACAAAGCTGTTTTTTATCTTTCAGAAAGTGATGCAATTACAAATGATGAAACTAAAGCAATTCAAGATGTTGAAAATTTTGATACTTCTGGTTTGATGAATTTTACCATTTGGGTTAATTTTTCGTTATTAAGCGGTAGAAATTGTGAAGATGTAATCAGTCAATTAAATTTTACAATAGAAAAGAAACCAGAAATTATTGTTTCTAATCCAGCGCCAATTTGCGCAGGAAATTCTACGATATTGACAATCAATAATCCAGCTAATTACATTCTTAATTGGTATGAAACAGAAGATTCAACTGAAGTGATTTTTACAGGAAATAACTTTACAACTCCAGAAATTTTTACTGCAAAATCTTATTGGGTAGAAGCCGTGAATGTTACAGGTTGTATATCTGAAAGAAATGAAATTAAAATAGAAATTGCCGAGAGTTTTACTTTAAATACAATAGAAAAGCAATTGCTTTGTGATGATGATTTTGACGAGATTTTCTCCGTAGATTTAAGTATTTATCCTGAACTTTTAGTAAGTGATATTACTAATTTTACGTTTAAATTTTATCGTAGTGAAGATGATTTATTGAATGATCTGCCTATTAATAATGCTGATTTATCTAATTATTCTTCAACAACAATTCCTTTTACTATTTGGGTAAAAGTTACCGATAAAACAAATTGTAGTCAAATAGCTAAAATTGAGTTTGAAGCACAAAATGTAATTCCTTTCAATGAGAATACAATTTTAGAAACATGTGAAAAATTAGTTGATTTCACTTTGCATCAATCCGAATTAACAAACACAACTGGTGCAACTTTTCGTTATTATTCAAGTTTTGAGAATGCAAGAAATCAAACCGATGAAATATTGAATTTTACTAATTTCGAGTTTGTAGAAAATACACAGATTTATGTCTTGATTTCTGCTCCAAATTTTTGTTCGGTAATTGTACCTTTTTATCTTCAGAAAGGAAATTTGAGCGTGAATGCTTCAGAATTTAATCTAAAAGATTGTTTAGATGAAACAGGATTTAACACCTATAATTTAACTAATTATTTAGTAGATTTAGGTATCAATCGACCATCAGATTATGAGATTTCTTATTTTGATAATCTTCAGAATGCAGAAAATAATGAGATTAGTTTGGCGATTACAGATTTCGAGAATTACCAAATTTCAACGGTTGGTACAACGATAATTTATGTAAGAATAGCGCAAGAGAATTGTTTTATAATTAGTAAAATAATTATTCAGATTCTAGATAAACCGATCCTTAATTCTGGTATTGAAGAATTATTGTGTGACGATGATTTTGATGGCGTTTTCAAAATTGATTTAAGTTCTTTCGAAAATCAATTAAGTAACGATTCTTCTAATTTGACATTCTATTATTATGCTTCGAAAGAAGATTTAGATACTAATTATTTTGTTTCCAACTATGCAGATTTCACTGTTCCCACTTTTCCATTTACTGTTTGGGTCAAAGCAGTGAATGATGCTGGTTGCGAAAGTTTTACAACTTTTGTTCTGAATCAAAATCAATCATTACCAATAAATTCGACAAACGAAATTTTAAAATCTTGTGATGAAAACATTGATTTGACGCTTTTAGAAAATGATATTTATATTGATTTGAATGCAATTTTTAATTATTATGAAAATTTACTAGATGCCCAAAACGAACGTAATCCGATAGTGAATCCAAATCGTTATCAACCAGAAAATTCTTCAGGACTTATTTATGTTCGTGTAAAAGTTAGCGGTTTTTGTGATGCGATTACCAATTTTAATTATCAAACACAATTGCAACAAGAACTAGAATTATCAATTCCAGAACATGTTTATTTATGTTTAGATGGTTCTGTTGTTGTGAATGCAGGAAACGATTTTGATGATGATCGTTATGTTTGGACTTGGAACGGAAAAACATTTGTTGGATCTACAATTGAGATTTCAGAAGAAGCAATTTATACGTTGAATATTACAGATGCAAATGGTTGTGAATATCAATTTTCGGTAGAAGCAACTTATTTTGTTGCACCAAAAATTATAGAAATCATTGCAGAATCTAGTTCGATCACCGTGAATGCAACAGGTGAAGGAGAATTGTTGTATTCTATTGATGGCGAAAATTGGCAAACCTTAAATGTGTTTAATAATCTTCCGCAAGGCGTAAATTATACAATTTATGTGAAAGCAAATGATTGTATGATTGTCACACAAGAAATCTATTTACTAAAGATTACTAATTTTATTTCGCCAAATGGTGATGGTGTTAATGATGAATGGACAATTAAACTGAATTCTACTGATGAAGCTCATCTGAAGATTTTTGATCGTTACGGAAAAACATTTTATCAAGAATCATCAACAACAGGATTCAAATGGAATGGTAAATTGAACGGAAGTCCATTAAGTTCTGGTGATTATTGGTATATTTTAGAAATCCCAACGGGAACCAACGGAACCATGAGGAAATTTACAGGAAATATTACCGTTAAAAATAAATAAGTTGAAGAGAACCACCAAAAGTGGTTCTTTTTATTTGTTCCTAAAAATCAAGAAAACGATGCTCAAACCAGTGAAAATTGACATTAAAAAACCTAACCAAGCCAATAACGGAATTCCACCAACCATTGGCCAAATTTCGGTTGATGAAAGATAAGCTGCACCCAAACCAAAAGTCAAAGTAAGAATTGCTAAAACCAATTTATTGATGCTGTTTTTAATTAAACTTTCGATAATTGGTAAATCTTGAATATGAAAATTCATTCCGATTTGATCATTGATTAATTTATTCATCAATTTGCTCAAATCTTCTGGGATGTCATCAAATAAATCTTTCGCATTTTTTATGTTTTTAATTGCCTTGTTCGCCAAATATTCTGGATGCAATTTCTCGCGAGCAATTTTTTTTGCGTAAGGACGAATCGCTTTTTGGATATTTAGATTCGTGTCTAATTGTTGTCCAACACCTTCCAAAAGTGCAATTCCGCGCATCAGAATGTAGATAAATTCGGGCATCAAGACATGATTGGTCTTCAGAATCTGATTCATTTTTCTAATCACGACATTAATATCAATGGTTTCTATGGTGTTGTAATCCATATAATCAATAATGTCTAAAATATCTCGTGCCAATTGATTTTCGTCTTCTATGTAATGATTGATTGCTAATTTTTTGATTCCACGAATAATTTTTTGTGGATTTTTAAATCCGAAATTAATCACAATTTCTTCTAACAATTCTTTGTCTTGCTCGGTAATTTGTCCCATCGAACCAAAATCGATAAATGCTAATTGACCATTCGACATGAAAAAAATATTACCAGGATGTGGATCAGCATGAAAAAATCCATCGTCTAAAATTTGTTTGATGTAAACATCAAGACCTGTTAAGACAACTTTTTTAGGATCAAAGCCAAGCGCTTCAATTCCGGCTTTATCATTGATTTTTATTCCTTCGATAAACTCCATACAAAGCACATTGTTGTTGCTGAAATCTGCATAAGTTTTCGGAACATAGATTTCTTTAGATTTTTTGAAGTTTTCTCTGAAACGTTGAACGTTCTGAAATTCACTGCTTAGAGAAAGTTCTTTTAGTATAGAATTTTCAAAACTTTTTAAAATCTGAGAGATGTTTTTGCGTTTAAGATTTTCGTAATTATTTTCTAAATAATTGGCAATATCTTTTAAAATGGCCAAATCAGATTCTATGGTTTTATCGATTCCGGTTCGTTTTACTTTCAGAATCACTTTCTCACCAGATAATAATTCGGCCTTGTAAACTTGAGAAATAGAGGCTGCAGCAAAAGGTTTTTCATCTATAGAAAGGAAATAATCTTTAGGATCTATATTGAATTCGGATTTGATTTTTGTTTGGATATCAATTTCTTCTGCAGGAACATCGTCTTGTAACTTTTGCAATTCCTCGATCATTTCGGCAGAAACCAAATCTTTTCGATTACTGATTAATTGACCAAGTTTGATGTAAGTAGGACCTAATTCTTCTAATGCCAAACGTAATCTGACATAAATACTTTGCTCAAAAATTCTTTTTGCTTTCGGATTCCAATTGGTAAAAAAACTTGGAGTTAAGGATTCTATATTCGAACGAGAAATCAATTCTTCTAAACCATATTTAGAAATGATTTGTGCAACATGTGAGAATCTTTTTAGTTTTTTAACGCCATCCATAGAAAGAAAATTAAGGTTTAATTAGGTGCAAAAATTAATCCATGATTATAAAAAACGGTAGATTAGAGTGGATTAAGATTCAATAAATTAGATAATAAAAATATAAAAAAATATTGTATATTTGCATCCGCTTAGATGAGTTTTGGAACAAGCTAATAATCAATATTTTATTATTAACATCTCTCAATAGAACTATTCTCATCGCTGTTCGATAGAAGAATTGGGATACAAATTTTTATATTATGTCTAAAGAGACTAACAAAGAAGAAGTACAAGAACAAGTTCTTGACACACCACAAGTAGATAACTTAGCAAATGCAAATGTTGCACAAGCAGATTTTGATTGGGAATCTTTCGAATCAGGATTAAATGAAGCAGATCGTAAAGAGAAAGCTGAGTTAGAAGCAATGTATGATGATACATTAGAAGATTTATCAGAAACTGAAGTTTTCAAAGGTAAAGTTGTACGTATTACTGATAAAGAAGCGATTGTTGATATCGATTTCAAATCAGAAGGTGTTATTTCTTTAAATGAATTCCGTTACAACCCAGACTTGAAAGTAGGAGACGAAGTTGAAGTTATGGTTGATCAACGTGAAGATAGAAATGGACAATTAGTTTTATCTCACCGTAAAGCTCGTACATTAAATGCATGGGATGCGGTAAATAAAGCACATGACACACAAGAAATCGTAAACGGTTACATCAAAGCTCGTACAAAAGGAGGTATGATTGTTGACGTTTTCGGAATCGAAGCGTTCTTACCAGGTTCTCAAATCGATGTTAAACCAATCCGTGATTACGAACAATTCGTAGGAAAAACTATGGAGTTCAAAGTTGTGAAAATCAACCCAGAATTCAAAAACGTAGTAGTTTCTCACAAAGCGTTAATCGAGGCTGATATCGAAGAACAGAAAAAAGAAATTGTTGCTCAATTAGAGAAAGGACAAGTATTAGAAGGAGAAGTTAAAAACATTACTTCTTACGGTGTATTCGTTGACTTAGGAGGTGTTGATGGTTTAATCCACATCACAGATTTATCTTGGTCTAGAATCAACCACCCATCAGAAATCTTAGAAGATGGTCAAAAAATCAATGTTGTAATCTTAGATTTCGACGAGGATAAATCAAGAATCCAATTAGGTATCAAACAATTAGAAGCTCATCCTTGGGATGCTTTAAATGCTGACTTAAAAGTTGGTGACAAAGTTAAAGGTAAAGTTGTTGTTTTAGCTGATTACGGTGCATTCATCGAGGTTGCTCCAGGAGTAGAAGGTTTAATTCACGTTTCTGAAATGTCTTGGTCAACTCATTTACGTTCTGCACAAGATTTCGTAAAAGTTGGTGATGAAGTTGAGGCTGTAGTTTTAACTTTAGATAGAGAAGAAAGAAAAATGTCTTTAGGTATCAAACAATTAACTCCAGATCCTTGGACAGATATTACAACTAAATACCCTGTAGGTTCTACTCACAAAGGTAAAGTTCGTAACTTCACTAACTTCGGTGTATTCGTAGAATTAGAAGAAGGTGTTGACGGATTAATCTATATTTCTGATTTATCTTGGACTAAGAAAATCAAACATCCATCAGAATTTACTTCTGTTGATGATATCTTAGACGTAGTTGTATTAGAATTAGATGTAGAAGCTCGTCGTTTGTCATTAGGTCACAAACAATTAACAGAGAATCCTTGGGATAAATACGAAGACAAATATGCAGTAGGAACTGTTCATACTGGTGTTGCTGTTGACGTATTCGACAAAGGAGCTACTGTACAATTCGAAGATGCTGAAGTTGAAGCTTTTGCTCCAGCTCGTACATTAGAGAAAGAAGATGGTTCTCGTGTTAAGAAAGGTGAAGAAACTACTTTCAAAGTAATCGAATTCAACAAAGAATTCCGTCGTGTAGTAGTATCTCACACAGCTACTTTCCGTGAGGAAGAAGCTAAACAAGCTGAAAAAGTTGCAGATAACAACAACAAAATCGAAACTTCTACTTTAGGAGATATCGATAGTTTAGCAGAATTGAAAAAGAAAATGGAAGAAGGTAAATAATCCTTAACCGTTTCTAAATAAACAGAAGCTGTCCTTTTAGGGCAGCTTTTTTTGTTTTGTATTATTTTATTGTCGTGAATATAATTTTGAGTTTAGAATTAAGTAAAGAATTATGTGCAATATTTAATAAATATTTTGAATATTATTCATAAAAGAAGTAATTTTGCCGTCGAAATGGAAAAGATAGAATACAATCTTGATGCTATTGATTTGAAAATCATTCGTTTGATGCAAGAAAATGCAAGAATCAACAATTCAGATTTGGCTAAAGAATTAGGAATGGCACCTTCTGGTGTTTTAGAACGTGTGAAAAAATTAGAAAACAAAGAAGTGATCTTGTCTTATCATGCGAAAATTAATCCAGCTGCATTAGGACAAAAATTGTTGTCTTTCATCTTTATCAAAACAACAGAAATTATTGGTGATGAATCTGTAGGAAAACAATTAGCAGAAATACCAGAAGTTTTAGAAGTTCATGATATTGCTGGTGATGATGGATATTTGGTAAAAGTAAGAACATCCGATAATGAAGGTTTGGTCGATTTGATGAGGAATTCTTTGAGTAAAATAAAAGAGGTGACTTCTACCAGAACAACGATTGTTTTACAAACCATTAAAGAAGAACAAAATATTTATATAGAATCGTAATTAGAATTTAGGTAATGAATGCAGGTCAATCTAACAAAATGCTAATCATCTTAGCTTATTTTGTGGTTTATGTTGTTTGGGGATCAACTTATTTTTTTATAGGAAAAGCTTTACACAGTTTTAGTCCTTTTATTTTGGGTTCTTTCCGTTTTATTGTTGCAAGTACGATTTTGATGACTTATTGCTATTTCAAAGGTTATAAATTGTGGGATAAACAAATAGTAAAGCAAGCGATGATTACAGGATTTATGCTTTTGTTTATTGATATGGCTGGAATTATTTGGTCTGAACAGTTTTTATCTAGTGGAATTGTTGCAATTATGGCTGCTTCGGCAGCGATTTGGTTTGTAGTATTTGATAAACCAAAATGGAAACAAAACTTTTCGAGCTTACCTACAATTCTAGGTGTAGTCTTTGGTTTTTTAGGTGTTTTGATGTTGTTTTATGAACAAATTTCGAGCACAAGAGTCAATCCAGAGCAACAATTAATGAATACAATTGCATTAGTTGTTTTAGTTTTATGTTCGATTGCTTGGACTTTAGGATCTTTGTATTCGAAATACGTAAGTGATAAACAAAAACAAGAAACTCATGAGCCAAAAAAAGATTTACATATTATGGTAAAAACTGCTTGGCAAATGGTAACTGCAGGGATTATGTTCAATTTTATTGCAGTTACAAAAGGTGAATATGCAGATTTTTATTTCAGTAATGTTAGTTTAGAAGGTTGGTTGTCGATGGCTTATCTTACAACTTTCGGTTCAATTTTAGCGTTCGGTTCTTATGTTTGGTTACTGCAAGTTAGACCAGCTTTAGAAGTTTCTACTTATGCTTATGTAAATCCGATTGTGGCAGTTGCTTTAAGTTATTTCTTTTCTGATGATCTTGTGACGCATTTACAGATTTATGGTTTAGTTGTGATACTTTTTAGTGTATTGTTAATGAATTGGAATCTTTATAAAAACACAAAAATTTGTCAGAAAATTATACATTTTATTTCTGGTAATCGATTAGCACATTGATCTTAAATCAAATTTTTAAATAAAAAAGCCACTCAATTGAGTGGCTTAATACACATATTACATTATTATGAAAATTTATTTTTTCACAATTTTGAATGAATTTTCTTTTCCGTTACTTATCGTTTTTACAATATAAACTCCAGAACTTAGATGAGCTAAGTTCAATTGCGAGTTTTTAGTATTGATTTCTTTTCGAAAAACTTCTCTTCCCGTCAAATCGAAAATCGTAACTTTCTCTATGTTTTGATCATTAGAAATTGTCAATACATCTTTCACCGGATTTGGGTAATATTTGATAGATGTTTTCTTGATTTCTGATGTAGAAAGATCATTTGTAACTTTTAAATTGTAATCTTCAATTTGTCCGTAACCATAAATTCCGCAAGAACCACTTGGCCAAAATAGGGCAGTAGTTGAAGCTGAATTTACTTTTAAAATTCGCATTCTAGTATCACCATTAATAGCATTTTCTGGAACATCAATATCAAAACTTATTTCTTGACTATCATCTGCTTCGCCAGTAGATCCTTTTAAGAAACCTAAACTATAAACTTCGTTTTCTTCATCTAAAATTCCATTATGATTCCAATCAATAAACGCAGTGTAAGTATCCACATTAAAATTCCATTTCGATTTACCTTTAATTTTTAAGGCGTAAGTTTTTCCAGCTTCTATGTTTGCAAACTTATCGGTAAAATCTTCATATCCAACAGTTGAACTTGTACTAGATGAGTTTGTTAAATCATTAAATTCTACATTAGAAATAGGTTGCACTTCGTAGGCAATATGAGGGACACAATATTCTTCAGGAATTAAAGGTAATAATCTAAATTTTCCAGCTCCAGTTAAATCATTTCCTTCGAATTCGTTCACAGAAATTGACCAAGAACCAGGAATTTCTGGTAATGAGTAAGTTTGAGAGTAATTACCAAATTCAGTTGTACCATCAATTTTAATTTCGAAATTTCCATTAGCATCTGCAAATTTATCTACAAGAGGTTCAACATCCATAGTGTTACCAGAAGGGTCTATCAGGTTAATAAAAACCTGTTCATTTGGCGTATGATTTGAACTGCTAATTTTTAGTCCTCCGTTGTAATAAAAATCTGGCATAGAAATCTCAGCAACATCTGTCTGTACATTGATAACTTCTTTCGGATTTTTAATTACAGTGAAATTTGCGTCTGCTGTATTATTTTGATCGTCTTTTGCGATAACTGTGTAATTACCCAAAGTAGAACGATTCTTCATGGTATTGATTCTTAAAGAAAATTTACCAGTCGCATCTGTTGTCGTTGTGAATTCTCGCCAATACCATCCATTAGGATCAGGAGCAGTTACATTAATTGTTGCATTAGCAGCATAACCTTCACCTTCAATTCCGATTCCGTATGCCCACCACCAATATTCTGTGATTTTACCTTCTTCTGCTGGAATTGTTGGAATTGTCACATCTAAAGTAATTTGTTGCGCTTGCGCAGTTAATCCTACAAAAAGCGTGAATAGTGTAAAAATAATTTTTCTCATGTTTCAGTTACAGAAAAGTAAATCTCAAAAAAGAGAGGTTGATAATCAGTTATTGATAAAGAAATTAGAAGAGAAAAATAAAGAATTGACTAATAAATCTTTACAAATTCTACAAACATCAGAAATGTTAGAATCTACACATAAAGAATTAGTTGGACTCAAATTAGATCATCAAAATAACAACAGCAAAAGAATTCTTTCTAGAATAATTACAGATTTGAAGAAAGGTTCGCAAGTATTTAATAAAGAAGAATTTGAGAAATTATATTTAGAAATTGATGGTGATTTTTATAAAAGATTGTTAGAGAAATTTCCAGATTTATCTAAAAACGAGTTAAGACTTTGTGCTTTTCTTCGACTGAATTTATCTTCTAAAGAAATTGCGTCAATAACGCAGAAATCACCTCAAACAATTACAGTTGCAAGGCATCGATTACGAAAAAAATAGGTCTATCTGAACAAGAAAACTTAGTGAATTTCTTGATTAGTTTCTAAAAAAAGCCACTCGATAGAGTGGCTTAAACAACATGTATTACATTATTATGAAAAATTATTTTTTCACAATTTTGAATGAATTTTCTTTTCCGTTACTAATCGTTTTCACAATGTAAACTCCAGAATTTAGATGAGCTAAGTTCAATTGCGAGTTTTTAGTATTAATTTCTTTTGAGTAAACTACTTTACCTGTTACATCTACAATTGTAACTTTTTCTATTTTTTGATCATTAGAAATCGTCAACACATCTTTTACTGGATTTGGATGATATTTGATAGATGATTTGTTAACTTCTGCGGTAGATAAAACATCTTTTACTGTAACATCGAATGAACAAGTGTCTAAAATTACACCTTTGTAAACTAAATTGTGTGTAACAGTTGTTGTCCCAATTGGGAAATCTGCACCAGAATCTAATCCGTCAACTAAAACAATTTCTAAATCGTCTTGTGCATTACATTCGTATCCTAATTTAAAAACGCCATCAGAATTTGGTAATTCTTTCCAAGTTTGTCCTTCGTCGGTTGTAGAATAAGAAACTTTTGTTGTAACATTAGATGTAGATTCCCAAGAAATAAGCGGTCCTTGAGCATTTAAAGCTAACCAATATCTACCAGAAGTTAATTCGACAGTTTCTGGTAAATCATAAACAACTTCGAAAACTGTTCCGTCATTTGCTTGTCCAATTTCTGTTTGAGAAGTTGATTGTACATTCTCGAATTTCTTTAATAATTCGCCTGGTTTTCCTTCGTTGTCTTTGTAAATAGAAATTGTAGAACCGTAAGAAGATTTTATGTAATTTGGAATTACCTGTTTTAATTTCATGGTTTGACCTTCTTCAACTACAAAATCATTAGCCAAAGTCGTGAATTGTGATGCAACTAAACCAAACTCGAAATTGTTGCTAGGATATTCTAATTGACAAATTTGTGTTGTATTATCTTCACAAGAAAATGTCAAATCATAATCAACTTTAGCAGTTCTATTTGTACCAGTTGTAGAAACTGTGATATCATCAGGACAATCTAATGTACAACTTGGTGGCGTAATTCCGTTTGTGATATTGATGCTATAATCCTCAACCTGACCATCGTTTGTGTAAAAACCACAACTACCAGAAGGCCAATATAGAGAATAATTATTTACAGAATTTAGTTTTAAGATTCTTAGTTTTGTATTACCATTTACTGCATTTTCTGGAACTGTAAATTCGAATTCACTGATTTGTTCTGTAGTTGTCGTTGTTGGTGAGCCTAAAATATAAGCTTCGTGTACAATTTCGTTTTCTTCGTCTAGAATTCCGTTCTGATTCCAATCAAAAAATAAGGTAAAAGTATCACCAGCATAAGTAGATTGATTAATTCCTTTTAACGTTCCTTTATAAGTTTGACCAGCCTTTAAATCAAAAGAAATATTAGAAAAGTTTTCGTAATAATTGTTAGAATTAGTTCCAGAATTGTGTTCGTTTACTCCATCAATACCAAAATAAGTAATAGGCGTAACTTTTATGGTATTGTTAGCATCTTGTGTTTGTATGATGTTGCAATAATTAGATGTTGATGGATTGTCTGGTAAAATTCTAAAATTTCCACTACCATTAAAAGTATCAGAAGCATAACCGCTAAGGTTTATTCTCCAAGGACCTTCGACCTCTGGCATTTGATCTCCCCAAGGATAAGATGCGGTGAAAATATTAAAATCCATTTCGAAGTTTCCGTCATTATCTGCATATTTCGGCTCGAAGGTAGAAAATGGTGGTCCAGGTTCTATTTGAGTGCCCGATTCATTTGGGCTAAAAGCAAAAACAGAAACTTCTGCTCCAGGTTCAAATCCAGAACCTTTGATCTTGAATTTTTCGCTAAAGAAATCAGACAACGTCATTGCATTTGGCACGATAGAGACATTCAGTACATCATTTGCTCTTTTGGTAACAGTTAAAATTGCAGTTGCCGTTTTTCCATTTTTATCAGTTGCTTCTATTGTGTAATCACCATAAATTGATTTGTTTTTTTTAGAAGTAATCTGAATAGAAAAATTTCCGCTAGCATCAGAAGTTCCAGTGAAATTTCTCCAAGGTTTACCATTAGGATCAATTGCCTTTACAGTAACTTCTGTGTTTGGTGAAAATTGCGATCCGTTCACAGGAAAACCTCCAGACCAATACCACCATTCGTCTATTGTATTTGGAATTTCTGATACCAAAGAAGTGTCTAAGGTAATTTGTTGTGCAAATGTCAATGATCCGATAAAAGACCATAACAATAATAAATTTTTCTTCATAATGTCTATGTGTTATTTTTTTGTTGAAACAATATTAGAGTTTAAAATCAGATATGATGTATTTTTGTATGTAACAGAATAAATACATCAAAAAAATAATCATCACTTTTTATATACAAAAAGATTTATAGTGTTGATAATTAATGTTTTGAGTGTTTTTTTTGAGAATATTAAAAAATGTTATTGACGTAACATTGCACAGAAGAAATGAAAGCGATTTTTTACTTATACATATTTTTGTTGAGCAATTTTAGTCTTGCTCAAATCAACGTAACTTCTAATCCAGATGAATATGTTGGTCAATTAATTGTTCAAAGTAAAGAGTCGAGAGAGAAGAACAGAAAGAAATCTTGGAGTTATTTACAAGAAGCCATGAAGTTTGAAAAAGAGGTTACTGATACAACTTTAAGAAAATTGTATCACGAATCTGGATTGATGAATAAGGATAGAGAATCTTTGTATCTCGCCTTGAGTTTTTTTTACAAAGAACTAGAATTACAAAATCAAATTGACCCGAAGGAATCTTTTTTTGTTCTGCATAATATTGGCGGTTGTTATTATTTATTGGGCGATAAAAAGAAAGCAAGAGAATTTTGGGAAAAAGCTTTAGCACAGTTTCTAAAATATTCGAAATCCATCAATACAAAAGAACAAAACCTAAAAGCGTCTATTATCTATAATAACCTTGCTGTTTTAGAAAGTGATGATGGAAATTATGCGCGAGCATTAGAAATGTTGAAAGAATTTAAACAGAACAACGAAAAATATAAGGATACCATAAATTTGATTTTAGCCTATGAAAATCTTGCAGATGTTTATGTGAAATTAGATGAACCAAAAACGGCTTTAACTAATTTATGGAAAGGTGATTTTTTAGCCAAAAAAGTAAAATCGCTTTACGATCGAGCAAGTTTACATCACAAATTAGGAGAAATTTATTTAGAAAAAAATCCGATAAAAGATTCTGCAAATTATTATTTGAATTCTGCTTATAATCTAAGTGTTGATCATGGTTTTATTGATGTACAACTTAACGCTGCAGAAAAATTGGTGAAATTTTACGAGAAAGAAAATCAATACCAAAAAGCGCTTTATTATTTGCATAAAGCGAAAACTTTGTCAGAAAATGCCATTAGTAACGAAAACGAAAAGAAAGTAAATCGATTAGAATTTGAGTTTCAAGAAAAGCAAAACCAGAATGAATTGATTCTGAACCAGAAAAAGCGAGAACGTTTCTTTATTTTCGGATTGGCGTTCTTATTATTTGCTTCTGTGATTATATTTTTGATGTTTAAATTACAGAAAAGTAAAACCCAGAAAAGAATAGCAGAAAATCAATTACTTGCAAAAGAATTAGAAGAAAAAAACAAAGAATTGACTAATAATGCGATGCAAATGTTGCAAACCAATGAAATTCTAGAAAGTACACATAAAGATCTGAAAGAATTGAAATCTAATACGAATTTGGATGCAAATGATAAATTATTGACTAGAATAATTACCGATCTGAAATTGGGTACACAAGCTTTTAATAAAAACGAATTTGAGAAAGTTTTTATGGAAACAGACGGTGATTTCTACAAAAGATTACTAACTGATTTTCCGAATCTTACTAAAAACGAAATTAGATTGTGTGCTTTTCTTCGAATGAATTTATCGTCAAAAGAAATTTCTGCCATTACACAACAAAGTCCGCACAGTATTGTAGTTGCACGTTCTAGATTACGCAAAAAATTAGGATTATCAGAAAACGAAAGTATCAATAATTTCTTGATTCAATTCTAATAAAAAAGTCACTCAGATGAGTGACTCTAACAATATTTAAACATTATTATGAAAATTATTTTTTCACAATCTTAAACGTATTTTCTTGATTATTAACTAAAGTTTTTACGATGTAAACGCCAGCATTTAAATGAGCAATGTTGATTTGAGCATTTTTAGTATTTAATTCTTTAGCAAAAACTTGTCTTCCTGTAATGTCAACAATACTTACTTTTTGAATGTTATTTGCATTCGAAAGATTCAAAACATCTTTTACAGGATTCGGGTAAATTTTTGTATTAGAATTTGTTATATCTTGTACGCCAAGATTTCCAATTTTCAATGTATAATCCTCAACCTGACCTTCGTAGTAAGAACCGCAAGAACCACTAGGCCAAAATAGTGCTGTAGAAGATATAGAGCGTACTTTCAATAAACGCATTCTTGCTTCACCAACTTTAGCATCTTCTGGTACAGTGATTTTTCCTACCATTACCTTATCATCTTCACCAGAAGAATCTTTTAAGAATCCTAAACTAACAACTTCTCCATCTTCATCTAAAACACCATTTTGATTCCAATCAATAAAAGCAGTATAAGTATCCACTGTCCAAGCATTCATATTTTTACCTTTGATCTTGATATCATAAGTTTTACCATTTTCTAAACTTGCACTTTTTGCAGAAAAATCTTCATAATATTGATTACTTGTCACTGATGAAGTATTCGTTAAATCGTTTAGTTCTACAGATGTGATAGCAAATGTATCAGAAGATCCACTAATTAAACAATAATCGTTTTGACTAGGATTGTTTGGCCAAACTCTGAAATCTTCAAAACCTGTATTATTTGTACCAGCAAAATCATGAGCAGAAATATCCCAAACCCCAAAAATATCAGGTACAGTTCCAATTAAATTTGGGCTTCCAACTTCAGTATTTCCATTTAATATAAATGTATATTTTCCATCTTGATCTGCATATTTTTCCGTTGCAGGATCGATCTCCATACCATTACTATCTGGTGTGCCTAAATTTATTTTTACTAATCCGTTTGGCGTCAAATTATTAATGGTTACACTAACTCCTTCACCATAAAGAAAATCTGCAGATTTTACTTCCTCAGGATTAATTTTTACAACCAAAACTTCATTTGGACTTTTAATAACTTCGAATGTTGCTGTTGCAGTATGTCCTTCAGTATCTTTTGCAGTTACTGTATGCGTTCCTGTTACAGAACGATTTTTCATTGCATTAATCTGAATGTTAAACGTACCATTCGCTTCTGACGTTCCTGTAAAATCTCGCCAACTTTTTCCGTCAGGATCTACAGAGGTTACAGTGATTTCCGAATTTGGCGCGAAGTCTTCTCCTAAAATAGAAATTCCGCCAGCCCAATACCAATATTGTTGTACAACGCCTTCTTCGTCTGAAGTTAAAGAAGTATCTACACTAATTTCTTGTGCTGATAGAAAAGAGGTAGAAAGTAGCATTGCAAGGAATAAATTTTTTCTCATGTTGTTTATTTTTTTCAATGCTAAAATTACTTGTTCAGTTTTTATGAAAAAAAAGTTTGATGTTCGATTTTATATAAAATTGAAGTTTTAAAACATAAAAATAGATTGTTATACTATTGATTTTCAGATTATTATTTCTTTTGTCTGAAAAAGATTAAAAAGACCATCAAAAGGATGAATATGACACCAAAAGCAATTGCACAAATTCTGTTAAAAACACTTTTTTCATAAATTTCATTCATATTCTGATGTTGATCTTCTAATATTTTTTCAATAGAAGAAGTGTTTACAGAATCATTCAAATGAATGGTTTTTTTTAATAAATCAGCACTTTTTAAATATGCGTTCTGATTTTCTAATTTGTAATAATTTTCGGTTAGAGCCGAATAAGTTTCTAACTTTAAACCCAAAGAAGTTTGCGAATTGAAGTTGTTTTTTACTTTTTCTAATGAATCATTTGATTGTTGATATTGTCCATTTTTTGTCAAAACCATCGCTAAACCAATCAAAGCATAAGATTTTGCATATTCATTATCAGATTTTATGGCAATATTATATGCATCTTCAAAATTCTTTTTTGCCAATTCTAATTGATTCAAATCATAAAAACAATACGCTTTTTGAATATAAATTATTGGTAAATTGAATTTACTATTTTTGTAATTTGCTGATTTGTATGCTTTTAATGATTTATCAAAATAGTTAATAGCAAAATCACAATCGAGTTTATCTTTGTATCGAATCGCCTGTAAAATGTAAATATTTGCAGCAAGATAATTGAGGGAATCATTCAAAGGTTTTTGTGCAATTATTTTCTCAGAATTGTCCAAATAATAACCAACTTTATCATCCATTTGCAAAATGTAATATTGATTCGCAATGAAACCTAAAGCTTTGATTTGTTCTGTGTTGTAATTGGTGTTTTTGACCAAATCGTACGCTTCAAATCCAAAATTTAATGCTTCATAATGTTTTTCTTTGGTAGAAAACGCACCGCCAAGAACCAAATAAATATTGATTCGGTTACTAATATCTTCTTTTTTAATGTTTTTCAGTAAGATATTTGCTTGCGAAATTGCTTTTTCTGGATCGTTGTAAACCAAAGAATTAGCTTCATTTATCTGTTTAGATAAATCTTTGTTTTGAGCAAATGAAATCAAATTTGCAAAAAGACCTAAAACGAATATAAATATCAATTTCAACTTCATAATTCTTTTTCTTTTTTGATGTTTTCTATGAATAATGAAGGCGAAATTCCTGTAACAGATTTAAAAATTACAGTAAAAGATGTTCTCGATAAAAATCCAGATTCTTTGGCTAAATAATCTATTTTATAAGTTAAATATTCTGGATTATTCTTCAGTTTATCGATGATGTAATTTATTCTAAGTTCGTTTATGTAAGTTTTAAAATTTTTATTTTGATGTTTATTAATCACTTCCGAAAGATAAGATGTATTCGATTGCAAATCTTTTGCAAGTGAATTTAAAGATAGATTTGCATTGAGAAATAATTGTTGGTTTTCGAATTTCTTTAATTTTTCCATCAAAATAGATTCAGTTTTTTCAGGAATAACAAAAGCACTATTTTTTTCTTCAATTATGATAGTTTCTATTTCTGATTTTCGTTTGGTTTTGATTTTTTTCAGAATGTAAATGATTAATGAAATAATAGAAATTATGATTAAGCCAAGAATAAGATAATCTAAAAATTTTAGCTCAACGTTTTGATTTTTTTCTGTTCGAATTTTAATTAATTCGATGATTTTTACACGAGCTTGTTGATTTTTATTAGTCAACTTTTCAAGTGATTTAATTGCAAAATTAGTTGGTTGATTTGCTTTTTCTTTTTGATTTAATTCAATGTAATTTTTACTTAACAAATCATTCAGTTTGATTAAATCGAGTTCATTCAGATTAGTTTTATCAGTAAATTCTGTTAATATTTTAAAAGATTCAGAAAAATTAGATTCATCATAAAGTAATTCGGCTAATAATAATTTAGTTTCGGTTTGGAAGATTTCTTCAGTTTGTTGGTCCGATAAAATTGAAGAGTATAGATCTTTTGCTAATTTATAATTTTTATTTTCTTGATAAATTTTGCCAAGTTCAAGATTTATTTTAGATTCTAAACGATGATTTTTAGATTCGATTTTTTGTAATAATTTTTTTAATTCATTTTCTTGATTTGAACGATTATTAGTTAAAATCTTAAAAAAATCAACTTCAGGATTTTGTTCTTTTTTATCAAAATCTTGTAAAATAAGTTGAGCTTCTTTTTTTAGATTAAGATCAATAAGGATTTCTATCAACAATAAATCTTTTGTTGTTTGGTTGTGATTTGCATTATTTTTTTCTGAATCAGCTAACAGTTTTATTGCTTCTGAATAATTTTTTGTGACGATTAAAGACTTTATTTTCAGTAAAACTGCCTCATTTTTAACCTCATTATTTCTCGGATTCTGAATAATGTAATTGGCAATTTTAAGTGACATTTTGGGGTTTTTGTACAAATAATTATTGCTTTCTACCAACAAACTATCTTTTGGTTGAGATGTTTGCGCAACAATTTTTACCGAACAAAATGTTAGTATAAAAAAGAGGATATACAAATGAAAATTTTTCTCTCGTAGCATTCTTACAAAAGTAAATTTTTTATAAAAAAAATGACCTCTAATTTAGAGATCATTTTGAGTATATTTTAGTTAAAAATTAGTTGATATAATTAAAAATATCCCTGAATTCTATAGAACCTTTCTTGTAGGTGATAAGGTTTTTGTCTTTGTCAAATAAATAAAAAGAAGGAAAAGAAACTGGATTGAAAGAGAATAAAAATTCATCATTCGAATCGAATAATTTGGTTACGTTTTTTGCGTCTTTAAAATGTGTTCCGTAAGTATCAAAAAAACGATTTATTTCTTCTTTTGGATAAGTTGTTACAAAAATGATATTGGTGTTTTTGAATTTTTCGTAATTATCATTCATGTGTTCAACCGCAATCTGACAATGGATACATTCTGTAGTATAGAAAATAATTAAAGTTTGACCTTTCTTAGAAATATCTTTATCAGAGAAAATATTGTCTTTATCTATATTGATGTATTCAAATGCTGGAATAGTTTTCGGGATTTCATTGTTTGTTTGAGCATAAAGTGAAACAAAACTGAATAATACAGCAAAAAGAAAACTTATATTTTTTATCATTTTATGATTTTTCGTCGAAGTTAATTATTATCTGAGAATAAAAAAAGGCAGTAATCTACGATCACTACCTTTTTATAAAAAAAACTATTTATTTAAATGAGGGTTAAAATTTAAAAACAATTTGTCCTGCCATGTTGAAAGGATCAATTTGGTTGATGTATCCACCACGATAGTAAGAGTTGTATGCAACTTTATCTGTGATGTTATTAAAGAATAATCTAAAATCGAATCTTTTTAATGAGTAACTAACTTGCGCATTAAGTGTAGTGTATTCTGGCATTAAAAATGGTTTTGCTCCATTGTTCAGGTTTCCGTGAGCATCTCTAGAAGTTGCTTGATCGTTAACTGGTCTAGAACCAACATAGTAAACACCAGCAGAAATTGCTAAACCATCAACAAATGAATTGGTATTTTGAAAACGATATTGTACCCAAGCGTTTGCTGTGTTATATGGTGAATTCATTGGTCTGGTTCCTTCTACAAATGACGGTGAATTGTAATAACCTGCATCTGTATAAGAATAACCTAATAATACTTGAACATTTGTTAATGGTCGTCCTGTAACTTCAGCCTCGAAACCTTGTCTTCTTATATTACCTGCATAATCATAAAAATTAGTTTGTGCTTGAGAAATTGGATCATAATATTGATAAGTCAAGTTATCTTCATTCATATTGAAGTAATTGAAGTTTGCGCGTAAACGATCATTAAACCAAGATGTTTTAATACCAGCTTCAAATTGATCTGTAATTGATGGTCCAGATGTTGTTCCATCTAGCATAGTTCTAGATGCAGAACGTAAACTTGTTGTAGTTGCATAAGTTCCGTAAATGTTGATGTTATCTAATGGTGAATACATTAAACCAATCATCGGATCTATTGCACTGTCTTTATAATCATTAGCATAAGAATATCTTGCTGCTGCAACTAAAGTTATTTTATCTGCGTAAGTTAAACGTTGCTGTGTTAAGAAACCGTAAGAGGTCATGTTCTCCATTGTAGAAGCACCAAGTTGCATTCTTTGGTTAAGTGCATCTGTTAACTCTAAATGATTATTTATTGGTCCTGTAGAATTTACTACATAAACACTTTCGTCATAACCTGCAGCTTTTAAATCATTTGCAGTAATACCTTCAGCTGTCCTAGAATCTGCACGAGTTGTAGTTAAATCATAACCAACTTGCCAAGACCATTTGAATTTCCCGAAAGTAAAATCTTTACCCATTACATCAATTTGTAGAGTAGAGTTTCTATCATCTTTAAAACTTCTTGCTAAACCTCTGCTTCTTGTTGTTCCGTTTCCTGAAAGTGTAGAACCTGTAAGGTCTCTTTCAGAGAAATTAGACATCCAAGCGGCGCGAACATTAATTTTATCGGTTAATTGACGAGTTAATCTTGCAGAATAAGAAAATGTTTCCATTTTTTCATTGTCCACATCATAACCTAAAAATCGATGTCCGAAATCAACTAATCCATTTTCTGTTCCACCTTTGGTATTAAAAGATCCACGATCTGGAGTTGCTTCACCATTGAAATAATCAAATTCTGCAATGAATTCTGTTTTATCATCAATTTTCCAAGCAATCGAAGGGTTTATATAAATACGATCTTTGTTTATTACATCTCTATAACTATCTGCTTGTTCATAAGCACCATTTATTCTTACACCGAAGTTTTTACTTTCTCCAATGACACGTTGTACATCAAAGGTTGTTCTAATTTGATTCCAAGATCCAACTCTCAAACCAATATTACCATTGTTTGTGTAACGAGGAGTTTTTGTAACTAAATTAATGACACCACCCGCAGAACCTAAACCATTTGCCATACCTTGTGTAATTGCCGATGCACCACGTATTACTTGTAGAGATTCTACACCTTGCATATCCATAACACCAGAAGATGTACGGAAGTCAGAATCCATACGGATTCCGTTTTTTAATACAGGAGTTCCTCTATAACCTCTAATAGACATAGATTCTCTATTTCCACCATAAGAACCAAATAAAGTTACACCTGGTACATTTCTAGCAGCTTCTGTGATGGTTAAAGCACCTTGATCTTCTATTAATTTTTCTGAAATTGTAGAAATAGATTGTAATTGATCTTGTGGATTTCCAGGGAAACGAGTGATTGTTTCTAATCCTCTTTGATTTTTGTTACGATCTCCGAAAATTTCTACACCTTCTAAGTCTTTTATCGAATCGGTCTTTTCAACTTCTTGTGCATAAATAGCTTGGAAGGCAAAAAAAGCTAGAGTAGAAATTAAAATTCTATTCTTTATCATAATTTATATTTTAGTCTGTTTAATTTGAACGCAAATTTATTTAGACCAATTACAAATAAAAAATATTGTGTTATGAAAAGAATCAGTTTTTGTTAATAATTTTAACGAAAAAAAGTAAAATGTACGTTTCCGTATTTTTTATGTTGGATAAATCTAGGATGATCTTCAAATTTATGATCAGATGAATGTTCTAATACAAAACTACCTTCTTCATCTAACCAATTATTTTCTAAAACTTGATTAATAACTTTGTTGTAATCATCAATAGGTAAATCATAAGGCGGATCTGCAAAAACTATATCGTAAGATTTTAATGCTTTTTTTGCTGTGTACTTGAGTACGTCAGCTTTTATAGGATTTACTTTGTCATCTAGTTTCATGCTTTTTGCAGTTTCATCAATGAATTTTATACATCCAAAATGTTGATCGACAGAAGTGATTTTTTTAGCTCCTCGAGAAGCAAATTCCAAAGTAATGCTACCAATTCCGGCAAATAAATCCAGAACTTCTATTTCGTCAAAATACCATTCATTATTTAGAATGTTAAACAAAGCTTCTTTAGCAAAATCTGTCGTCGGACGAACGGGTAAATTATTGGGTGCCGAAATTCTTTTTCCTTTAAAATTTCCTGATATAATGCGCATTAGTATAAATGATATAAAGTAAAATTTTCGCAAAGTTTTTCATCTTTCAAGCCTAAATTTACATGTCGAACATGTTTTTTTAGTTGCTGAAATTCTTCAGATGTAACGGTTAATTTTCCATAACAAAAAACTTTACACGTATTAAAATCCAAATCTAACTGATTGATGACAACTAAAATATAATACAAAGTGTCTTCTGTAGATTGTGTGGTGAAAATGTTATAAAACTGTAATTCACCTTGTTTGAAAACTGCGATTTCTAACGAATTAGAATTCAGATTTAGATGAACTTCATCTTCTTGTGAAGTTTCGATATGATCTAAAAAAATGTTTCCACCATGAAAAAGTTGTACATTTTTTAGATGTTCTAAACCAAAAAGTAAATTTTTGATGTAAGCTTTTATTTCGTAAACAATACTTGCATTTGTAACGCTTAACGGACTGTCTAAAAATATTTTTTCTTGATCAGAATCTTGATTTAACGTCATGATTTTTTCAAACGGAATATCTAAAAATTCATTCGGTACAACTTGCATATTTTCTGTTAGAAAAGCCAAATGAATTCGATGATAATCTTGTCGAAAAACCAAATTGGTCGTCAATTCGTTCTCGATTTCTTTCTCTATCAGATTCGGATAATTTTCATCTACACGAAATAAATGCACATTCTGAAAATCGATTTCCTTTTCGGTATCTTTCAGTGTACAATAACTCATGCTATTTGGCGTCAAAATAATTGCCAAAGATTTGGTGTTTTCTACTTGCATAGTTTACAATTAGTTTTTTTCTGATGTTTGATTTGATTCTTGATCTTTCTGATTTTCAGCTTTCAAATCAATTAATAATAAATAAACTAATCCGATTGTTATGATTAAGAGAATAATTTTTACGAAATTTTTCACCTCAAAAAATTTATGTAAAGTTAAAGATTTTAAAGATAATAAGAAGTTATTCTATTTTAAATTGTACTTTTTCTCAAATTTGTAAGTAAAATTAGAACATTGAAATTTATAGCTGTAATTCCTGCAAGATATGCTTCGACAAGATTTCCTGGTAAATTGATGGAAATTTTGGGCGAAAAAACGGTCATAAGAACTACTTATGAAAACGTTGTAAAAACCAATTTGTTTGATGAGGTTTTTGTCGTAACCGATTCTGAATTAATATATAATGAAATAACCTCACATCATGGTAAAGCCATGATGAGCATCAAACAACATGAAACAGGAAGCGATCGTATTGCAGAAGCAATAGAAAACATTACGTGTGATGTGATTGTAAATGTACAAGGAGATGAACCTTTTATCAATACAAAAGCTTTAGAACAGTTGATAGATGCGTATAAAAAAGATGTTGATCAGCAGATTTCTTTGGCAACGTTGAAAATTGAAATTAAGGATGAAGACGAAGTTAAAAATCCGAATGTTGTAAAAGTTGTAAGTGATGTAAATGATTTTGCGTTGTACTTTTCTAGAAGTCCAATTCCGTTCGCAAGAGATGAAGATTTTAAACCAAAATATTATAGACATATTGGAGTTTATGCTTTCAGGAAACAAGCTTTACAAAAGTTCTCTAAATTAAAAATGCAACAAAACGAAAAAGCAGAGAAGTTAGAGCAATTACGGTACATGGAATATGGGATGAGAATAAAAGTTTTAGAAACAGATTTTGTTGGAATTGGTATTGATACAATAGAGGATTTAGAGAAAGCAAAAAAACTTTTATAAAATTTAACACTTCTTTGTAAATCAATGTATTATATGGTATAAATCTTGTAAGAGTATTTAGACCAATATAAACACTACAGAGATGAAAGAAGTTTGGAAAGATTATCAAGAAGATGATTTAGCAAATAAAAGAAGTTTCAAAATTTCGAAATCAGGATTAGTTAAAAAACTTTACGAAGGAACCGAAAAGTATAAGATTTTAGAAGGTGCTTTGAATAATGGTTACAAAGCAATTTGGGTGACAAGAAAAGATGGTAAGAGAACTGCAAAATATGTTCATAAGATGGTTGCAGAAACTTTTTTACCAAATCCCAAATCTAAAACTTATGTTATTCATTTGGATCATGATAAATTGAATAATGCAGTAGAAAATCTAAAATGGGCAGATAAAGAAGAATGGAAAGAACATAACAAAGATTTGTTTAGAATGATGAAAGGTCGCTCGAGAGTAGATAATATCCCCAATAGTAAATTGACAGAAAAACAAGTTAGAAGCCTGAAAAAGAAGTTAGCCAATACAACCAAAAAAGTAAAAATAGCAACTTTAGCTAAACAATACAGTATTTCTCAAGGGCAGATTTACAGAATTATTAGAGGAGATAATTGGGCACATATCAAAATAGATTAATCGATTTTATTACCCTAAAATATCGTTAATATTTTACCAATCCATACAGACTTGTATGGATTTCTTTTTATCTTTCGACCTTTGAGCAAATTATAATTATGAAATTTAGGTTATCTATTATAGTATTTTTATTGTCGATAATTACACTTTTTGCGCAAGATGCAGCAGAAATTGTTAGTAAAAATTTAGAGGTTAGTGGAGGAGAAAAAGCATGGAATAACCTGAATAGTATTTTTCTTAAAGGTGATGTTTCACTTGATGTCGATCATTCTTATCCAATGATTATTTATCATAAAAGACCTTATCAGAAAAAAGTAGTTTTTGTGGTAAATAATAAAGAAGTTTTGAACGAAGGTTACGACGGTAAAAATGGTTGGACTTATAGCGATATTCTAAAGAAGAATATTGTGGTACCAGATTATCAGCCAGATGCATTCGATTCTGATTTGTTGGCTTATAAAAAGAAAGGATTTACCTTAAAATACGTTGGCGAAGATACAATTGACGGAATTGCTACGTATAAAATTTCACTTCAGAAGAATAAAAACATAACGTACTATTATTTTGATAAAAAAACGTATCAATTAATAGCAGAAGATAACAAAGAAGAATTATTGGTTTATTCGAATTTCAAGAAAATAAATGGGTTAACATTTGCCATGAAAATCACAGGTAAACCAAAACAAGGCGGTGAATATGTGGTTGTTTTTAATGACATAAAAATCAATCCTTTTATTGATGATAAACAATTCAAATTTTAACTTTTAATTCACAATTATTGATACATTTGTATAACAAATAGTTGATCTTGATGAACATAAAAACACTACTATCTATATCGAAATTTCAAGACAAGAGTTTTCTCGTAAAAACGATAAAATTTGCAAGAAAAAACTACCCAAATGCGATTGATTTTATAGATGATCTAACAAATATCTTAGAAAGAGACGCTGATTTCAGATCACAATTTAGAGAAATATTAACCAAGATTTTTCATAAAACAAGTTTTATATCTTACTTGGTTGATTCTGGTATAACAGTTTCTGACGGACTTTTATCTATGGTCAGTAATCGGATTACAGATCTTATTTTGCCAGAGATAGAAAACAACAACGAATTGTCATCTTTGATGACCGAAATGTTCTATGAACAAAAGAATTTTAATTGGATAAAAATCATTCCCAAAGATCGTTGGAGTCGCTTTTACGAAGTTCTATTTACAGATAATACAGAAGAACAAACCAAAGAAATTAACAATAACATTCAATCTCAGTTACTGCAATGTATTTCGATTTTAAATGATCGTATTACAGGCGAATTTTCTGATAAACATTTGATTCGTTACAGTAACGAGGTTAATTATCTTGATAATCCAATTTCTAAACTATCATTAAGAATTAATCGAATTGTAGATAAACAAGAAATTAATTTCGATACTTTAGAAATAAAAAAACATATTGTCGATTGTCGATCTTTGTTAGAAAATATTTTAACTCAAAAAGATTACAAAGGAATCTCGATGAAAGTTGCAGCTAAGTTAAATACCATGCAACAACAGTTGATGAGGTTACAATTATTAATTAATCAATATTATAATCTTAACACTACAGGAATTGTTAGTTTTTATACCAATGCTACCAAATCTTGGATCGATTTTTATTCACCTAAAAACCTGGTGAGTAATCAGTTGAGTTCAACTGTTTATTTAGTGACGTTCTTAGCAACTTATCATAACGGAAAAACAGGAGAGAAATACATAACATCGACAGCGAAAGATTACATGCGAATGTTTTCTACCGCTTGTGGAGGTGGATTGGTGGTGTCTGTTTTGTGTTTTATAAAAGTAATGATTGGTAACGTAGAAGGAGCTTCGCCTTTGTTTCATGCATTTTTTTATAGCCTAAATTATGCGATAGGTTTCTGTACCATTTATCTTTTGCATTGGACACTTGCCACAAAACAGCCTTCGATGACAGCAGCTCGTGTGGCACAAGCAATTAAACCTAAGGAGGGAAATGAAATCAATGTGAAAGATTTTACAACTTTATATGCGCAGTTGTGTCGTTCTCAGTTGATTGCTTTTTTCGGGAACGTAATTGCTGGTTTCACTGTTTCGTTAGGAATGTATTATGTTTTACACGATTTATTAGATTTCAAAATCTTAAAATACTCAAAAGCATATAAGTTTTGGGAAGAATTGGTTGTAATGGACGGATCTATTTTTTGGTTCGCTTCAATTGCAGGTGTATTTTTATTTATTTCTGGATTAATTTCTGGACTTACAATTAACAGTCAACGTTACAATAATATTCCAGATAGAATTTATAATCACCCAATGCTGAAACGTTTATTTTCTCAAAGTAGAAGAAGAAAAATTGCAAATTGGTTCGAGAAAAATTTAGGTGGTGTGATTGGTAACATTGCTTTCGGTTTCATGATGGGATCTGCGTTTTTAATTGGTCAATTCTCTGGGATTCCGTTCGATATCCGACATATCACTTTCGTTGCAGGTAATTTAGCAATCGGTATTGGTGGAATGGGTTATCATTTTGATGTTGCACCATTAATCATTGCTTTTATTTCTGTATTTTTGGTTGGTGGATTTAACTTTATCGTGAGTTTTACACTTTCTCTACTCTTAGCGATGCGTTCTAATAATATACCTTTTAGTAAAATATTTTATTTGACATTAGAAGTTATCAAAGCATTTTTTAGAAATCCTTTTCCGTTTATTATTCCTCCTTTGTGGACAAAAAATAAACAAGAAGCCTAATTTTTTATTTTATTATGGATCATATAAAACAACATAAATACGATATTGCTTACTTACGAATGGCAATGGAATGGGCAAAACTTTCTTATTGCGAACGCAAAAAAGTGGGCGCAATTATTGTGAAAGATCGCGCAATTATTTCTGATGGTTTTAATGGTTCTCCAAGTGGATTTGATAATAAATGTGAAGACGAATCTGGCGAAACGAAATGGTATGTTTTACATGCTGAGGCAAATGCAATTCTAAAAGTTGCTGCTTCTACACAATCTTGTCATGGTGCAACTTTGTATTTAACGCTTTCTCCTTGTAAAAATTGTAGTAAATTGGTACATCAAGCGGGAATTAAACGTTTAGTTTATATTCATGATTATAAGGATCAAGAAGGTATTGATTTTCTTAGAAAAGCTGGCGTAGAAATCGAACAAATTTCAGAAGATCAATTAAATTAGAATGAAGTTATTCTTCAAAATAATCAATATTTTTATTGCTGCATTAATTCTTTTTTTTGTAGGATTTTTGGTTGGTAAACGTTACGATATCGCTTTTGATAGTAACGATGAAATGATCGGAATTCAATATAGCGGAAACGAACAAAAAATTAGAAGATTGGTTTCGTTAATCGATGCTCAATATATTGATGGTGTAAATACAGATAGTTTGGTGGACGATGCAATCAAATACATGGTCGATAAACTAGATCCTCACAGTCGATATTTAGAAAAAGTTGTTGTTGATAAAAGTAATCAGGAAATCAACGGAGAATATGTTGGTATTGGTTTAGAATTCAAAGCCTTAAACGATACAATTGTAGTGACACATGCTTTGGCAGGAAGTCCAAATAGTCAAAAATTTAAGTTTGGTGATCGAATCATTTCTGTAGCAAATCAAAGCGTTGTAGGAAAAAATGCATCAAAATTAAATAGTTTAGTAAAAGGTCCTAACGGAAGTTCAGTTGATCTGAAACTTGTTAGAGATAAAGATACTTTAGATGTAAAAGCCGAAAGAAAAATAATTCCGATTAATCCGATTGTTGGTGAACATATGATTACCAAAGATTTGGGTTATATAAAATTGGCACGTTTTAGTAGTAATGCATCAAAATATTTTCATGATTCTTTAGAAAAATTACTCGATAAAGGAATGAAAACCTTGATTTTCGATTTAAGAGGAAATCCTGGTGGTGTAATGTCTCAAGCAGAAGCTATTGCTGATGAATTTCTAACCAAAAACGAACTGATTGTTTTTACGCAAGATAAAGATCAAAAGAAAAAATACATTTACGCAACCAACAAAGGATTATTCGAAAAAGGGAAAGTTTATGTACTGATAGATGAAGCTTCGGCTTCATCAAGCGAAATTGTCGCTGGAGCTTTACAAGATTACGGACGTGGAGTAATTGTTGGTCGTCGATCGTATGGTAAAGGTTTGGTGCAAAGAGAAATCGATTTAGGTGATGGTTCGCATGTTCGTTTAACAATCGCTAAATATTTTACGCCAAGTGGTCGATCAATACAAAAACCTTATACCGTTGGTAAAACCAAATACAATCAAGATTTTAATAATCGAGTAAAATCAGGAGAATTATTCTCAAAAGACAGTATAAAAGTCAATGAGCAGCAGAAATTTGTGGCTCCGTCTGGTAAAATTGTTTATGGCGGCGGCGGAATTGTTCCAGACGAATTTGTTGCTTTTGATACATTGTCGATTGCTAATTGGTTAGAATATAATCCTGATGCAAAATATTACAACGATTTTCTTTTCAAAGAACTCGATCAAGTGAAAAATGTGATGTTGTTACAAAACGAAAATGTTTACAATAAATATTTTAGTGGAGCAATGCTTCAGAATCAATTTTTGAATATGATGGGATTGAATGTGAATTTAGTAAAAGAAGATTATTTCCCAATTGTAGATGATTACATCAAAGCTAATGTTGGTAATTTAATGTTCGGTACTCGTGCTTATTATCGTTTTTGGATGCCTCATGATGACATGATAAAACGCGTATTGACTTTAGAAAATAAAAAGAAATGACCTCTTGGAACGAGATTTTGCCAGAATACCAAGTTTATCTAAAATTAGAAAAACGAATGGCAGAAAATACAATTGAAAGTTATCTGAGGGATATTAATAAATTAGTTGATTTTTCTACAAATTCTCCTTTAGAACATAACTACGATTCTTTGGTAGAATTTGTACATTTTGTGTCTAAAAAATACAGTGAACGATCACAAGCTCGAATTATTTCTGGACTTAAAAGTTTTTTTAACTATCTTCAGTACGAGGAAATCAGAGAAGATAATCCTACAGAATTATTAGAAGGTCCTAAAATCGGTACAAAATTACCAGATGTTTTGTCAGAAAAGGAAATCGATAAACTGATAGAAGTTATTGATCTTTCTAAGGCAGAAGGCGAAAGAAATAGAGCAATTATAGAAATGTTATATGGTTGTGGTTTAAGGGTTTCTGAGTTAGTCAATATCAAATTATCTGATTTGTTTTTTGAGGAAGGATTTATTCGTGTTCTAGGTAAAGGAAATAAAGAGCGTTTGGTTCCAATCAGCGATTATACCATCAAATTTATTTCGATTTATAAAGATCATATTCGTAATCATCAAATCATACAAAAAGGATTCGAAGATTTTTTATTCCTAAATAGACGTGGTAAAACGCTTACGAGAGTCATGATTTTTACAATTATCAAAGAACTATCGATAATTGCTGGAATTAAAAAGAACATTAGTCCACATACATTTAGACATTCGTTTGCAACTCATTTATTAAAAAATGGTGCTGATTTAAGAGCGATCCAACAAATGTTAGGACACGAAAATATTGTAACAACAGAGATTTATACGCACATAGATCAAGATCATTTGCGAGATGCAATTCTCAATCATCATCCAAGAAATAAAAATTAAATTATGCAGACTGCTTTTAAATATTGCCCAAAATGTCAATCTTCAGACATAGAAATAGTTGAAGATAGAAAACTAAGTTGTCATCATTGTGGTTTGGTTTATTACCAAAATGTGGCAACCGCAACTGCTGTGATTTTAAGAAAAAAGGATGAAATTCTTTTTACGATTCGTAACCGTGATCCTAAAAAAGGAATGCTAGATTTGCCTGGTGGTTTTGTAGATCCAGATGAAACTGCCGAACAAGGTGCGCAAAGAGAATTGAAAGAAGAGTTGAATTTAGAGATTCCGATCGAAAATTTTTCGTATTTTCAATCAAGATTTAATCATTACGAATACAAAGATATTTTGTACAAAACCTGTGATTTAATTTTCATTGCTGAGTTTCCATCAGATACAGAATTGACTTTAGAGTTTGATGAAATTCAGGATGTGAAATGGATTAAATTAGATGAAATAAAATTAGAAGAAATTGGCTTCGATTCGCTAAGAAAGGCTGTTGAAGATTATATTAATAAACAAAAATAATTATGAAAAACTTAGTTTTTTTTACCGCAATATTATTAACGATTTTCTCATGTACAACTCAAAAAGTAGATGTTGATTGGGATCGTTCGGTTGATTTTACTCAATTTAAAACCTATCAAATTTCTTCGGATAGTTTGGATATGAATGAATTAGATAAAAAACAGTTTTTAACTATTTTTAATAATGAATTGAATGTAAAAGGTTTAAGTGTTGATGCAAATCCTGATTTGCAGATTCAGGTAAAACCAGATTTTTTCTTTTCAGAAAGTCAAAATTCAAGTGTTGGAGTAGGAGCTGGAGGCGGAAGTTTTGGTAGTGGAGGCGGATTTGGAGGAGGCGTTTCTTTCGGGATTCCGATCAATTCTACCAAACTAAATCAGAATTATGTAATTCAGTTTTTTGATAATAATGTATTGATTTGGGAAGGAAATCTGAATGTACAAGTTTCTGAAAATGCGACAATGCAAACCAAAGGAAATGCGATAAGTAAAGGGGTCAAAAAGTTGATGAAGAATTATCCACCAAAAGAAAAATAGGAAATGAGTCGTGTCTTCAATTTCTTTTTAGTTGTTGTTTTTTTGTCTGTATTTGTACAAGCGCAGAAAAATCCAATCAATGGAATTATTACACTCAACGATCCTGAAAATCCAATTGTTTTACAAGATGTTGTCATTAGTAATCTAAAAACTAAGGAGAAATCTGTTTCTAATGAAAAAGGTGAATTTAGAGTTTATGTTTCTCTAAACGATGAATTAAAGTTCGAAAAAATAGGTTATGAAGATCATTATATCCGAATATCAAACAAAGATTTAGCGAATCGTTTTTTACAAATTTCGATGGCAGAAGAAGTGATTGAATTGTCAGAAGTTAGAATCAATACATTAGATAAAAATTTAGGAAAAAATCTTAAAATAAAAGAAGATAAAGTCGAAACAATGTATAAGAATTTGGGAATTAGCCCAAGTCTTAGAAATGTTGAAATTGATCGTAATGTGACTTCGACTATAAATAATAATGGAATTACCGATCCAGCTCTTTGGATTGCGATGATTACGGGTAAAAGAAAGAAGGACATCAAACAGATGAAATATTTTAAAAAAGCTGATGTAATCGACGATCTTAGAGAATACTTTGGTGATGAAGTTTTTGTAAATGATTTAGAATTACCAAAAGATAAAATCACCGAATTCATAACTTTTTGTTACGATCAGACTAAAATCGGACAGTTTTATAAAGAAAAGAAATTTGATGAGATTTTATGGGTTTTCTATAATAATGTACAGAATTACAAAGGAAAATTAAAAGAAAACGAATAGTGATTTATTCAGAAAACCACTGATACAATTGTGAATTTTCTGTTGAGTTTTTTAGAATTGTTTTGTCTAAAACTGCCTTTGTTGCTGGGATTTGTGGTTGAGCTTTCGCAGCGATTTTTGTTAACTTCAGTTCATTTATTGCATAATCAATCACTAAATTCAAAGATTCTGTTGCATAACCTTTGTTCCAGAATTTCTTTTTCAGACGAACATTAAGAACTGCGCCATATTTGGTTTGTCGTAATCCACACCAACCTACAAAACGACCACTTTTTAGTTCATGAACGCTGAAAAGTCCAAATCCATTTTCGGTATAATGTTGTTGCATTTGTTCGATGAAAAATTTAGCTTCATCTTCTGATTGATAAGGTTTTTCGTGAACCATTTTCATCAAATCAACATCCGAATTCATTTGAAAAAGTTCAACTGTATCAAACTCTAGAAATTCTCTAACTACCAAATTTTTTGTATCGCCAATAATTTTCATGTACTGTAATAAAAAAGCCGCAAAAAGTTGCGGCTACAAATTTACTTATATTTGATTCAATAATTTATTGATTTTTTCAAGATTTGGCGTAATAATTATTTCTACCCTTCTGTTTTTAGCTTTTCCAGTATCAGAACTGTTATCACCAATCGGGATATATTTACTTCTACCAGCCGCAGTCATTTGTGTTGGACGAACGCCATCTACTTCAAGTACTTTTGTTACGGCTGTTGCACGCATAACCGATAAATCCCAGTTGTCTTGCACCTCGCCTTGTTTGGTAGAATATGGAGCAGAATCGGTATGACCTTCTATTAAAATATTCAAGTCTTGATGTTTTTTTAGAACGCTAGCTAATTGTGTTAGAGCGGTTTTGCCTTCTGTTCTCACGTCCCATTTACCAGAAGAAAACAATAAGGTATTATCCATAGAAACGTAAATCTGACCATTTTTTTCGTGAACAGTAATTCCTTTGCCTTCGAAACCACGTAAAGCATCAGAAATAGATTTCTTAAGATTAGAAATGGCTTGTCTTTGTTGTGTTAATAAACCTTCTAATTCATTTACACGTTTTATTTTGGCCGCTAATTCACTTTCTTTAGAAGATAATTCTGATCGTGTTTTAGATAATTGATCTAATAAATCTTGATTTTTATTGATGTTATCTTGGAGTTCTTTAGAAGAATCTTGTGCCAAAGCTTCAAAAGCGTTTTGTTGCTCGTCTAATTCGGCTTGTTTATTCGCAACTTCTTGTTTCAGTTGTGTAATTTCTTCATCGCGTTGAGCCAAAAGATTTTCGATTTCATTAATTTTATCTTGAAAATTATTTTTTTCTTGCATCAATAAATAATATCGATCTTCTAAATCGTTGTATTTTTTTAAAGGAACACAAGCACTTATAGAACTTAATACGATTAAACTTACTATTACTTTTTTCATAGATAAATTATTAATTATCAAAACTCAATTCGACTAAAATTGGACAATGGTCAGAGTGTTTAGCATCTGCTAAAATTGCAACTCGTTGCATGTTTTTTTCTAAATTTTTACTCACCATGTGGTAATCAATTCTCCATCCTTTGTTGTTTGCACGAGCGTTTGCTCTGTAACTCCACCAAGTATAATGATGAGGTTCTTTTACAAAATGACGGTAAGAATCTACCATTTCACATTCGTCTAAAAAGCGCGTCATCCATTCTCTTTCTACAGGTAAAAATCCAGAAACTTTGGCATTGCGAACAGGATCGTGAATATCAATTGCTTCGTGACAAATGTTGTAATCTCCACATATAACGAGATTCGGAATAGAATGTTTTAATTCTTTGATATAATTTAAGAAATCTTCGCAAAATTGTAATTTAAAATCCAAACGAGCATCCATGTTCGTTCCGCTTGGTAGATACAAACTAATCACAGAAAAGTTATCAAAATCTAATCTTATTACTCGTCCTTCATGATCAATATAATCGATTCCTGTACCGATTTGTACGTGATTAGGTTCTATTTTAGAAAAAATTGCCACACCACTGTATCCTTTTTTTACAGCAGAATGCCAATAACCTTTGTAGCCTAATTTTTCTATTTCTGTCAGATCAACTTGCTCTTCCATCGCCTTGGTTTCTTGTACACAAAACACATCTGGATCTGCAAGATTCAACCATTCTGCTAAACCTTTGGTCAGAGCAGCTCGAATTCCGTTGACGTTGTAACTAATGATTTTCATAGCAACGAATTTAAAAAATATTGTCCAAACAAAAGATTAAAATTAGTTAATGGATTCGATCTATTTTAAATATTTTTGATGAAAGTGTAACAATTAAAAAAATGAATCGTCTTAATAATAAATAACACAATTTTTTGAAGACAAGAATACTCGATATCGAACAACAATTGATAGAACGATGTTTGCAAGATGATCCTAAAGCGCAAATGAAGTTGTATCAGAAATACGCAGCTGCAATGTACCATGTAAGTCGAAGGATAATTTCTGATGATTTACAAGCAGAAGATGCGATGCAAGAAGCATTTATAACCGCTTTTCGAAAATTGGATCAGTTCAAAGGTGACGTTGTATTTGGTGCTTGGCTAAAAAAAATTGTCATCAGAAAATGTGTTGATCTTTTACGTAAAGAAAAAATGATAACAGAAGATGTAGAAGATCTGAAAGTTATAGACGAAACAGAAATCGAATACGATAATTTAGATGTTCATCAATTGAAAATTGGGATCAATCAATTGCAAGAAAATTACAAAGTGATTATTAATCTTTATTTTTTTGAAGGTTACGATCACGAAGAAATTGCATCAATATTAGGAATATCTTATCAAAACTCGAGGACCTTGCTCAACCGAGCAAAAGCAAAATTAAAAACAATATTAAAAGACATGGAATATGGAAGATCAATTGGATAAATTATTAAAAAACAATCAGTCCGAATTATGGGATGAGTTTGATTTGCCAGCGGATCATGAAAAACGTTTTGCAGCAAAATTGAAAATGAATGCACAGAAAGATTCTAAATTTCATTTTCATTGGTATCATTATGCAGCGACGATTATTCCATTGTTGATGATGGTTGGGACAATTTTTTATTACCAAAATAAAGAAGCAAAACCAACAACAGATTTGGCAATGTATTCGAAAACATTGGACGAGAAAAATGATTTGTTCACTGTGATTTTAGAAGCCAAATTAGAAGAAGTAGAAACGTACAAAACGCCAGAAAATAAAACGATGATTGGGCAAAGTTTTCAGCAATTAGATCAATTAGAATCAGAATACAATTTGTTGCTAGAAGATCTGAAGAAAAGTGGTGGAAACCCAAAAGTAATACAGTCAGTTATCGAAAATCTAAAATTAAGAATTGGTGTTTTAGAACAATTAATCAAGAACTTAAAGCTTAAAACAAAATACATAGAACAAGAAAATGAAAACATTTTATAAAATATTTCAATTAGTTGTATTCACGTTGATGGTACAAATTTATGCACACGATTTTCGTGAATATGAAAACAGTCAGAGCAAAACAATTTCTCGTTCATTTACGGTGAACAGTGATGTTGAGCTGTCTGTGAATAATAAATATGGCGATATAAAGATCGAAACGTGGTCTAAAAATCAGATTGATATTCAGGTGCAAATCTATGTAACTGCTAAGAAAGCAGATGATGCAGTTGATCGATTAAATGATATCTCTGTAGATTTCTCAGACACTAAAAGTCAAGTTTCTGCTACAACAAATATTAGAAATAGCAATAGAAAAAATCTTTCGATTGAGATTAAATATCTGATAAAAATGCCAGAAAAAGCAAAAGTAAAACTGAACAATATGTATGGTAATATTATTGGATCTAATTTTAATAACGAAACATTTTTTACCGTAAAATATGGTGATTTATCTTTAGGTAAATTAAACCATAAAATCAATCGAATTTTGATGCAATATGCTTCTAGTTCTAAAATAAGTTATATTAACGAAGCTGTTATAAATGCAGATTATTCTGATCTTAATTTGGGTGATGCGAATAAATTGAATATGGTTTTTAAATATTCTAATGCATTTTTTGGTAACGTGAATGACTTGGTTTTAGAAATGAAATATGGCGATCTTAAGCTAAATACAATTGATAATCTGTCTGTCGTTGGTGCTTATTCTGATTTCAATATCGGGACGTTGAACAACAATTTATCTTTTACTGGTAGTTACGGTGATTTATCAATCAATAAATTGGCTAGCAGTTTCAAATCGTTAAATATCAAATCTAATTATCTAGATTCGACAATTGGATTAGATTCATCTGCTAATTTTAAAATTTCTGCGAGTTCAACTTATGGTTCTGTAAAAGTGCCATCTGGTACAGAAAAATCGGTACAAAATAAGAAAGGAAACTCGGAGAGTTTTATTGGGCAAAAAGGAAATGGTAAGAGTGATATTGCTGTCTCTGTTACTTATGGGAATATAAACTTTAAATAAACAATCAATATGAAAAATGTATTAATTATCTTCTTTGCGACTTTAGCAATTTTTTCTTGCGCGCAAAAAAATAGAATAAAAGGAAATGGAGAATTGCAAACAGTATCAAGAACAATTTCTAAGTTTGATGTGGTTCGGATAGCTTCTTCTGTAGATGTAGAAGTTACTGAAGGTGATTTTGACGGAAAAGTAAAAATAATTGCAGAATCTAACATTGCGCCTTACATCAAAACAACGGTAGAAAACAATAAACTGATTGTTTCTATCCAAAAAGGAGTCAGTATTTCTACAACAAAAGGAATGAAAATTCAGTTGAAATCGAATAAAGTACGAGGTGTAGAGATCGAAGGTTCCGGAGATTTTAAGAAAACAGGAAAAAATAATGTAGATGAGTTTAGTGTAGCGATTTCAGGTTCTGGTGACGTAGAATCTTCAGTAACAAGTAACAAAGTAAGTGTTGCAATTTCTGGTTCTGGCGATGTGAAATTACATGGAAATGCACAAAGTTTAACTGTTGCAGTTTCGGGTTCTGGTGATGTAGATGCGAAGGATCTAAAAACGTCTAAAACGTCTATTACTGTAAACGGTTCTGGCGATACAAAAACTTGGGCAGTTGATAATTTGAGTGTTGTTATTGGTGGTTCTGGAGATGTTTATTACAAAGGAAATCCATCTCTCTCAAAAGTTGATAACGGATCTGGAGATTTAATACAAATAAATTAATTTCTTAACATAGATCAATGAAATTATCTAAATCTTGTCAGAAATTTGCTCCGTAAGAGAATTACATAAATAGGTTTAGTTGGTTAAAAAAAAGTCAGTGAAATTTTTCACCGACTTTTTTTATATTTTAGTATATGCAACCACTTCTAAACCAAATTCGGTTGTTTCGGGTTCTTTATCTTCTACCGAACGTGTAATGATATTCATTTTTCTGATTCCTAAATCTTTGATGATTTGCGAACCAATTCCGTGATCTTTTTCATCGATTGGTAGAATTCCAGAAGTCATTTTGTCCTCAGAAAATAATTTATACAAATTAAGTTTGGTATGAATTAACTCTGGAGTTTGTACATTATTAATGAAAATAATTGCACCTTTTCCGTTTTTATTAATAATCTCTGATGTACTTTCTAACAAAGGTGTTTCACCATTTTGTAATGCAGAAAACAAATCGTAATAACTATTTGTCGAATTTACTCTCACAGCAACCACATCATCTTCTGTCCATTCACCTTTTGTTAAAGCAAAATGGATTTGATCATTCGTTGTTTGACGGTAAGAAGTTAAATTAAAATCACCAAATTTTGTTTTCACAGGAAATTCATCCACTCGTTCAACCAAAGATTCATTTTTTAATCGATAAGCAATTAAATCTTCGATAGAAATAATCTTCAGATCAAACGTTTTTGCAACTTCTAAAAGTTCTGGTAAGCGAGCCATCTCGCCATCTTCTTTTAGAATTTCTATCAAGACTCCAGCTGGTTTAAAACCCGCTAATCTAGATAAATCAACAGAAGCTTCTGTGTGACCAGATCGAACTAAAACACCGCCATCTTTTGCAATAAGAGGAAAAATATGACCAGGTCTTCCTAATTCTTCGGGTTTGATGTTATCATCGATTAATGCTTTTATAGTTTTTGCTCTGTCAGAAGCCGAAATTCCTGTTGTACAACCGTGACCTTTCAAGTCAACAGAAATGGTAAAGTTAGTTTCATAAACAGCAGTATTGTGTCCAACCATTAAATCTAAACCAAGATGCTTACTTCTTTCTTGTGTGATTGGCGCACAAACCAAACCACGTCCGTGAGTAACCATAAAATTGATGGTTTCTGGCGTAACTAGTTCTGCAATACCAACAAAGTCACCTTCGTTTTCACGATCTTCATCATCTACCACGATAATTACTTTGCCTTGTTTCAGATCTTCTAAGGCTTCTTCTATGGTATTTAATTTAGAATTTTTCATAATAATTATTGATAACGAGAATGCTCGTCAATTTTTTGTTTTTTGAATTTTCCAAAGAATTTAATCAATGGATCTAAGTATTTGCTTATATCGAATAGTGCAGAATCACTATTTGCTTTTAGTAATAAAATAATCGAAAATGGAAGGAATAAAAAGTTTGCAGACCAAGCAGATAAAAATGGATCTAAATTTCCTCCTTTTGTCATGTTTTCTGCCGCAAAATTGATAACGAAATAGATGATGAAAATGACAATCGACATGATAACCGGCATTCCGATTCCACCTTTTTTTACAATTGCTCCCAAAGGTGCACCAATAAAAAAGAAGATGATACAAGTAAATGCATATGACCAATTTCTGAAATAATGTAAATTGATTTTCGAGAAATATTTCAAACGAGCTTTGTCTTCTTCTACCTGATATTTTGCATTATCTATGTCACGATTTATCATATTTATTGCTGTATTCAAAGCATTATCTTGGTTTTGAACACTGACTTCATTCATTACAATTAACGGATCTTTTTGTACAACTTTCTTCTTCGACATTTCGCCCATTTGTCTGTCGTAATAAAATGTCGTTAAATAACGATTTTCTGATATTTGTCTGTAATATTCTTTATTCGAATGGTTGATCGAATCAATCAATAATTTAAGGTCATCACCTCTTAAATTTTTGTAATGATTACCAGGATCTTGATCGGTTTGTTTATCAACAATTAAAGAAATATCCACATAATAATTCAAGGTATCAAACTTAGTTCCTTGATTTTGTTGTTTTTTTCGTTCTTCTAAGTTTTTTCCGAAAATAGTTTCGGTATAAGATATTCCCTTAAAAAGCTCTAATTTTAAAAATCTTGGATTTTTTTCATCAACCTTTAAAGTTCCTTTATCTGCAATAATTGTTAATGGATCTTGATCTACAGATTGTTCATTACCATTTGCATCTTTTACAGTTTTTACCATTTGTTGATGAATAAAAACATCTGTTAATTTTTCATTATTTTCACCATCTACACGATTAACTTTCATGCTAAAACCCGGAATACTATTGATAAAAATTCCTTCAGAAATTTGCATAGCGGGTTTGGTTTTCATCACAGTAAACATGATTTCTCTTGCTTTTCTTTGTGAATAAGGCATCATTTTGTCGCCAAAATGATATAAACCAATTGACAATAAACAAATCAAGACAAAAACGGGTGTTAAAATTCTAACCAACGAAAGACCAGAGGCTTTCATCGCAGCCAATTCGTAACGTTCACCAAATCCACCAAAAGTCATGATAGATCCTAACAAAATGGTTAGAGGTAAAACCAATTGTATAACATTGATTCCCATAAAAAAAATCAGCTCACCAATGGTAAGCCAATCAAGACCTTTTCCTACATATTTGTCCATTTCTTGCCATGCAAATTGGACAATGAAAATGAAAAATAAGATACTGAATATGAAGAAAAATGGACCTAAAAAGGTTTTTAAAATATAAGAATCTAATTTCTTTAGCATCAATTACAATTGTGTGATAATGTAGCCTTTCGACTTGTATTTATTGGCGTCAAAGTTAAAGTAAGTTTTGTGAATAATTAAATTTTCTAAGTATTCTTTTACAGTAATTGTTGTGGTTTGATTACTGCTGTTAACTTCTTTGTATTGATAAACTTCGTTGTTGCTTGTGTTGATACCTAACAAAGCATATTTGATGGATTTATTTGACTTTTTAGGTGTCAATTTTATGTACTGAATAGTTTTACCACCAATGGTTTGTTTTTTGTCTAGCGAATAATCAAATTCTGTTGCGTAAGAATTTAATATTTTGGTTGGAGTTAATAAATCATCAACATTTTCGCTATTAGAAACGACAACTTCTTTATCATCTTTAGAAACGGTATATAACTTTTTACCATCGTAAATCTGATTGATATCCATAACATTCAAATTAAATTTCTGTTTTGCAGTGAAAACTTCACCAGTAGTGGTTTTTCCTCCATTATCGAAATCAAATTTTATGTAATATGTAGTTGCATTATTGTATTTAGATTTTACTTTGTCTAATAATCCTTTTGCATTCTGTCCGAAAGTTGTTACGCTCGCAAACATTACCATCATTATAAATAGGCTATTTTTCATTTTAATTTTGACAATTTTGTTAATTCAAATTACTCAACAATTGTTCCAAACTAACTTCATCCTGAATCAAAACTTGTCTTGCTTTACTACCTTCAAAAGGACCAACAATTCCTGCCGCTTCTAGCTGATCTATTAATCGACCAGCACGGTTATAACCCAATTTAAGTTTACGTTGTAAAAGAGACGCAGAACCTTGTTGTGCAATGACAATAATTCTTGCTGCATCTTCGAAAAGCGCATCACGATCACTTAAGTCGATATCCAAATTGCTGCTACTTTCTTCACCTACATATTCTGGTAAATGCATCGCATCAGGATAACCACGTTGTTCACCAATAAACTCGGTGATTTTGTCAACTTCTGGTGTATCTACAAATGCACATTGGATACGCACAAGATCATTACCAGTTGTAAAAAGCATGTCACCTTTACCTATTAATTGATCAGCACCCGATGAATCTAAAATCGTTCTCGAATCTATTTTTGATGTAACACGAAAAGCAACACGACCTGGGAAATTCGCTTTGATTGTACCTGTAATTACATTTACAGAAGGTCTTTGAGTTGCAATAATTAAGTGAATTCCTACCGCACGAGCCAATTGAGCTAAACGAGCAATTGGTAATTCGACTTCTTTACCAGCTGTCATAATCAAATCAGCAAACTCATCAACTATTAATACAATATAAGGTAAAAAACGATGTCCATGTTCTGGGTTTAATTTTCTAGCTTTAAATTTTACGTTGTATTCTTTGATGTTTCTAACGAAAGCATTTTTTAATAATTCGTAACGTTCATCCATTTCAATACAAAGAGAATTCAAGGTATTGATAACTTTTGTATTATCTGTAATAATTGCATCTTCAGAATCTGGAAGTTTTGCTAAATAATGTCGTTCTATTTTCGAGTAAAGTGTTAACTCTACTTTTTTAGGATCGACCATTACAAATTTTAATTCCGATGGATGTTTTTTATAAAGTAAGGATGCAATGATTGCGTTAAGACCAACTGATTTACCTTGTCCTGTTGCACCAGCCATCAATAAGTGAGGCATTTTTGCTAAATCTGCAACAAAAGTTTCATTAGAAATGGTTTTACCAAAAGCAATTGGCAACTCCATATCAGAACCCTGAAAACGTTGCGAAGCAATAACCGAATGCATAGAAACAACAGACGGATTAGAATTTGGAACTTCTATACCAATTGTACCTTTTCCTGGGATTGGCGCAATGATACGAATTCCAAGTGCACTTAAACTCAAGGCTATGTCGTCTTCTAAGTTTTTAATTTTAGAAATACGAACTCCAGCTTCTGGTACAATCTCGTATAAAGTTACTGTAGGACCAATCGTTGCTTTGATTTGCGAAATTCCAATTCCATAATTAGCAAGTGTTTCTACAATTCTATTTTTGTTGGTTTCTAATTCTCGTTGATCAATGGTTGCCTGTGAACCGTTATCGTATTTTGTCAATAAATTAAGTGACGGAAATTGAAAATTAGGTAAATCTAAATGTGGATCATATTCACCATGTTTTTTAACCAATTGTTCGGCAACATTTTCTAAAACTTCTTCTTCATTAACCGTCTCTATTTTCAGTTCCAAATCTTCGTTGTTATCATTTGTAGATTTGGTTGGCGTAACTGTTGTGTTAGAAAAACTAACTGTGTTTCCTGTTTGTGGAGGACTTTCTGTCTTGATTTCTGATTTTAAAACTGGTGAGATTTCTTCGTCTGATAATTGATTGATTGCAGCATCTTTCTCGTATTGACGAATTAATTCATCATCACTCATAAATTCTGTTGGTTGTTCTTCAACAGTTTGAATCACTAAATCAGGAGATAATTCTTTGTCTAGATTTTGAACAATTTCTACAACTTCTTCTTTCTTTTCATCAACCTTAGAATCATTTTGGTCAAATTCTGTAAATGGTTCTACTTCTGCAATTGCTTGTTGTGCGGCTAGATCTTTTTCTAATTTTTGTTGTGCTTTTATTTCGCGTTTCTTTTCTAAATCGTCTTGAATTTTTTCGTAAGTCAAGCGCCAATTTAAGATGGCATAAATTACAAAACTTAGAGCTAATAGAATTCCGATTCCGACTTTTCCAATTAAACTTCTCAAGAAATCATTTACTTCAAATCCCATTGCACCAGAAAGAACATCATAATTTGGTAAAATAAATCCGAAAAGAATTGGTAACCAAATTAAAAAGAATAAACTGTTATATAAAGTATGAAATGGTTTAATTTTTTTCCAAGCCGTAATGATTTTAATACCAAGTAAACAAAAGAAAATTGGTAAGAAAACAGCCACAATTCCTATTCCGTTTCGGATGAAAGTTTCACCTAATAATGCACCAAGTTTACCAAAAAGGTTTTCGGCTTCGATTGTTTTGTCGGTTAACTGATAAATTTGACTTTGATCCCAATTGTTGTTAAACAAGAAAGAAACCATCGAAACCAATAGAATAAATCCAATAAAGATGAATAATACGCCGATGATGGTTTTGAAAAGTTTTGATTTTGATGTTTTAACTTCAGGTTCGGTATTTCTTATAGCCATTTGTATGATTTCTGAAAATGCAATTAAAACTACAAAAATAGGAAATAACTCTAACTAGGCAATGAATAAAAATAATTAGAAAAATGCAAATTGATTATGTTTTTAAAAGCCAACGAAATCTATTATATTTGCCAAGGTTATGGATAATTTTATTGTATCAGCTAGAAAATATCGTCCGTTAGATTTCCCTGATGTTGTAGGACAAACTTCTATTACATCTACCTTAGAACATGCGATAGCAAGTAAACAATTACCTCAAGCATTACTTTTTTGTGGTCCGAGAGGAGTTGGTAAGACAACTTGTGCGCGTATTTTAGCAAGAAAAATTAACGAAGAAAATGGAGTAGAAGGAGATCAAGATTTTGCTTTCAATATTTTCGAGTTAGATGCGGCATCTAATAATTCTGTAGATGATATTCGTAACTTAATCGATCAGGTAAGAATCGTTCCTCAGGTTGGTAAATACCGAGTTTATATTATAGATGAGGTTCATATGTTGTCAACAGCTGCATTTAATGCCTTTCTGAAAACTTTGGAAGAACCACCTGCTCACGCAATTTTTATTTTAGCAACAACCGAGAAACATAAAATTATTCCAACGATTTTATCTCGTTGTCAGATTTATGATTTTAAACGAATCGGAGTAGAAGATATTAAAGGTCATCTAAAAAATGTAGCCGATCAAGAAAAGGTAACTTATGAAGACGATGCTTTGCATTTGATTGCTCAAAAAGCTGATGGAGCTTTGAGAGATTCTTTGTCTATCTTCGATCGTATGGTGACTTTTACCAATAGAAATTTGACTTTGGATCAAGTTGCAGAAAATCTAAATGTTCTGGATTATGATTATTTCTTTAAGATTACCGATGCATTGATTACTAATGATATTCCGAATGCATTATTACAGTTCAATGAAATTTTGAATAAAGGTTTTGATGCACATTTGTTTATCAATGGTTTGGGTGCGCATTTTAGAGATTTATTGATGGCAAAAGTTCCTGCGACAGTTAATTTATTAGAAGTTGGAGAAAAAACGAAAGCAAAATATTTAGAACATGCACAAAAATGTTCGAATGGATTTTTATTTGGTGCGATAGATATTGCTAATCAAACAGATATACAGTACAAAGCTTCTAAAAATCCAAGATTGTCAGTAGAAATCGCTTTGATGCAAATGGCATCTTTAAATGATCCAAATTCTGAGAGCTTTAAAAAAAAAAGTATAGGATAATTACGCCTTTGTTTTATAGAAAACAAGACGAAGCTTCTGAATCAAAATCTGTAACTAATACAATTCAAAATCCAATCAAACCATCAAATGATGGCCTTGAGAAACAAAATTCGTCTCCAAGTTTACCACCAGATGACGACAAAACTCCGCAAGATATTCGTGTAAGTAAACCGTTGAAAAAGGAGAGAAGATCTGCTTTTAGTTTGAATATGGATTTGAATCCTAAAAGCAAAGTAGAAGAACAAACAGAAAACGCTTCTTATCTAAAGAATTTACCAAAAGATGCGTTTGATGAAAAGCAATTGAAAAAGTTTTGGTCTGAATTTCTTAATCAATTAAAAATAGAAAAAAGAATTCCGACTTACAATGCATTAGAAACGACAGAACCAAAGAAAATAAACGATCAATTAATTCAGTTTGAGCTAGGATCATCTTCGTCAGAAGTTGAGTTTGAAGAATCAAGAGATCGAATAGTGAATGGTCTAAAAACATACATCAATAACCATTCGATAAAAGTAGAAACTTTCATTTCAGAATCTGCAGCAAGGATTAATCATATCAAATCAACTAAAGAAATTGCAACAGAAATGGCAGAAAGAAATCCGAATTTGTGGAAGTTATTAAACGATTTTGGATTGAGTCTATATGATTAATTATTAAATAATTAACTTAATGCCTCAAAAAAAATCGAAAATTATATTTATTATTTGTAAAATTGCATAAATTTTTAAATCATTATGAAAAAAGTACTTTTGAGCCTTGTAGTGATTGCTTCATTAGCATCTTGTAACAAGTCTGGAAAAACAGTCGATAAATTAGAGAATGATGATCAAAAAGCATCTTACGCTTTTGGTACATCTTTAGGAGATCAGGCACAAATGTTGAATAGTCGTTTAACAGAATCAGATTCTGTAAATTACGCAGAAGTTGAGAAAGGTATTCGTGCGTATCTTAACGGAGGAAAAGAACGTGAATCTTTTGCGATTGGTCAACAAATTGGTCAAACAATAGAATCTGTAATTACAGCTCAAGGTTTAGAAGGTAAATTTGATCGTGATGTTGTAATCCAAGGTTTTATGGATGTTGTAAGAAAGCGTAAACTTTTATTAACATCAGAAGCTGGAAATCAATTTTTAATGACTTATGCAGAGAAACATGTAGAAGTATTGAAAAAAGAAAACGAAGCAAAATCTAAAAAGTTAATTGACGAAAAGAAAAAAGCTTCAGGTGCTAAAACAACTGCTAGTGGTTTAGTTTACGTTGTACAAAAAGAAGGAAATGGAGCAAAACCAACAACAAATTCTACTGTAAAAGTAAAATACACAGGTAAAATTTTAGATACAGGAAAAGTATTTGATTCTACTGAAAAAAATGGTGGTGAACCAGCTGAATTTCCATTATCTGCTGTAATCAAAGGTTGGCAAGAAGGTTTACAATTGATGAGCCCAGGTGCAAAATATACATTCTATATTCCTGCAGAATTGGCTTATGGTATTAACGGAGCTCCACAAGGAGGAATCGGACCAAACCAAGCTTTAGAATTCGAAGTAGAATTGTTAGAAGCTAAAGATACACCTGCAGCTCCACAAATGGCTCCAGGACAAGAAGGTGGTCAACCACAAATGACTCCAGAGCAACAAGAAGAATTAAGAAAAATGATAGAAGAGCAAGCTAAACAACAACAAGCTGCTGGTAAATAATTTATCATCAATTCATACAATACAGAAAACGGATTAATTAAAATTAATCCGTTTTTTTTGTAACCTTTTGGCACTTGAAACGTCTTACTACAAAACATTTTTATGAAAACATTTTATACATTTTTTATGTTGACTGTCTTAAACTTTGTTTATGGACAAGAAGTTAAAGTCAACTTTATTTCACAAGAAGATCAAACTGCAATTCCGTTTGTAAACGTTTGGTTCGGAAATTCTGAAAAAGGTTTTATTTCTGATGAAAACGGTCAAGTGAATTATGATTTTACTTCGGTTGACAAAGAATCGAAAATGATTGTCGATATGATTGGTTATGAATTGTATCAAGTAAAGGTTGCTGATTTTCTCAAATCAAATCATACCATTTCATTAGTTCCTGATGTGATCGAATTAGAAGAAGTTACGTTTTATGATAAAAAGAAATTTAAAGAGAAAAACGTTGGTCCGGATTCTAAATCGAAAAGTGTCTTTTTTAATATTATTACAAATGGATCGGATGAAGAGGATAATCTAAAAGAAGTTGCAGTTTATATTAATTCAGGAAAAAAGAGAGCGAAAGTTTTAAGAATAAATATGAATTTTGCTAAATATGAGCACGATTTCGAGTTGCCTTATCGTTTGGTTTTGTATGCGAATAACGATGGACAACCAGGAGAAATTCTTAATAAAAAAGATATAATAGGTCATTTTTCTAAAGACAAAATTGTAGATCAGGTTTTTACAATAAATTTAGAAAAACATGATTTGTGGATTAAAGGTAGTTTTTTTATAAGTTTTCAGGTTTTGAATAATGAATACAAAAAACCTATTAATTTAAGCGCAAGTATGATGCATAAAAGTTTTTTAAGATCAACTTATGAACAATGGCAAAAATTACCAATGGGATTATCACCAGCGATTAACGCTGATTTGCTGATAGAAAAGTAGATTTTAATCCAAGCTTTTATTTTAATTAATTTTTATATATTCGTTAGTCAATATTTTAACTTATGAAGAAAAATTTACTAATTGGATTTGCATTAATGGCTACGTTAATGGTAAATGCGCAAACTTATAACCCAATAGATTTGCCATATTCTTATGGTTTTGAAACAGATGATTTAGATGGTTGGACTGTTATAAATGCTGGTGAAGGAAATAATTGGGGAAGAAGTCAGGCGTCGAGTGAAACGCCAGATCCATCAGAAGGAACATATTATATGATGTATTATTTTCATGAAAATGCAGCAAATTCTTATTTGTTTACTAGAGGTTTGAATCTTAATGCTGGTGAAAATATTAATCTGCAATTTGATTATATGGGAATTGATGCTTGGTTTCCAGAAAAGATGGAGGTTTTAATTGGAAATGCTGCAACTGTCGAAGCTCAAACTACACAATTGTGGATTGATGAAGAAATAGGAAATTATCCGTATGAAACAGCATCTGTTAATTTTACTGTTCCGACAAATGGTGTTTATTATATTGCTTTTCGAGCTTTTTCAGATCCAGATCAATTTTATTTGAGTTTAGATAATGTGAAAATTTCTACTGAAGAATTAGGTGTAACAAGTCTGTCAAAATCACAATTAAAGTTTTATCCAAATCCAGCTAAAAATCTTTTGACTGTAGAATTGGATGAGGTCATGACGAATTTAACGATTTATGATTTGTCTGGTAAAAAAGTTTTACAAAAAGAAGCTTATGCTAAAAAAGTAAATTTAGATATTTCTAGTTTACCTAAAGGAAATTATTTGTTGAGAGCAGGAAACGATAAGAAAGCTAAAACAATAAAATTTATAAAAGATTAATCTTTTGATATAAACAAAAAACGCCTCAAAATTTTGAGGCGTTTTTTTATGATAAAATTTAAGATAAATCTTAATATCTGTAATATTCTGGTTTGAATGGACCTTCAACTTTTACACCGATATAATCAGCTTGTTGTTGAGATAACGTTTCCAATTCAACTCCTAATTTTGCTAAATGCAATTCTGCTACTTTCTCATCTAAATGTTTTGGTAACATATAAACTTTGTTTTCGTAAGCTTCAGAATTTGTCCATAATTCAATCTGAGCCAAAGTTTGGTTAGAGAAAGAATTAGACATTACAAATGATGGATGACCAGTTGCACAACCCAAGTTTACTAAACGACCTTCAGCTAAAATGATGATGTCATTTCCTTTGATGTTGTACATATCAACTTGTGGTTTGATTTCTGTTTTTGTAGAACCATAAGTAGAGTTCAACCAAGCCATATCAATTTCATTATCGAAATGTCCGATGTTACAAACAACTGTTTTGTCTTTCATTTGTTCGAAATGCTCTGCACGAACAATTCCGAAATTACCAGTTGTTGTAATTACGATATCAGCATTAGCTACAACAGTATCTAATTTTTTTACTTCGTAACCATCCATTGCAGCTTGTAAAGCACAAATAGGATCAATTTCTGTTACCGTAACAATTGCTCCAGCACCACGGAAAGAAGCCGCAGTTCCCTTACCAACATCACCATAACCACAAACAACCACACGTTTTCCTGCGATCATTAAATCTGTTGCACGTTTTATTGCGTCAACAGCAGATTCACGACAACCGTATTTATTATCAAATTTAGATTTTGTAACCGAATCGTTTACATTGATTGCAGGTATTGGTAAAGTACCTTTTTCCATTCTTTCATATAAACGGTGAACACCAGTTGTTGTTTCTTCAGATAAACCTTTGATTTCCGCTACTAATTCTGGGAAACGATCGATTACCATGTTCGTTAAATCTCCACCATCATCCAAAATCATGTTCAATGGTTTACGATCTTCTCCAAAGAATAAAGTTTGCTCGATACACCAGTCAAATTCTTCTTCGTTCATACCTTTCCAAGCATAAACTGGGATTCCTGCTGCTGCAATTGCTGCTGCTGCATGATCTTGTGTAGAGAAAATATTACAAGAAGACCAAGTAACTTCAGCACCTAATGCAACCAAAGTTTCAATCAATACCGCAGTTTGTATAGTCATGTGTAAACATCCTGCAATACGAGATCCTTTTAAAGGTTGTTGTGCTTTGTATTCTTCACGAATAGACATTAAACCTGGCATTTCAGCTTCTGCCAATGTAATTTCTTTTCTACCCCAATCTGCCAAAGAAATATCTTTAACTTTGTATGGAATATATTGAGTTTCTGTTGCCATAACTTATTTTAATAAATTTTATGCAAAGATAATCATTTTTATTCGATTGTTTTTTAGCAGATTTCGTTAATAATTTTCTAATTTAACGCTTAGATTTAGATCAATTTCTTGATGAAAATTCAACTTGTAAAATGCATTTTGAGCATAATTTTGATGATATGCCAATAATTAAAGATTTAAAATTTAAACACCATACACGTATTCTTTGTTGGGAAACACAAGAATCTGAGGATGAATTGCTCGATTTTTTGGGTTTAAGTCCTTATCGAATCATGAAATATTTAACCTTAGCTCCAAAACAAGGGAAAGAATATTTAGGTTTGAGAGCTTGCCTGAAAATTCTCCATCTCGATTTAGATGTTTTGTACAATGAAAACGGAAAACCGTATTTACCTGCAACAAACGAAATTTCGATCACTCATTCGCACGGAATTGTAGCGGTTGGTTTGAGCGATATGCCGCTTGGAATCGATTTAGAAAAATCAAGACCAAAGAAAATTCTTAATATCAAAGATAAATTCATTCGTAAAGATGAATACGATTGGATAAAAAATTATCCTGAACATTTAACCGAATATCTGCACATTATTTGGGGATTGAAAGAATGTTTGTATAAACTAAATGGCGGAAATCTTTGGAATTTTTTACATCATTACCGAATCGAAGAGTTTGATTTGAACGAAGAAAGTATCATCGTTTGTTGGATTTCTGATGAAACAAAAAGCAGAAAATATTTTGGACATTATAAAATGATTGGCGATTTCTATCTTACTTGGGTTTTGGATTATGAATAATTCTTTTTATATGAAAAATGTTGTATTAACTTTTATTTCGTTGCTCGTTCTCTTTTCATGCAAAGACAGAAAACAAGAGTTTGAAAAGCAGATTCTTGGTGATTGGAATCTTGCAAGAATAGATGATGATTTACAAGAAGAAAAAGATCTTGAATATGTGTTTAGAAATGATGGTTTTATTTTTAAAGACTTAGGGAATTTAATTGAAAAACGAGGTTTTCATGATTTTAATTACAAATATTCGTGTCTTGAGAAAGCAACTCTTTACAAAGGAGATTCTACAAAATATGAAATTGTAAATGATCATTTAAAAATTTTTAATTTATCGTATAAAACTTGGGATAATTATAGAATTGTTTCTATAACTTCTGATTCATTGGTTTTAGAAAAAGAGAAAGGAACAAACTTTATATATTATAAATCACACTATAAAATAGATGTTGATGAGAATTATGATAGAATTATTGTTTCGTCTTCTGGATGTCACGGTTCTTGTCCAATGTTAAATATAGATATTAATAAAAACGGAAATGTTATATATTATGGTGAGTATTATAATACGAAAAATGGGTTTTATACATCATCTATCTCCAATAAAAAGTATCAAAATTTAGAAAAATCATTTAAAAAAGCTGATATTAAAAATTTAAGGAACTTTTACAGCGCAAATTGGACAGATGGAAATACAACGACAGTAACGTTTGTAAGAAATAAAAAAATAGTAAAGACAATTTCAGATTACGGAGATCAATCACCAATAGATTTTCAATGGGCTTATATGAAAGCAACTTATTTGTATCAGTCGTTAAATTTAACTGAATATAAAAAGTCTAAAGAGTTTTTTACAAATTTAATAAGTATAAAAAATGGAGATGTTGATTTGAATTTAGCACAATCAGAAAGGTTTTATTTATTAAATGAAATTCTGAATGCTAAATCAGTTACAGATAGAAAAATTGAGAAATACAAAGTGCAAATGTTTACTAATTTAGAGAACAAGACCATTGGTTATACCGATGGAAGATATTTTAAGTTTGCTGATAAAACAATTGATATTGGATACAATTTTTTAGATGAAAATAAAATTTTGTTAAGAACAGAAGATTATGAATGATTTTATAGTTTATCTATCAGAACCTTATAAATCTTACGAAAATTGGCAAATTGCGCTTGAAACTTTTGCAACATTTTTTGGGATTCTATCGGTTTATTTTTCGGCTAAAAGAAATATTTGGGTTTTCCCGACAGGAATTATTTCTACGTTTATTTACATTTTTCTTTTCTTCAATTGGGGTTTGTATGGCGAGACTTTAATCAATTTATATTATACTTCGATGTCCATTTATGGTTGGATTCTTTGGAGTAAACAAACGCAAGAAGATCATGTGCATGTCTCTGTAAAGTGGGCAAATTTCAAAGATTATTGTCAAGCATTTATTTTGTTCATCATTACTTTTTTACTCATTCTTTGTATTTATCATTTCAGACCAATAATCGATGGAGGGAAATCATTTACAGAAATGAATTTATTGAGTTGGAATTATACTAAAATTGATTTTATAGATGCTTCTCTAACTGGTTTCTTTTTGATCGGAATGTGGATGATGGCGAAACGAAAAATTGACAATTGGTTTTTCTGGATTTTAGGAGATTTAATCATGGTTCCTTTACTTATTTACAAAGGATACGCAATTTCATCTTTTCAGTATTTTGTTTTTACAATTTTAGCAATTATAGGTTTGTTGGGTTGGATGAAAACTTATCAAACACAAAGTTAAAAAACAACTAGCTCGTAATTTTTCATTATTTTAGCAGAAATAATCAATAATAAAAATCAAAATCATTATATGGAAAATCAAAATTTCATTCAACAACAATTAGTTGCAAATGCAACAGTAGAAGAAAGGGCAAGTTTTTACAAACACACTTACGGACACGTTGCTGCAGGTGTATTAGTTTTTATTCTGATCGAAAGTTTGATGTTGCAATCAGACGCTTTGGTAAGTTTCATGTTAAGTTTAACACAAGGATATCTTTGGTTAATTTTGATTGGTGGATTCATGGGAATTACTTGGTTTGCACAAAAAATGGCTAACGAATCTGTAGATCGTCCAAAACAATATTTAGGTTACTTTTTATACATTGTTGCAGAAGCATTAATTTTTGTTCCGATTCTTTACATTGCAATCAATTATGCTGGTGGATTTGAAATGCTGAAACAAGCTGCAATTGTTACGTTATCTTTATTCGGTGGTTTATCTGCGGTTGTATTTGTTACAAAAGCTGATTTCTCTGTGTTAAGAGGAGCATTAACAATCGGTTTTTTCTTAGCCTTAGGTTTAATCGTCGCAGGAATGATCTTTGGTTTTGATCTTGGATTGTGGTTCTCTGTTGGGATGTGTGCCTTAGCTGCAGGAGCAATTTTGTACAATACACATCAATTAAAATATCAATACGGAACAGAACAATACGTTCCGGCTGCATTGTCATTATTTGCATCTCTGATGTTATTATTCTGGTATGTATTAAGAATTTTTATGAGTAGAGATTAATTTAATTAGAAGTTGTATATTGAACCGTTCCGTTTTTGGAACGGTTTTTTTATTAATCATTATTAAAAGAAAGCCACTAAATAGTGGCTAATAATAAAAATTTTATTCCTATTAAACAATTACTTTTTTACGATTTTAGTTGTGCTTTCACGATTATTGGTTATCGTTTTTAGGATATAGATTCCTGACTTTAAATGAGTAATGTTGATTTCTGTTTTATTTGCATTTAATTCTTTAGAGAAAATTACCTTACCAGAAACATCAATCAAACTAATTTTTTGGATATTTGAATCATTAGAAATGTATAAAAAATCTTTTACAGGATTAGGATATACTTTTACCGATTTTTTATCTAAATCATTAATGGATAATAAATCACAAGCAGCAATTACAGCTTCTTCATTTGCACAATTAGCTAAATTATCGACAATGTTTCTTGGATGAGAATCTGATGAATTTTCTAAATATGAACAAAAGTTAGGAATATCACAAGTTGCTAATTCTGGATTACTGAAAATTGATAAACCTAAACCATAACTAGGATTGAATGAAGTATTTTCTAAACCAGAAATATCTGTTAGAATTTCATTTCCAGAAATTTCGATGTCTTGTTCAACATTCGTTAATTTGCTTAAACTATTTAAATTTGATAGAACAGGATTGTTGCGAATCATTAAAAATTCTCCAACACTTGTTAAATTTTCTAGTCCATCTAAATTTTGCAATTTTGTGTTAGAAATATCTGTAAACTCACCACCAATAGTTAAACGACCATTAATTTTAGTGATTTTTAATCCATCAAGAGATTCTAATTCTCCATTGTTTTGGATAATCAACGAACCATTGATTTCATTTATCATACTCAAAACAGATAAATCTGTAATATCACTTGGCGCTCCGTTATTATCTGCACCGATTCTCAATGTATAAGAAAGTTTTGTACAGTTCGGAAAATTTGCAGCCCAAGCATCCACTTGTTCTTGTGTTTTTAGAATTACATCTGCATTTAGACATTGTGCATTAGTTTTTGCTGAAAAAGAAATCAGTACAAATAGTGAAAGATTAATTAATGTTTTAAAGTAAATTTTTTTCATGTAAAAATCATTGATACCTACTCTTAGATTGCATTTTCGGTTACCTGCATTTTTAGAAATATTTTGATGCTAAACTAGATCTTGTAATTATTTTTCACAAATAGAATACTTTAGAAATCAAGGATTTTAAAAGTTTAAAATTGAGTTTAATTGTTTTGTAGTTAATTGTTTATGTGTTTTTGTTTTTAGAAGCTTCTCTAATAAAAACCGAAGGTGAAATTCCTGTTACATTTCTAAAAACTGTAGCAAAAGTACTATGAGAAGTAAAACCACATTCTTCTGCTAAATAACTGATTTTATAGTTTTGATAGTCTTTATTAGAATAGATTTTTTTACAGATATAAGCAATTCTCAATTCGTTGATGTAAGCATTAAAATTTTTACCTTTATGCGTATTGATGATTTCCGAAAGATAAGTTGTGTTTGTTTTTAACTGTAAAGCAAGATTAGCAACACTCAATTTTGGATTGATGTATTTTTCAGAATCTTCAAATTTTTTTAAATTATCTAAAATCTCTTTTTCTACAGAATTTGGTATTTGAGAAGTCGCTTCTTTGATAAATTTTTTCTCAGATTTATTTGCTTTTTTCTCTTTAAGATCAAGTATTATTTTATCGAATATTTCATGATCTTTTCTTCTACGATAATATAAATAAATGATGATAAGTAGCAATAAGATTACAAAAAAGCTAGCAATCATAACAATATTAGTTCTAGACTGATTTGCATTTGTAATTGTTTCAGAATACGATTTTTGTTCAGCAGAAATTGCAGTCGAAATCGCTTTGATTTCATTCTCTTTTATACTTTTATTGAGTTGAATAAATTCTTCATTATAGAAAGAAAATTTGGCTTGATTTCCTATCGATTTATAATTTTTAGACAAATTGTAATAAACATCAGAAAGCAATCTTTCGTCTAGTTTGTTTGCGTTTTTTAAAATATTTTCTAAAGTTTTAATTGCTCGATTATATTCTTTTCTATCGTAATCAAGCTCTGCTAAAGTTTGATTTATAAAATCATCTAAACCACTGATGTGATTATTTTTGATTTTTAATGCTCGATTTAGGTAGAATTCTGCCGAATCTTTTTTTAGGTAATAAAAAGTTTTACCGATATTATATAACGATCTTTTGTGTTGATAAACGATGTTCTCATTTGGAGTCATTATTTTTTCTACTTCTAGAAGGGCTTTTTTGTAAGAAAGATTTGCATTTAGGTATTTTTCCTCATCAAAATTTATATTCCCTATCTCTAAATACGAATAGGTTTTCAATAGCTTTTTTTGGTCACTTTCTTGTAATTTATTTATCTGCTTTATTGCATCATTTAGATAATGTAATGCTTTATCATAAAGGTTTAGTTGAACAAATTGATGCGCTATATTTCCGTTCATGCGAGCAATTAAAGCGTAATCATCTGTTTTTTCTGCAAGTTCTTTTGCCTTGAAAAAAAGTTCTGTTGATTTTTTTAGATCATTTTTCTTAAAATAAAAAAGAGCAGAATCAGAAAATTTTTCACTTTTGTTTCTAAAATCTTCATTTGTAGAATTTTGTCCAATCAAGACATAACTCAATAAAAAAGAAATGAAAAAGAAAAATATTGGAGACTTCATTTTAGAAATATGGATACTAAATTACACTAAATATTTAAAAGAAAATCAGCTATCAAATCAATAAAATCAAAGTTTTTTTGTCAATAGATTTTTAGTTTAACAAATCAAAATTTGTATATTGAACCATTGCTATTTTAAGGCGAAAAAAAAAATTGATTGTAATGACAGATCAGGAGAGAGAAGAACAGGATAAAATTAAACAACCATTTTTACCAAAAGATTGGAATGAAATCAGAATTAACGATTCTTGGGCTTTGTTCAAAATCATGGGAGAATTTGTAGAAGGTTACGAACGCATGTCGAAAATAGGACCTTGTGTTTCTATTTTTGGATCGGCTAGAACAAAACCAGATTCTAAGTATTATAACATGGCAGAAGAAATTGCTTATCAGTTGACCCAAATAGGTTTTGGTGTAATTACTGGTGGCGGACCTGCTATTATGGAGGCAGCAAATAAAGGCGCGCAAAGAGGAAAAGGAAGTTCTGTTGGTGTTGGAATAAGTTTACCTTTTGAGGCGAAGCTGAATGATTATATCGATTATCAATATGCGATTAATTTTAATTACTTTTTTGTACGAAAAGTAATGTTTGTAAAATATTCACAAGGTTTTATTGTGATGCCTGGAGGTTTCGGGACTTTAGACGAATTATTCGAAGCATTAACTTTGATTCAGACCAAAAAATCAAGTCGTTTTCCGATTGTTTTGGTTGGTAAGGAATATTGGAGTGGCTTATTCGATTGGATAAAAAATACCATGTTAGAAGAAGGTTATATCAGCGAAAAAGATTTTGATTTATATCGAATTGTTGATACTTGTGAAGAAGCTGTAGCGCATATAAAAGCTTTTTATGAAAAATATAATGTTAAAATAAATTTTTAATAATGTGTTAGATAGTTAATTTTAATCAATTATTTTTAACTTTGTTTTAAGATTTAACTATCTAACTCTACTACTATCAAAAATAGTAATTACAGAAATTGTAATTAAACGATTTAGCTAATCTTATTGTTTTGGTAGTATGAGGAATTTTTTTACTTTTTTATTGACTTTTTTATGGAGTTATTTGGTTTTTGGTCAAACCTTGACTGCGCCAGTTTTTAATGATAATCAGTTTTTGTTAGAATATAATGGTGATGGGAATTCAGGTTCTGCCGATTTTTCTGCAAAACAAACGACAAATAGTGGTGGTGTTACAAGTAATTTTATTGGCCAAATTACGACACCTATTCCTAATATTACAGGAACTCCTAATTTTATATGGGGACAAACTTCTGGTTCAATTGAAAATATGAGTGTATGGGTTGGTACTACTTATTTTAGAGTAACAGGTGGAGCAAATAATTATACATCTTATCTTTCGCATCAATTAAGTATACCTGCAGACAGACCTGCTATGAGGTTTAGTGGTTTTAAGATTGCTAGATTACCTACTAACACAACAGGTACAGGTACAAATAATATCAATTTTTCAGTGGAGATCAGACTATTTGATGTTACTGCAAATACGACAACAGTTCTAACAGGAATTGGTAGTGCTACAACGAATAGTGAGATTTTAGTTTTACCAACAACAAATTACGATTTATTACCGGGTAGAACTTATCAAGTAAGATGGCATTTAAAACAAAATATAAATAGAGATAATGTATATGTTGATAATCCAAAAGTGTATATCTATGTGATACCAAACGTACTTTCTACTAACAACACTATTGTGTTGTGTCCTAATCAAACTACAAATATAACAGCACTAAATAGTAAAGTTACTAGTACAGCTCCTAGTGGTTATGTTATTAGATGGTTTAGGAACACCGAAACAACACCTTTAGCAGATAATGCATCTGGGTTATTAGCAGGTACTTATACACCGTATTATTATAGGAATACAGCAACGGTTGGTTATCATCCTGCAGGTAATCCGGTTACAGTAAGTAATACTAATCTTGCAATTAACACGCAGCCAGTTGGTCAAACGTTGTGTCAAGGTCAAGCATTTAATCAGTTATCAGTTTCATCAACAGGAGCAACAACGTATCAATGGTATAGAGATAGTGTTATTATAACTGGAGCAACAGCTTCAACTTATATACCAACACAAGCAGGGACGTATTATGTAGTTGTAGGAAATGCAAATGGTTGTACAACACAATCTTCAAATGCTGTATTAACGATTAACCCGCAACCTGCGATACAAACACAGCCTCAATCTCAAACTTTATGTGCTGGAGGAACATTTAATACATTATCTGTTGGAGCTTCGACAGCAACAGCTTTTCAGTGGTATAGAAATAGTGTTATTATAACTGGAGCGACAGCGTCAACTTATACACCAACTGAAGCAGGAACATATTATGTGATTGTTAGAAATGCAAGTGGTTGTGGATCAAGATCTAATGATGCTGTTGTAACAGTTAATGCTTTACCCATAATAACGACACAGCCAGTTGGTCAAACGTTGTGTCAAGGTCAAGCATTTAATCAGTTATCAGTTGTAGCAACAGGTGCAACCACTTACCAATGGTATAGAAATGGATTGGTAATTAATTTAGCAACTGCTTCGACATATACACCAACACAAGCTGGGAATTATTATGTAGTTGTAGGCAACGCAAATGGTTGTACTTTAAATTCAAATACAGTAACTGTTACAGTGAATACTTATCCAGTTATCACAACACAACCGATTGACAATAGTTTTTGTGTGAATCAATCAATAGATCAGGCTTTGCAAGTTATTGTATCTGGAACAGGTTATACTTATCAATGGTTTGAAAGTTCTGATGGTACTACAAATACAGGAACTGCAGTAGGAACAAATTCTTTTGCTTATACGCCAAGTTCTTCTGTTGTAGGAACACGTTATTATTATGTTGTGGTAAGTAACGGAAATTGTTCTGTGACATCACGTGTTGCAGCTATTACGATTTCTCCTTTGGTGACTTGTAATGCTTGTTATAAAACTGCTCATTCTGATCCAAGTAATGCTTTAACAACTTCTGTCGGAATTTCTACTCTTAATAGAGATTCTAATAATGACGATTGGTTAAACTCTAATAAAGGTGCATGGATTGTTTTAGAATCTAATACGAAAGGTTTTGTTTTAAATCGTTTAACAGATGCTCAAGTTTTATCAATTCCTGCTGCAAATTTGGAGCAAGGAATGGCAGTTTTTAATACAGATAAAAATTGTTTACAAGTAAATATTGACGGTACAGCAACTGGTTGGAGATGTTTCAGATATCAAGGTTGTCCTGATGTAGGTTCTGCTAAGAATTAATAATATTAAAAAAAAAATCAAATGAAAAATATAATTATCATTTTCATATTTATTGTTCAATCTCAGTTGAATGCACAAGTTTTAATTGGTAAAGAAACTGCTTTGTCTAATTCGAGTTCGATGGAATTTGGTTCTGGGAATAGAGGAATTGTTTTGCCAACGGTAAACACAGATAACGTAACAACGGTTGTGCCTGGAACATTGGTTTTTGATGCAAAGGATCTCAAAGTAAAATTAAGAGATAATTCATCTTGGTTTGATTTATCTTCTGATACGCAAGGTGTTGCGAATCCTGAGGTTTACCCGAATTCTTATGTAGAGAATAATCAACCAAATGGTGTTATCATTGGGAATGATACAAGTACAACTCCTGGAGTTTTGGTTCTAGAAGAAACAAATAAAGCACTTTTGTTGCCACAAGTAATAGATCCACATTTAAACATTGCCAATCCTGCACCAGGATTAATGGTTTTTGATCCATCGGTCAATATGTTAGCCGTTTATAACGGAAATGTCTGGACATTTTGGGTAACAGACGAAGAATAAAAATAAGCGCAGCTTTTAGTTGCGCTTATTTTATTTCAATATAAAATATTGATAATCATTAATTAAACTTTATTTAATTCAAGAAAAAGTGTAAATTTCATCAAATTAATCAGGATGAGTTTATATAAGGAATTAGGAAAGAAAATATTTCGATGGATTGTCGTTTATTATACGTTTGTATTTTTATTTGCGACTTATTTCATTTCTCAGCAGTTTATTACTTTAATTCTTGTATGTCTATTTCATAAAAACGAATTTAAAGAACTAACCTTTCATGCTCTAAAAATTCAATTCGATAACCAAGATTCTAAATGGTTATGGGAATTTCCAGAATATTTTTTAAGCTTAATTTTGAGTTCTGTTCTTACCATCGTCCTCACGTTATTTATCAGTAAATTTTTCTCGAAAAATCCATTCAAATATTTGGGTTTTGTTCGGCTGAAGAAATCTTCTTTTATTTGGTTTTTTTACTTTCTACTTATTCTTATAGCCAATTATTTTCTTTCTTCTTACCTAAAATTAGATTATCAATTGGATTTGAAACACTCAAATAAAACATTGTTAATTCTTGGTTTTTGCGTTTTTGGCCCATTGGTAGAAGAAGTATTTTTTAGAGGTTTTCTTTTTGTTCGGATGAATGATTTGTTAAACAAAAAATATCAATGGATAACACTTTTTATTACATCAATACTTTTTGCATCTATTCATTTACAGTACGATTTTAGGCAAATGTTTGTCGTTTTTTGTATCGGATTATTTTTGGCTTTGGTTAGATGGAAAACTGAAAGTTTGTGGTTGCCGATTCTATTTCATGTTCTAAACAATTCGCTCGCATTTTATTTACTTTATTAGTTTCAAGACTTTATAAAATAAAAAAAAACGCAACTCAAAAGTTGCGTTTTTTTGGTGAATAATTTTTATTTTTTAATTAATTTTTGATGTTGTTTATGTCCATTAACTACAAACTCAACTAAATAAATTCCGTTTGGTAAATCTTGAATATAGTATGGATGATTTTTTTGTTTTCCTGAAAAACTTTTAACTGTTTTTCCAGTTAAATCAATCACTTTTAAATGTTCTACTTTTTCGCTCAAAACAAAAGATTCTTTTGCTGGATTTGGATAAAGTTTCACCTTGTTTTCTATTGTCGGATTTTCTAATGAAAGATTTGCTTTCTGATTTCCAAGAATTACAAATTCACCAGGATTTATTGTGATTGTAAAATCATTATTTGTTGGATTTATAGTTGTTTCATCCAATAAATTAAACCAAGTTCCCAAATAAGGAAATTTTGGATTGATTTGTTGATTTTCTGTTGTGAAATTAGCTAAAACAAGCACATCTTTTAATTCATTTTCTGCCAAATCATTACGACGAATATGTATTCTTGGTTTTAAATCACCAGATTCTATCGTATAATCATTCGTATCGAAAACTGAGTTATTCAGACGTAAACCAATAATTTTAGACCAAGTTTCATAAACATTTTTTCTGTCAGTATTTGTGTCATAACCAATTTCAGACGGAATTGGTTTTGGGTTTGTACGACATCCATCACTAATGCTTCCATCTTCGCAATGATTAATTGAATAATCGTAGCCTAATTCTCCAAATTGCCATAACATTTTAGGACCAGGAATTGTGAATAAAACAGCACCTAAAGCTTTTTGACGTTGCAAAGAAGTTGCTAAATTTTTCACACTGTAATCACCATTTGTTGCACCATATTGCAAGTTTTTGTACATGATTCTTTCCTCGTCATGACTTTCTGCGTAAGCAACTAAATGTTTTTTATTGAAGCCTTTTACCGAATGATGTAACCAATCGATGTTACTGTTTTCTTCATAACCCATCGTATTTTGGTTGAAGTTTTCTGTCGCTTTTCCCCAAAGCATAATTCCTTTTCCTTCGTCATTACGATAATTTGCCCATTCTGTTTCTTCTTGTGCAGAACCATTGTGCCCTAAATGCTCGAAAATGATGTAAGAATTAGGATCAATATTCCATTGTTTATCAGCATATTTCTTAAGAATTGCTACACGATCTGCTTGATAATCATTGGTACAAAATTCATCGTTTGCAGAACAGTTTTGCGTAAAACCTTTCGTTAAATCCCATCGAATTCCGTCCACTTTATATTCATTAATCCAATGACTAATAGTTCTTTCTACATAATATTGCGTCGGCTCTAATTGATGATTAAGATCGTAACCAACATTGTAGCTGTGTTTTGCTTCTTGATTTGCGTATGGATTATTTGCTGTTGGCTCACCAAATCCATCACCATCAGGATCATTCATCCACATTCTTACCAAAGGTGAACGACCGTAAACATGATTTAAGGCAATGTCCAGAATTACCGCAATTCCATTTTGATGACACAGATCAACAAATTCTTTCATTTTATTTGCAGTACCATAAGCTTTGTCTAAAGCCAAATGATAGGCTGTGTTGTAACCCCAAGAAATATTTCCTTCGAACTCAGAAACTGGCATCAATTCGATGGCGTTAACGTTTAGATTCTTGAAATAATCAAAATCATCAATCAAAGATTGCCATGTTTTTTCTGTATTAAAATCTCTAACCAACAATTCGTAGATAACTAAATTTTCTTTATTTGGACGCTCAAAATTTTGTGTTTGCCAATTATATTTTTCTGGATTTGTTTGGATTACCGAAACCTCAAATTCTTGACCTTGCGGATAAGTAGGAAGGTTTGGATAAGTTGTGATGTAAGAATCATCGTAAGGCGATAAAACTAGAGTAGAGTAAGGATCGGCAGTTTTTACACCATCGCTCGTTCTGTACTGAAAAGTGTAAGTTTCATTAGGATTTAGATTATCGATTTCTAACCAATACAAATCAGGATTTGATGTATCGCGTTTCATGACATAATCATTCGATAATTGCCAATTATTAAACGATCCAATAACATGTATAAATTCTTTCTGTGGCGCAAATAAAACCAATTGCGCTTTAGTTAAATCATTAGAATAATTAATTCCTTGTTTCAATCCCGTTGGAATGGTTTCTGAAGCAACAGTTGGAGAAATAAAAACCTGAAAACTTTTCGAGATTTTTTCTCCAGTTGTAGGATTGGTTGCAGTTAAAACAAATGATTGATTTTCTGTAATGGTATAATTTTTATTAAAAGAATTACTGTCATTTACTTGATCAAAAGCATTTCCGTTGCGCTCTAATTTCCAATTCACATGAATTGTACTTGTTGCTTGGATATTAAAACTAGCATCGCTATTCACATTGGTTGTGCTGTTTTCTTGCGGATGAATAAGATTAACTTGCAATGCACCAACATTGATAAAAATATCTGATGAGGTTTGTTGATTACCTTCTGCGTTTCTTACCACAAAAGCCATTTTAGTTATAGTTTTGTTTGGCTCTACATTGTAAAAACTTGTGATAGAAGGTGTGATTTCTAATTTATAAACATTACCAGATTGATGAATAAATTGAGGTTGAGAAGAATTATCTCCCCAAGAACCAATCACATTTTGCCAATCTTGTCCATCAACAGTTACACCCGTATGAGCATAAAGATTTCCTTGGTAATTTTCTAGTGGAGTTCCTGTTTTGTCAAAATACAAAGTGACCGATTTGTCTGCTTCTGGCGGACTAGGATCTGAAGTGATTTGCGCATCTATCTTTAAGAAAGAAAAGCAAATCAACATGAAAGTTAAATAAAATGTTTTCATATTATTGCGATTTTTGAATTATTAGATTAGATAAAAAAAGCTGTTAAAACACACAAGTATGTTTGTAACAGCTCTATTTTTAAATGAGGAATTTCTTTATTGTTTTACAAAAGAATAAGTTTCTTTACTGAAATTTGCTGTTACAATGTAAGTTCCAGCTTCAGTAACTTTGATGTTATCACCACCTGATTTTAAAACTCCTGGAGTTCCAGAATCACCATAGTTTACATCCCAAGATTTATTTTGTCTGAATTTGAATTCACCAACTTTTAATTCTATAGTAGCTGTCCAAGAATCTATTGTGCCATCGTAATTTAGAGCAGTGTCAGCATCCCAACCAAGCGGTGTTGCATCACCAATAACTCCCCAAGTGAAAGCTTCTATTTTGAAAGTTGAATCACTTTGATTAAAAGTTACTTTATATCTTCCGATATTTGGAATTTTAATATTATTTCCACCAGCGTCTAAACTTCCAGATACTGTTCCGTCAGATGCAGTTGTTGGATTGTTACTTCCGAAATTTACATCCCAAGATCCATTTTGTCTGAATTTAATTTCTGCGTTAGCTTCTTCAACATTAATATAAGCAACTAAAACATTAGTTTCTTCACTTTTCCAGAAAGGAATATCTTGATTATCTGCCCAATTCGTAATAGAACCTACAACACCCCAATTCGTAGATAAATCTGTAGGATATGCTGTGATTGTGATTGTTTTTACAGCAGAAACTAATGGTTCTGCTTGTTGTGTACCTAATTCTGATTTTACACGATAAATATAATCTTGTTCCACATTTGGTTCAACACCAAGATCAATTACTTTGTTATTAAGGTCCTTAAATGATATTTGAAACTCTGTTGTTGTAGAATTACCTATTAGAACTGTTGCATTAGCAAAGTTACTATCGTCTTTTGTTGTAAATTCTAAAGAATATTTTGGGACAACATCAAGTCCATATTCTGCTTTGTTCCAAGAGAAAGTAATAATTGAATCTTGATGCTCCTCTGTTAAAATAAATTGCGCATTATCGTTTGGCGTTACCAATTCTGGCGCTTGATAATCTGATGGATTTACAGTTAATAAATCATCATCTTCTGAACAGCTTGTAATGGCAATACTACCAATTAAAGCAATTGAGATATATTTTAAAAAATTTTTCATTAGTAACCAGGATTTTGAGTTAAATTCGGATTAATTGCAATGATATTGATAGGAATTGGGAAAAGTTTTCTAATGTCAGAAACAGAAGTCCCGTTAGCTACACCTCCTTTAAATGGCCAGTCGTAACCTGTTGTAAATTTATTGAAACGGATTAAATCTGTTCTTCTTGTTCCTTCCCAATACAATTCGCGCGCACGTTCATCTAAAATAAAATCTAGGTTTAATTGTGCGTTTGTGATGTTACCAGAAGTGTTACCATAAGCTCTTGTACGCAATGCGTTAATGTAATTAAGAGCTGTAGCACGATCGCCTCCACCACCGCGAAGAACTGCTTCTGCATAATTTAGATAAATTTCTGCAAGTCTTATTACAGGAACATCGGTATCTACAAATTCACCTGTTGAGTCATTACCATTATTACCATTAGATTTTTTATTTTTAAATTTTGTTACGGCATAACCATCACTAAATCTACTAACTTCTGCAATATCATATGTTTGACCATCTGTATAAAACATAGCGCGTTTATCTGTCCAAGCTATAGGATTACCATTAGAATCATTTTGTGATGACTGAAATTTCTCAACCAAAGCGCTTGTAGTACGAGGACCTCCCCAACCACCATTTACACCATAATCTGCTGGTTGCATAGAACCACCGATAGCAGCTTTTACCAAATAAGTAGAACCACCATAAGTTCTAGAATTATTTCCATCAAAATTTAATACAAAAATACCTTCATTTTGAGCACCATTAGTATCGTTATCTGCTAAAAACAATTCGTCATAGGCAGTTCCATTACCATTTGCATCCGTAGTGTTTAACGAGTATCCTGATTCGATTGCTAAGTTAGAATAAGTAATAGATTCTGAATATTTAGCTACGTCTATCCAAGACTCTGCATTTAGATACAAACGAGAAAGTAATGCGTAAGCTGCAACTTTATCTACACGTCCGTATTCATTACTTCTAGGATTTGCAAGCGTATTTTGTATGTCAATAAGTTCTGATTCTACAAAATTAAAAATCTCTTGACGATTACTTTGTGTAGGTAAAGTGTTGTTAATTTCAGTTACTAAAGGAACATTTGCAAAAAGATCCATTAGATTATAATATGCATAAGCACGAATAAAACGAGCTTCTGCAATGAATTGACTTACCTCTTCATTATTTTCTGCTAATGGCGTTGCATTGGTGATGAATGAGTTTGAAAAAGATACAGTTTGAGCTAAACGGTAATACATACCCTCTATAAAACTGTTATTAGATCCCCAACTTAGCGCATGCATGTTCGGTAAACCTGCATCACCCCAGCCAACTAAAGATTCATCTGTTGTAATAACATTTAATGTAAATAAAGATCTTGTAAATTGTGAGGCACCTTCATCTACACCAGAAATGTCAGGATCATCAGAAGGTCCTTTTTGACCTGTAAGTGCTAATGTTGCATATACTTTTGCTAAAGCAAATTTAGCTTGTGTGGCATCAGCAAATACATCATTTTCTGTGATGATGTCTGGATCGTTTGGCATTAAATCTAAATCATCGTGACAAGATGTTATAGAGAAAGCTAATGCCGCTGCAATTATATATTTTGATATTTTTATTTTTTTCATGACTTTTTGATTAGAATTTAACATTTAAACCGAATACAAATGTTCTAGGTCTTGGATAGAAATTATTATCAATACCACCAAACATTTCAGGATCTAACCCATCATAATTTGTAAATACAGCTACGTTTTGTACTGCACCATATAAACGCACATCTAATCCTTTAATCGCTTGATTTAGATTATATCCGACAGTTATATTATCTATACGGAAGAATGATGCGTCTTGTACGTAATAATCACTCATTAAGTTTGAATCTGTAATTTCTACGAATCCTGCATTGTAAAAATCAGTATGAACATTAGATAAATAATTTTGTCCATTACCAGTCGCTTTTCTACTATAACCTTTTGCAGAAGCAACATTGTTATAAGCATAGTTACCTAAGTTTGCTCGAGCGCTAGCAGATAAATCTAGATTTTTGTAACGGAAAAACAAATTGAATCCCATAGTAACATCTGCGTATGGGCTTTTATGTATGTAACGATCTTTGTCGTTGATGATACCATCACCATTCAAATCTTCGTAAGCACCTTCGATAGGTTTACCGTTAACATCGTAAATTTGTTTGTAAACATAGAAACTGTATGGAGCATAACCTTCTCTATGGATTTGGATATTATTACCTGTACCACCGTCAATTCCACCAACATAATTATCATTAGAAAGATTGGTGATTTTGTTGTCGTTAAAGGCAATATTATAACCTAGTGTGAAATCTATATCATTTGATTTTACAAGATCTGCATTGATATTAAACTCAATACCTTTGTTCTCCATATCTCCAATGTTTTTGTTCATCATATTACCGAAATTGGTAAAAGGATCGATGTAAACATTAGCAATTAAATCTTTTGTTTTCTTTTGATAAAGATCTACAGAACCATAAACTCTATTTTTGAATAAAGAATAATCAATACCTAAATTAATTGTTTCTGCAATTTCCCATTTTAAATCTTCACTTACAGTAGATGGTCTATAGGTTTGATAAAAAGTACTACCAAACTGATAATATGCTGTAGATTGTGAAACACTATAACGAGTCATGTATAAAAAACTTCCCAATCCATTCTCATTACCAACTTGTCCAAAACCAACACGTAACTTCAAGTCATTTACTGTAGATGATCCTTTTAGGAAGTCTTCGTTAGAAATGTTCCAAGCAACTGCAGCTGAAGGAAAATAACCCCATTGATTATTTTTATAAAATTTTGAAGAAGCATCTGCACGTAAAGTACCTGTTACAATGTAACGGTTATCGTAGTTGTAATTAAAACGTCCGAAATATGATAATAAAGTATATTGATCTCTATCAACAAATTCGTAATCTAGTCCTTGTTCAAATAACTCACTGTCGTAAGTATGTGAATATGTGTTAAAGAACTGATATCCGTAACCTGCAACAACATTTAAATTATGTAAACCGAAGTCTTTATTGAAAGTTAAATAAGCATCAAATAATTTGTTGTAATTTTGATTATCATATCTGTAATAAGAACCATCCCATGTTAAAGATGAGCTTGGCATGTTCTGAGAAACAACATTTCTTCCGTTAGCATTAGAGATATCATAACCAACATTTACTGTAGCAGTTACAGAAGGCAAGAAATGCAACTTATAATCAACTTTTGCGTTACCCACAAAACGTCTAACTTCTGATGTATCGTCTTGCTCATTTAATAATGCAACAGGATTTGTAGGAGCTAAATTATGTTTAACATTACCATCCATCCAAGTGTGATAACCACCAAAAAATGGTGCACCAGAATAAATAGGTTGTGTAGGGTCATATTCTAAAGCAGCGCCAATAGCACCTCTATTAGCAAATTTATTTTCGATATAAGAACCTCTAGCATTTAACTCAATCTTTAAATGATCATCAAAAAATGATGGATTTAAAGACATAGAAGCAGTAGTTCTATTTATGTTATCACCACTTAAAATCCCATCTTGATTTGTATTTGATAAAGAGAAACGTGAAGGCATTTTACCACCAATATTTCCCATTGCACTTAAATTGTGATCAAAACCAACTGCATTTTTATAAATTTCTTTTTGCCAATTAGTGTTTGCATTACCCAATCTAGCTATTTCTGTTGGAGAGCCAACTTGATTAACTAATGCTCTGAATTGATCCGCATTCATCATATCTACATAGTCAGATGGAGTATAGATAGAAGTTGTAGCGTTGTAATTATAAGTAAATTTTTGTCCTTTACCTTTTTTTGTTGTTACTAAAACAACTCCATTTGCAGCACGAGAACCATAGATAGCCGTTGCTGAAGCATCTTTCAGAATCGTCATCGATTCGATGTCATTTGGATTTAAGAAATCTAAAGGATTTCGTGAACCTCCAATTACACCATCTGCTAACGGAACGCCATCTACAACGTATAATGGTTGTGATGTTAAAGATAATGAGCTGTTACCACGGATGATAATATTTTGTCCATCACCAGGAGCTCCACCTGCCGACGTAACAACAACACCTGCTATTTTACCTGTGATTAATTCTTGTGCAGAAGTAATCGATCCTTTATTAAAATCATCTTCACCAATCTTATTTACAGCACCTGTAACATCAGATTTTTTTGCAGTACCATAACCAATAACAACAACTTCATCTAATTGATTAGTTGTTGGTTTAGCTAAACTGAAGTTTAAACTTCCTTCACCATTATAAGTGAATTCTTGATCATCAAATCCTAAATAAGATACAATGATAATATCTCCGTTACTAGCTTCTATACTAAATTTCCCGTTTTCATCACTCGAAACACTTTCTCCTGTTGTTTCGTTCATGATGTCTGCACCAGCCAAAATACTATTATTTGTTGCGTCTGTAACGTTACCGTTTACAATATTTTGCGCACTCAAAATTGCTGGTGTAGAAAGGATTAAAGCAAGAAGAGATTGTTTTAATATCTTCATAAGTTATATTTTAAAAATCGTACTTAAATTTTTTTATATTTTTACTTCTCCAATGCGAAAATACATTTTATAATTGATTGATTGTGTACTTGATACACCTAAATCTGTACGAAAACGTTTTCGTGTTGATAAATATTTAATATTCTGATAGCGTTTTCTTAACAATTGAATATTATTTGTCCATTAATCATCAATGACGTAAATTAGAACTCATGGTCAAAAGGAATTTAACATTAAAACAAATTGCAAAAGAGTTAGGTGTTTCTGTTTCAACTGTTTCAAAATCACTTAAAAACAGCGATGAAATCAGCGAAGCTACACGTGAGAAAATTCAAGCTTTTGCAAAACATTACAATTATAAACCAAACAATATTGCGCTTAGTCTAAAGAATAGAAAGACCAAAACCATTGCGGTTATTATACCAGAATTGGTTCATCATTTCTTTTCTTCTGTGAGTAGTGGGATAGAAAACATTGCAAATGCAAAAGGTTATAATGTACTTGTGACAGTATCTAATGAGTCTTACGAAAGAGAGGTTTCTAATATGGAGACTTTGGCTTCTGGCTCGATAGATGGTTTTATTATTTCTTTGGCAAAGGAAACGCAAGACAAAAAAGATTATCATCACATACAAGAGGCTATCAATCAAGGAATGCCAGTTGTGATGTTTGATCGTGTGACTAGAAGTGTTTATACGGATAAAGTGATTATTGATGATGTTTTGGCGACACAAGAAGCAATAGAGTTTTTTATATCAAAACGTCTGAATCGTATCGCTTTTATCACAACGCCAGATTATATCAGCGTAGGGAAATTACGTACAGAAGGTTATGAAAATGCTTTGAGAAATAACCGAATTCCTGTTGATGAATCTTTGATTTTGAAAATTACTGACGAAGAGAAAATGGTACAAGAAATCGAATTCTTTTTCGAGAATAATGAGTTTGATGCTTTGATGGCTGTTAATGAAGTTTATGCGGTAACTGCTTTGAAAGTCGCATTAAGACGAGGAATTAAAATTCCAGAAGAATTGCAAATCATTGGTTTTACCGACGGGATTATTTCACAATATTCTACTCCAACAATTTCTACTGTCAAACAAAACTCATTCAAGATGGGTGAATTAGCAGCAAAGCTATTAATAGAAAAATTAGAAACCGAAGAAGAACATGAAAGCTATACAACAGAGATTATCAGAACAGAATTAGTACATAGAGAAACTACAACGTTGTAGTTTGTTTTATGTTTAAGTATTTATTATTCAATAAGTATTTGAATGTTGTAAATTGTTTAAGTTATTGTAATACAATTTGTTTATTAGTTATAAAGCATTATATTTGTTTTCTAACTAATCTACAACTTGACACAAATTAACCAACATAGCAATTTTTTTACTAGGTTTTTATGCCTTTTTTTTGCGTTATTTCTATTTGGTAATTTAGTTTCTGCACAAATTTATGTACAAGGAAATGTTAAGATTCATGTTTCAGAGAATACAAATCTTTCTGATTCGGTTGTTTACATAAAAAATCAGAACAAAAAATCTAAAATATATATTGTAGAAGGAACTGTTCATAATTTGGATAAGTTATCTTCGGTTGAAATCACTAAGATTTCTAATAAAGAAAAAGATATTTTAGATGAAGAAAAAATAATTTTAGTAAAACAGAAAAAGCCTACTGCAAATACGGAGAAAGTATCAGTTTTGAAACCGTATAATTATAAAAATAAGGTAGTTGCATTTCCATTCAATCCTCGTGAATTACATTTTAACGGTGCACCAAATTCTACATTAGCGGTCTTATTAAATCAGAAAATAAAGTTTGCTGTTAATGAAAAAATAGATAAACTGATTTTTGATTTTTTATTGATTAATATAGAAAAACTTAAAATAGTTAATCAATACCAAACGTATAAATTCAATTCCTATTTAACGCTTTTTTCTGTAAGACCACCTCCATTTATAGTTTAAATTTTCTGTTATTAATCAGAAGCTAAATCATCAAACTCAAGTACAATAAAAATATTTGAGTGAAAAAAAAACTATAAATACTTAAAAAAATAAATGCTTATGAAAAAGCAATTTCTTTTCTATATTCTTTTTGGGTTAAGTCTTTTCATAAATGCTCAAGTCGGTATTGAGACTGATGTCCCGAATTCTACATTAGATGTAAATGGATCTGTAGCGGTTGGGTACAGACAATCATCTGCAACAACTTACACACTAACGATTGACGATCACTACTATGTATATACTGGTACATCTAGTGCAACGCTAAACTTACCAGATCCAGTGACAGGTTCTGATAATCAGTCTGTTGTAGGACGGTTGTACAGAATAAAAAACGGTTCTAACTACAATTTGACACTTTTGCCAAGTGGTAATGGTGTAACTTTAAGAGTAAACAATGAATTGAACAGAGCCAATGTGGTTATACAGCCTGGTGATTATGTAGAAGTGATAAGAACAACCAATGCGACACAGAATGCTTGGGATTTGAATTATATAGCAAAAACACTAGAAAATGATGACAGCAGTTTGTTTGTCTATGGAGCAAAATTAACTGTACCACCACTTAGAAGCGCACAATCTAGTTGGCCTGCCGATTGGAATTATTCTACTGCAAGTAATATCGAGACATCAATAAATAATGCTTACACTTCTGGTTCAGGTACAGATCGTTGGGTGCTTATACGTACGCAAAGAGATGTGGTAAATAATCCCAATCCTGGTAGTTCAAGTGGGTCAAATTTGAGTGGAACTTTTAGGATTAACAGAGCGTCTGGTAATCGTGGTTATTTTGTGACTAATATAGAACCGAGTAAAATTGTACTTACCTATGAATACCAAGGAACTCCGTTCGAAAATCTAGATCGGGTTTACCCAATTGCAACAGCAGGAAACGATCAGCGTTATCCAGATGTTTTTCATGTATCTTTTGAGAAACTAGAAAATGTAGAAACAAATGGTAGAGGGCGTAGAACCAGGCTTACTGTAATTGTTTCTCGTGTAGATCTTATGGGAATTAAGACAAATGATGCAAATAATAAAAGTGATTGGATGGGAACTTTTTTCTTTAATCTGTTGTTGGCTAATAAATTCTAAACTATGAAAAAATTACTTTATATATTCTTTATCGGTTTTATCGTATCGGTAAATGCACAAGTCGGAATTGGAACAGATAAACCAAATTCTACTTTACAAGTCAATGGTTCTTTGGCTGGTCAGATGGTTACGTTTAACACAAGTTACACAATCAAACCAACAGATTTCTATCTGGTTTATGAAAATAGCTCTTCAACGGCTCCTAATCATACCGTAAGTTTACCAACAGTTCCAGCATTGGAAGCAGAAAGGTTTAAAGGTAGAATTTACCAAATAAAAAATTCTTCACAGTTTCCACTTACTTTAACAGCAGCTGTTTCTGCAGGTCAATCCATCAGAGTTGGTAATAGTTCGGGCGCAAGTTCTTTTGTGATTCCAAGTGGATCTTATGTAGAAATCGTAGCTACAGGTAACCAATCAACTGATGCTTGGGATCTGATGTATGTCTCTATGCCACAAATCAACCAAAAAAGTAACGTTACTTTGTATTCAGCTCGTTTGGGATTACCTCCAACAAACACTTCTTCTGGTGGGATTAATGATTGGAATACGACTGGTTCTAGTAATACTAACGCTTCAACAGCTAATACCTACAATAACAATAATAATTTCCCAGATGCTACAAATAATCGCTGGAGAGTAATGGCTAAAACAACCAAACCGTTTGTTAGAGAAACGGATACTTATTTTGGAAGTGCATTTATGATTGGATATACAAATACTTCTATGGAAATTGTTTACGACTATTCTGGTCCTGCTTTTCCTGATAATCAGCTAGACCATATCTACCCGATTTTGACAGCAGGTAATACCACTACTACTTTCCCAGATGTTTTTGTAGTGTCTTACAGTAAACTGGAAAATGTAACTGTTAGTAATAAATTAACCACAAGACTCACCGTCAATGTAACCCGTGTAGATCGCATAGGTTATCAAACAGAAGGAAATAATGATACACCAGGTGGCGCAAATAGTAACTGGACGGGTCAGTTTATAATTAATCTTGTTTTAGCAACTAAAATATAAAGCAATCAATACTATGAAAAAATATATCATCTATATGTTTGCATTGATCGGAATGCAAGCAATGGCCCAAGTAGGAATTGGTAAAAATACACCAACATCTACTTTAGACGTAAATGGCTCGATTAGTGTTGGATTTAGAGAAGTTTCAAACAATGTAAGTATCGGTATCGATGACCATTATGTAACTTATGTAAATACTTCTTCGACTCAACCATCTCCTGCGCATGTGGTTACTTTACCTACAGGTGATGTCCAAGGTCGTATATATTACATTAAAAATTCATCAGCATTTAATATAAACGTTACTGCACAAAGCAGTCAAACGATGCGTGTTGGGAATGCCGCAGGAGTAACAACCTATACGATCCCTGCAGGACAAACGTTTAGAGTAATCAGAACTGCAAATGCTACAACCAATGCTTGGGAACTTACAAGAGCTTTCAACCCAAACGTACAAAACTCTGACATCACACTTTACGCAACCCAGTTAAAAGTTCCTAATTACAATGTAACATCTGCTCAATACGGTAATTTTACATACAACAACTGGAGATTGGTCAGCGTAAACAAAGTAGGAGGTCGTGGAGACAGGATTAGAGGTACTAGTCCATTGACTTCAGGAGGTCGTGCAACAATTGGTTTTCGTGGTGCAATTTTAGAATTGACTTATGAATACCAAGGAACTCCCTTTATTGTAAATAACATACATCCTGTAATTACAACAGGTAATTTTACGGAGAATAAAGTTGCTTTAGTTCCGTCTTATTCACAGATTTATAATGAAAATGGGAAAACAAGATTAAACATTGCTGTCGGTAGAATAGATTTGTATGGTATTAATGCAGGTGCAAATGATTCTAATATATCTTATATATCAGAATGGACACAAACCAATGCTTTTCTAGATGTCTTATTAACAAGACAAATGAATAATTAATCAGCAGGTCATAGAAAAAATAAAAAAGGTTGTGTATTGTACACAGTCTTTTTTAGTTTACAAAAATGTTTTTACTTAGTGTAAAATGAAATAGATAGCTGTAGAATCTAATTTATTAGAGAGTGTTAGTGAAGGAATAGATATCAAATAAACTACAACGTTATAGTGTAAATTTTTACGTTAAATCCTTGATTGACTTATGGTAATCACAAAAAAAAGCTTTAACATTGTAACTTAATCAAAACATATTTTTACTTCTCTCCAAACAAAAATATAGTTTTGATAAGCATAACACGCTTATCGTAAAGTAATAATGTAATAATTACGATAAATGGGAAAGCGTAAATTAAGATTTCTCGAAATTTGGAATTTAAGTTTCGGATATCTTGGTGTTCAAATGGGATTTGCTTTGCAAAACGCAAATGCAAGTCGTATTTTAAGTTCATTCGGTGCAGATGTACACGAATTAGGTTGGTTCTGGGTTGTTGCTCCTTTAATGGGACTAATTGTTCAACCAATTATAGGTCACTATTCAGATAATACATGGTCAAAATTTGGCCGTAGAAAACCTTATTTTCTTTTAGGTGCGGTTTTAGCCTCAATCGGTTTAATCTTGATGCCGCAATCTGGTGCATTTACTGCATTTTTGCCAGCTTTATGGATGGGAGCAGGATTCTTGATGATTATGGATGCTTCATTTAATATTGCAATGGAGCCAATGCGAGCTTTTGTTGCAGATATGCTTCCGTCAGATCAAAGAACTTTAGGTTATTCAATTCAAACAGTTATTATTGGTTTAGGTGCAGTTATCGGTTCTTGGTTGCCTTATGCGCTAGTTAATTGGTTTGAAGTTTCCGATTCAGCACTAAATGGAGAAGTGCCATATTATTTGATTTTATCATTTATTATTGGTGCTATAGCAATTATTGTTACTGTTTTAATTACAATTTTTTCAACTAAAGAATATACACCAGAACAATTAGAAACTTTTGAGCAAGCTGAAGGAAAAGAGGTTGAAGCTTCTGAAAAAACAAGTTTGATTCAAATTTTTTCTGATTTTGGAAAAATGCCTACTACAATGAAACAATTGGGATGGGTACAATTTTTTACTTGGTTTGCCTTATTCGGAATGTGGGTTTATGCAACCCCTGCAATTGCACATCATTTTTATGGAACACCACTAATCAACGTTGAATTGATGTCGAAAGCCGACCAAAAAGTCTATAATCAAGCAGGTGATTGGGTCGGAATTATTTTTGGTGTGTATAATGGTGTTTCTGCAATCTTTGCTTTTTTCTTACCTGCAATTGCAAAAAAAATAGGCAGAAAACGAACACATGCAATTTCTTTAATATTTGGTGGTCTCGGATTGATTTCAATCTATTTTATTCAAGATCCAAAAATGTTAATCTTATCAATGTTTGGAGTTGGTATTGCTTGGGCAAGTATTTTATCTATGCCTTATGCAATTTTAGCAGGAGCAATCCCTGCCAAAAAAATGGGGGTTTATATGGGGATTTTTAATTTCTTTATTTGTATGCCTCAAATCGTAAACGCTTTATTAGGCGGTCCTATCATTAAATTTTTATATCATGGTAATCCAATTTTCGCCATCGTAACAAGTGGTGTAGCACTTATTTTAGCTGCATTTTTTGTTTCTCGTGTGAATGATGTGGATGAACCAAACAAAGCATAATTTTATTTTGAAAACAAAAGCATTTATTTTCGATTTAGATGGTGTTATTGTAGATACTGCAAAATACCATTTCTTAGCTTGGCAAAAATTAGCCAAATCTTTAGGAATTAATTTTACGCATGAAGACAACGAACAATTAAAAGGTGTTTCTCGTGTTCGTTCATTAGAAATTATCTTGGGTTTAGGAAATGTAGAAGCTTCTGAGCAAGAGAAAGAAAAATGGTTGATCCAAAAAAACGAAGATTATTTAGTTTATATTAATAATATGGACGAATCAGAGATTTTACCTGGTGTAATGACTGTTCTGAATTTCTTAAAAGCGAACAATCAACCAATTATTTTAGGTTCTGCATCTAAGAACGCTCGCCCAATTTTAGAGAAAGTTAAGATTCTTCAATATTTTGATGATCTAGTTGATGGTAACGATGTTTCGAATGCAAAACCAGATCCAGAAGTTTTCTTAGTTGGTGCTAAAAAAGCAAATCAAACTGTAGAGAATTCAATTGTTTTTGAAGATTCAGTTGCCGGAATTCAAGCAGCGAATGTTGCAAAAATGACAAGTATCGGAATTGGAGATGCTTCTGTTCTACACGAAGCCAAATATAACTTCAACGATTTTACAGAAATCACAGAAGAATTTTTATTAGAATTAATCAATCAGTAAATCAATCAACTTTTTATAAAAGCATAAAATGAATCAAGATTATATCATCCCTAATGCATGGTCAATCATCGAAGAAGGATTTGAAAAGGAAAGAGTAAAATCGTCAGAAAGTTTATTTTCTATCGGTAATGGCGCAATGGGACAACGTGCGAATTTCGAAGAATTTTATTCTGGTGATACTTTTCAAGGAAGTTATATTGCCGGCGTTTATTATCCAGACAAAACAAAAGTTGGTTGGTGGAAAAACGGTTATCCAGAGTATTTTGCTAAAGTTTTAAATGCACCAGTTTGGATCGGAATCAATATCGAAATTAACGGTGAACTATTTGATCTGAATACTTGTAAAGAAATTAAGAATTTTCGTCGTGAACTGAATATGAAAGAAGGTTTATTGGATCGTTCTTTTGTAGCTGTTTTGGCTTCTGGTTTAGAATTAGAAATTAACGTTCGACGTTTTTTGGCAGCTGATTTAGATGAATTGGGAGCAATTAAATACGATATCAAACCATTAAATGGTGAAGCGAAAATTGTTTACAAACCTTATGTAGATGCAGGCGTAAAGAATGAAGATGCGAACTGGGAAGAAATTTTTTGGGAACCAATTGCTACAGAAATTAAAGGTCAACAAGCTTTTGTACAAGCAAGAACTTTCAAAACACATTTTAATGTAGTGACGTTTATGGAGAATTCTTTTTTCATCAATCATGTGAAACAAGAAATTAATCCAACCAAAGAAGAGAAAACAGAATGGAAAGTTGAATTGACTTACGAATTAGATGTAAAAGCAAATGAAGTCGCAACAATTCAGAAATTTGGAGGTTATGTTGTTTCTACGAATCATCAAGAAAATGAATTAATAGCTGCTGCCGAAAATGTTTTAGGTAAAGCAAATCAATTAGGATATGATCAATTATTAACTGATCAAAAATCGGCTTGGGCAAAAACTTGGGAAATGGCAGACATTACAATCGAAGGTGATGTAAAAGCACAACAAGGTATTCGTTTTAATATTTTTCAATTAAACCAAACGTATTCTGGTAAAGACGCGCGTCTAAATATTGGTCCAAAAGGATTTACTGGTGAAAAATACGGTGGTTCTACTTATTGGGATACAGAAGCTTATTGTTTACCATTTTATATGGCAACCAAAAATCAAGAAGTTGCTCGTAATTTGTTAACATACAGATACAATCAATTAGATAAAGCCATTGAGAATGCAGAGAAATTAGGTTTTAAAGATGGTGCAGCATTGTATCCGATGGTTACCATGAATGGTGAAGAATGTCATAACGAATGGGAAATTACTTTTGAAGAAATTCATCGTAATGGAGCAATTGCTTTTGCGATTTTCAATTATACTCGTTTTACCGGAGACGAATCTTATATACCAGAAGCTGGTTTGGAGGTTTTGTTAGGAATTGCACGTTTTTGGCATCAACGTTTTAATTGGTCAGCTGACAAACAAAAATTTGTGATGTTGGGTGTAACTGGTCCAAATGAATATGAAAATAATATCAATAATAATTTTCATACATCGTATTGTGCACAATGGTGTATCAATTATTTGTTAGAACAAATAGAGAACGTTAAAACTAATTATTCTTCTGATTATGAAAGGATTGTAAATAAATGCAAAATCAATTCAGATGAATTAACTTCTATGAAAAACCTTGCTGAAAACATTTATTTTCCTTTCAGTGAAAAACACGATGTTTATTTGCAACAAGATGGGTTTTTAGATAAAGATTTAACACCAGTTTCTGAGCTAAGTAAAGAAGATCGTCCAATTAACCAAAAATGGTCTTGGGATAGAATTTTACGTTCTGCTTATATCAAACAAGCAGATGTTTTACAATCTTTTTATTATTTCGAAGATCAATTCTCAAAAGATCAATTAGAAAAACATTTTGATTTTTATGAGCCATTAACTGTGCACGAATCTTCTTTGTCACCTTGTGTGCATTCTATTCAGGCAGCGACATTGGGTCGAATGGAGCAAGCGTATACATTTTATCTTAGAACGTCTCGTTTAGATTTAGATGATTACAACAAAGAAGTTCACGAAGGTTTGCATATTACTTCGATGGCAGGAACTTGGATGTCGATTGTCGAAGGATTTGGAGGAATGCGTGTGAAAAACGATACCTTATATTTCGAGCCTCGTTTGCCAGAGCAATGGGAAGAATTTACATTTAAAATTAATTTCCGTAATCAGATTTTAAAAGTAATTGTAAATAAAGGTGAAACAACTTTTGAATTAGAAGGAACAGAAGCTTTAGAAGTTTATGTTTTTGACGAAAAAGTAGTCATTCAGCCATCAAATAAATAAAATTTCTAAACACCTTGAAGGTTTAGGCTTTCGAGGTGTTTTTATATAAAAACAATGGGTTTTATCATTATCAATACATAAAATTCATTCATCAAAACTTTTTTAAAAATGAAAAAAATATTCCTGTTAACATCTTTACTCTCAACCTTTACTTTCGCACAAATAAAAAAAGTAGAACCTATGTTTTGGTGGAAAGGAATGAAAAATCCTGAACTCCAAATCTTAGTTTACGGAAAAGATATTAGCAATTATTCTTTAGAATTATCAGATAATATCAACATAAAAGAAATCAAGAAAACAGAAAATCCTAATTATGTTTTTGTAACGATTAATACGAATGATGTCAAATCATCTTCGTTCAAAATTAATATCAAGAATAAGAAAAAAGTTGTTGATTCTTATACTTATGAGTTGAAAGATCGTGAGGCAAATTCAGCAAATCGTCAATCGTTTACTTCTAAAGATGTGGTTTATCTTATTATGCCAGATCGTTTTGCTAACGGTGACGAAAGCAACGATTCTCAGAAAAATTTAACAGATAAAGCCAACAGAAATATTCCAGATAGTCGTCATGGTGGTGATTTACGAGGAATAATTAATCATTTAGATTATTTACAAAATTTGGGTGCAACAGCAGTTTGGTTAACGCCAGTTAACGAGGACAACGAAAAACAACATTCCTATCATGGTTACGCGCAAACTGATTTATACAAAATAGATGGTCGTTATGGTACGAATGAAGATTATCGTGAACTTTCTCGCGAACTCAATAAACGCGGAATGCTATTGATACAAGATTATGTGACCAATCATTGGGGATTATCGCATTGGCTGATTCAAGATTTACCTGCACAAGATTGGATTCATCAGTTTCCTGATGGAGGAGAAAAAGGTTTTAAACGTTCGAATTATAGAACAACTTCTCAGTTTGATGTAAATGTTGCTGATGTTGATAAAAAAGAAGCCTTAAACGGTTGGTTCGATTTGACAATGCCAGACATGAATCAATCAAATCCATTAGTATTGAAGTATTTAATACAAAATGCGATTTGGTGGATAGAATATGCAGAATTAGGAGGAATGCGTGTGGATACTTATCCGTACAATGATAAAGATGGAATGGCAAAATGGGTAAAAGCAATTACTGATGAATACCCAAATTTTAATGTTGTTGGAGAAGCTTGGATGCATTCGCCAGCACATATTGCATATTGGCAAAAAGATTCTAAAATTGCAGAAATTGATAATTACAATTCTTATTTACCATCTGTAATGGATTTTCCTTTGTTTTCTGAGCTTTCCAGAGCTTTTACAGAAGATGAATCTTGGGACAAAGGTATGATTAGATTGTACAATAATTTCACGAATGATTTTCTTTATCCAGATATCAATAACTTATTTGTTTTTATGGAGAATCACGATACAGATCGTTACAATGAAGTGATGAACGGAAATGTTGATGAATACAAATTGGCTTTGACGTTAATTTCTACTATTCGTGGAATTCCACAAGTTTATTATGGATCTGAAATCGGAATGCGAGGAGATAAAAGTAAAGGTGATGCAGCAATTCGACAAGATTTTCCTGGCGGATGGAAATCTGATCAACAAAATGCTTTTACTAACGATGGTAGAACTGTAGAACAAAAACAATTTCACGATTTCACATCAAAACTATTCAATTGGAGAAAAAATAAAGATGTAATCCATTCTGGAAAAACCAAACATTTTATGCCGCAACAAAATGTTTATGTTTATTTCAGATACAATGAACAAGAATCTGTGATGGTTGTTTTAAACGCAAATCCAGAAAAACAAACGATTAAATTGGATCGTTTTACCGAAGCTTTGAATGGTTTTACTTCTGGCAAAGAAATTATTTCTAATCAAGAATTGATAATTAATCCTAAAAATGAGTTAACAATTGATGGTAAAACATCGATGATAATCGAGTTAAAAAAATAAAACATGAAAAAATTAACTACAACAATAATTACCTTATTGACATTAGGATTTCTAAACGCTCAATCGATAGAATCTCCGTCAAAAAATATAAAAGTTAATTTCGAATTGACTCAAAGTGGTCAACCTTCTTATTCTGTTACTTACAAAGGAAAAGAGGTTGTAAAACCTTCTACTTTAGGATTCGAACTGCAAGATAAAGAAGCTTTACAAAACGGATTTCAAGTTGTTAATTACACGACCAAATCAGTTGACGAAACTTGGCAACCAGTTTTAGGTGAATACAAAAATATTAGAGATCATTACAATCAAGGTGTTTTTGAGTTGAATCAATCATCAACCAATAGAAAAATCAATATTACCTTTAAAGTTTTTGATGAAGGAGTTGCTTTTAGATACGAATTTCCAAAACAAGAAAATCTCAATTATTTCAATATAACTAAAGAAAATTCTCAGTTTAATTTAACTGGAGATCATCAAACATTTTGGTTACCAGCCGATTTCGATTCGCAAGAATATGTTTATACAGAAACTAAAATTTCTGGTATTGATCATGGTTTGATTGATATGGGGAACGGAATTTCGTTAAAATCTATTCCAAAAGCTAACGCAGTACAAACACCATTGCAAATGAAAACTTCAGATAATCTTTATTTGAATATTTTCGAAGCTGCTGTGGTAAATTATCCTGTTATGCATTTAGAATTTGATAAATCTACATATAAATTTCAGTCGATTTTTGCTCCAAGTCCAGTAGGTGAAATTGCTTATTTACAAGCACCATTTAACACACCTTGGCGAACAATTATGGTTTCTGATGATGCGCGTGATATTGTAGGTAAAGGACCACAAATGATTTTGAATTTGAACGAACCTTCAAAAATAAAAGATACTTCTTGGATCAAACCAATGAAATATGTTGGTATTTGGTGGGAGATGCATGTGGGAGTTTCAACTTGGGACAGACAAGGTTCGCAAAACGCACAAAATCAATTAGGACAAGAAAAAATAAAATTTCCACATGGCGCAACGACTGAAAATACAAAACGTTACATCGATTTTGCTTCAAAAAATGGATTTGATGGTGTTTTGGTAGAAGGTTGGAACACTGGTTGGGAAGATTGGGCAGGAAATTGGAAAGATGAGGTTTTTGATTTCACTACGCCTTATGAAGATTTTGATATACAGTCAATTGCAGATTATGCAAAAAGTAAAAAAGTAAGTATGATTATGCATCACGAAACTTCTGCATCTGTTTCTAATTACGAACGCAGATTCGATCGTGCAATGAATGTCATGAAAAAATACAATTATCCAGCCGTGAAAACTGGTTATGTTGGGAGAATAATTCCGAGAGGTGAATTTCATGATGGACAAAGAATGGTGAATCATTTCAATTGGACAGCAGAACGTTTCGCAGAAAATAAAATTTTATTGAATTCGCACGAAAGTCATCGTCCAACAGGTTATCACAGAACTTATCCAAATTACATTGCTGCGGAAGCTGCACGCGGAAATGAGTTTAATGCATGGAGCTACGGAAATCCACCTGCTCATGAAACAATTTTACCTTTTATGAGAATGTTAGGTGGACCGATGGATTATACACCAGGGATTTTCGAGATAAAAATGTCGCATTATGATCCTAATAAAAAAGAACAAGTTCATACAACTTTAGCTAAACAATTGGCTTTGTATGTAACCATTTATTCGCCTTTACAAATGGCTGCAGATTTACCAGAAAATTATGAGAAATATGCAGATGCTTTTCAATTCATAAAAGATGTTGCATTGGATTGGGATGATTCTAAATATTTAGAAGCAGAACCAGGGGATTATTTAACGGTTGCACGCAAAGCGAAAGGAACAGAAAATTGGTTTGTAGGTGCAATTACAAATGAAAACGCGAGAAAATCAGAGATAAAATTAGATTTTTTAACACCTGGAGTTTCTTATGAAGCAACGATTTATCAAGATGCAAAAAATGCACATTGGGAGAAAAATCCAAAAGCTTACGAAATCAAAAAAGTAAAAGTAAATTCGAAATCAACACTTAAATTAAATTTAGCTGCTGGCGGTGGAACAGCGATTTCTATTTTACCAATAAAATAATAGTTAAAAACAAAACATAAGAATAAATGAAGAATTTCAAGTTTATACTAGGAGTAGGATTAGCAATGATGAATGTTGCTTATGGACAAGAATTGAAATCTCCGAACGGAAATTTTGTAATGGATTTTTCGTTGTCACAAGATGGTAAACCAACGTATCAATTAAATTATAAAGGAAAAGAAGTTATTAAACCAAGTCATTTAGGATTTAAGTTTAAAACAAATCTGAAACAAGTAAGCTTTGAATGGAATAATCAAAATGAAGCTGATAAAGCAAAAGATTTGGCTAATTTTTTATCTGGTTTTGAGATTATTGATACAAAAACTTCTACTTTCGATGAAACTTGGACACCAGTTTGGGGTGAAGTGAGTAAAATTAGAAATCATTTCAATGAGTTAGCTGTAACCGTTTCTCAACCAAAAACAGATCGCCAAATGATTATCCGTTTTAGAATGTTTGATGACGGATTAGGTTTTCGATACGAATTTCCTGAACAAAAAAATCTGAAATATTTTGTGATCAAAGAAGAACATTCTCAGTTTGCAATGGCTGGTGATCATACTGCTTTTTGGATTCCTGGAGATTACGATACACAAGAATACGATTACACAGAATCTAAATTATCTGAAATTAGAGGATTATTTGATAAGGCTTATATTGGAAATGCTTCGCAAACAGCATTTTCTAAAACAGGTGTTCAAACGGCATTAATGATGAAAGCTACAAACGGTTTATACATCAATTTACATGAAGCTGCTTTGATTAATTATCCTGCAATGAGTTTAAATTTAGATGATAAAAATTTAGTTTTTGAATCTTGGTTAACTCCAGATGCTTTGGGTGATAAAGGTTATTTGCAAGCACCTTTCAATACGCCTTGGAGAACAATTATAGCAAGTGATGATGCACGAGAAGTTGTTGCTTCTAAAATGACATATAATCTGAATGAACCATCAAAAATTAAAGATACTTCTTGGATTAAACCTGTGAAATATGTTGGTGTATGGTGGGAAATGATTACTGGCAAAAGTTCTTGGGCTTATACTGATGATTTTTCTACAGTACAATTAGGTGTTTCTGATTATTCTAAAGCTAAACCAAATGGTAAACATGCTGCGAATACAAAACATGTAAAAGAATATATTGATTTTGCAGCTGCTAACGGATTTGATGCTGTTTTGGTTGAAGGTTGGAATGAAGGTTGGGAAGATTGGTTCGGAAATCACAAAGATTATGTGTTTGATTTTGTAACGCCTTATCCTGATTTTGATGTGAAAGAAATTCAAAACTATGCTAAATCTAAAGGTGTAAAAATGATGATGCATCACGAAACTTCTGGGGCTATTCGTAATTACGAAAGACATTTAGATAAAGCATACCAATTCATGCAAGATAATGGATACAATTCGGTTAAAAGTGGCTATGTTGGTGATATTGTTCCTCGTGGAGATTATCATTACAGTCAAAACGTAGTCAATCATTATCAGTACGCATTAGAAAAAGCTGCAGAATATAAAATTATGTTGAATGCGCACGAAGCTGTTCGTCCGACAGGAATTGCTCGTACTTGGCCAAATCTTATTGGTAACGAATCTGCTCGCGGAACAGAATATCAAGCTTTTGGTGGTTCTAAACCAAATCACGTGACGATTTTACCTTTTACTCGTTTGTTAGGTGGACCAATGGATTATACGCCAGGTATTTTCGAAATGGATATTAAAAAATTAAATCCAAACAACGAATCTCATGTAAATTCTACTTTGGCTAATCAATTGGCATTATATCTAACGATGTATTCTCCGTTGCAAATGGCAGCAGATATCATAGAGAATTACAACAGATTTCCAGATGCTTTTCAATTCATAAAAGACGTTCCGGTAGATTGGCAGGACAGTAAATATTTAGAAGCAGAACCAGGTAAATATTTAACAGTAGCTCGTCAAGACAAAAATTCTAACAATTGGTTTGTTGGTAATGTGAATGGTGAAACGCCTCGTACAACAAAAATAAAATTAGATTTCTTGGATAAATCTAAAAAATACGAAGCAATTATTTATGCTGATGCAAAAGATGCGCATTACAAAACTAATCCGCAAGCTTATAAAATAGAAAAGAAAAAAGTAACATCTAAAACAACATTAGATTTAACTTCTACTGCTGGTGGTGGTTTTGCAATTAGTATTAAAGAAATAAAATAAGTTTTGATTTCTTACAGAAAATGTAAACAAAAATGAAAAAGATAATATTAACAGTCGGATTTGCAACTTTATTCTTAACTTCTTGTTCTAAAACAGCTTATCAGATGAAGCAAGAAAAGAAAAGTGAGCAAAAAAATGAATTCGTTTGGAATGCAGCTAATATTTATTTTTTATTAACTGACCGTTTCAATAATGGAGATAAATCAAACGATGTTAATTACGGCAGAACAGAAAAAACTGCTAAATTAAGAGGATTTGAAGGTGGTGATTTTCGTGGGATTATCAATAAAATAGAAGATAATTATTTTTCAGATTTAGGAATTAATGCCATTTGGATGACACCGATTGTAGAACAAGTTCATGGTTCTGTTAACGAAGGTCAAGGTGCAACTTATGGTTTTCATGGTTATTGGACAAAAGATTGGTCGTCGATAGATAAAAATTGGGGAACCGAAAAAGAATTGCAAGAATTAGTAGATAAAGCACATGCAAAGGGAATCCGAATTATGTTAGATGCTGTCATCAATCACACGGGACCAGTCACAGATTCTGATGGTGTTTTTCCTGCAGATTGGGTTCGAGTTTCGCCACAATGCACTTACGATTCTTACGAAACAACCGTAGAATGTACGTTGGTTGCCAATTTACCAGACATTTTAACCGAGTCAGAAGATGATGTTTTATTGCCTCCACAGTTGATTGCAAAATGGTCGCAAGAAGGTCGTTTAGATAGAGAAGTTGCAGAATTAAATACTTTTTTTATCAAATACAATCTTCCAAAAGCACCGAAATATTACATCATGAAATGGCTTTCGGATTATATCAAAAAATATGGTATTGATGGTTATCGTGTAGATACGGTGAAACATACAGAAGAAAGTGTGTGGAAGAAGTTTGCAGAGATTTGTCAAGATGCATTTAATCAATATAAAATCAATCATCCAGAAAAAGTTTTAGATCAAAATGATTTTTATTTAATTGGAGAAGTTTATAATTATTCGGTGAATGATGCATTAGAATTTCCATTTCCTGATAAAAAAGTTAATTATTTTGAAAATGGATTTGATGCTTTGATTAACTTCGACTTGCGTTCGACTCAAAATGAAACTTCTCAACAGGTATTTAATCGTTACAACTCGATTTTACAAAATCAAATGAATGGTAAAACCGTGATGAGTTATATTACATCTCATGACGACGGTTCGCCGTTTGATATAAAACGAGAAAATAATTTTGATGCTGCGACACGTTTATTATTAACGCCAGGTATTTCGCAAGTTTATTATGGTGATGAATCTGCTCGACCTTTAGAAATAGAAGGTGTTGATGGTGATGCAAATTTGCGTTCTTTCATGAATTGGGATGATGTAAATTCTAATCAAGAAACAAAATTATTGTTAGAACATTATCAAAAATTAGGACGATTCAGACGAAATCATCCAGCAGTAGGCGCAGGTAATCAAACAGATTTACAAGATCAACCATATATTTTTACTAGAAAATATAAAGATGATCAGGTTATAATTGCCTTGGATTTTCAGTCAGAAGAAAAAACAATTGACGTTTCTTCTGTTTGGACAGATGGAACAATTTTGTTAGATGCCTATTCTAATCAAAAATTAACGGTAGAAAATGGTCAAGTGAATTTTAAATCAACATTTCCAATCGTTTTGTTAGAAAAAAAATAATTAGTTAAAAGAAATTAAATGATAAAAAAAATAGTAGGTTTAGGGTTAATAACTATTGGATTAATGACAAGTTGTAATTCTAAAAAAGAAGGTGAAACAAACGATCAAGTGGCAACACATGAAGCAAATGCTTTTACACCGTTTACAGCAGAACAGGCAGAAACTTCTGTTATTTATGAAGTAAATGTGCGTCAGTTTTCACCAGAAGGAACCTTTGCTGCGGTAACCAAAGAAATTCCAAACATCAAAAAATTAGGTGTAAAAATTTTATGGTTAATGCCAATTTATCCGATCGGAGAAGAAAATAGAAAAGAAGGTTTAGGTTCTTATTATTCGATTAAGGATTACAGAGGAATCAATCCTGAATTTGGAAATGCAGATGATTTGAAAAAATTGATTTCCGAAGCTCATAAAAACGGCATGTACGTGATTTTAGATTGGGTTGCAAATCATACAGCTTGGGATCATTCTTGGGTAAAAGAACATCCAGATTGGTACGAAAAAGATGCAAGCGGAAAATTAGTTTCGCCTTATGATTGGACAGATGTTGCAGCATTAAACTTTGATAACAAAGAAATGCGTAAACAAATGATTGCTGATATGAAATATTGGTTAGATGATTTTAAAATTGATGGTTTCCGATGTGATATGGCACATGAAGTTCCGACAGATTTTTGGGAAGAAGCAAAACCACAATTAGCCAATGGTCGTGAGATTTTTATGTTAGGTGAAACAGAAAATGCAGATCTTTTGGTAAACGCTTTTGATGCAGCTTATGGTTGGGAATTGCATCACATAATGAATGATGTTGCTAACGGAAAGAAAAATGTTTCAGCGATTGATACTTATCTAGATTCTATTCCAGAGAAATGGCAAGCAGACGATTATAAAATGATTTTTACTTCTAATCATGATGAAAATTCTTGGTCAGGAACAGAATACGAAAGAATGGGTGATGCTGTAGAAACTTTTGCGGCTTTGTCTTATGCTTTGCCAGGAATTCCTTTAATTTATAACGGACAAGAAGATGATTTTAATCGTCGTTTAAAGTTTTTTGTCAAAGATTCTATCGATCGTAATCCGAATGCAAAAATGCGTGGTGTTTATGAGAAATTAGGTGAATTGAAAGTAACGAATGAAGCTTTTAATGGAGCTAAAAAAGCAGCTTCTTATGAACGTTTAAAAACTTCAGATGATCATTCGATTTTAGCTTTCAAACGTCAAAAAAATAAATCAGAAGCTTATTTTGTTGCGAATTTTACCAAAACAGAAAAAGAAGTAACAATTCCTTTAGACGGTGTTTTTACAAGTTTTATGAATGGTAAAGAATTGACTTTAAAATCATCAGAAAAATTAAAATTAAAACCTTGGGAATATTTAATTCTCATACCAAAAAAATAATTTATTGAAGGTCGCTTGTAAAAGCGACTTTTTTAATTCTAAACCAATTCCTAATTTCTTCCTAAATTAATTTGCTAACTTGCCCATAAGTTAGTCGATATGAAAATTCTGATTGTAGAAGATGAGCCAGAAATGAGAAAAGAGGTTCAGAAATTTTTAGAAAGTGAACAGTTTCTTGTAGAATTTGCAGAAAATTATGCCAAAGCAATTTCTAAAATTGCAGACTATGATTACGACTGCATTTTACTCGATATCATGTTGCCTGATGGAAATGGAATTGATGTTTTGAAAGAACTTAGAAAACTGAATAAAAAATCTTCAGTGATTATTCTTTCAGCAAAAAATTCGGTAGAAGATAAAGTCGAAGGTTTAGATTTGGGTGCAGATGATTATTTAGCAAAACCATTTCATATGGCAGAATTATTTGCCAGAATTAAATCGGCTGTTCGTAGAAATCATCAAGATGGAAATCAGTTTTTAATATATAAAAACATCAAAATCAATCCAGATGATCGATTGGTTTTTGTCAATAATCAAGAATTAAAATTGAATAGAAAAGAATACGATTTGTTGTATTATTTTCTTTTAAGACCAGAAAAAACTTTTCAGAGAACAACTTTAGCAGAAGCTATTTGGGGTGATCATATGGATCAGGCAGATAGTTTAGATTTTATTTATTCACAAGTGAAAAATTTGCGTAAAAAATTAAAAGATTCTTTTGCTGAAGCTGATATTCAGGCAGTTTACGGAATCGGTTATAAATTTGTATAAATGGCAATTTCTCTAAAAAATTATACAATCAGTTATCTTTCGCTCGCTCTGTTTTTGTTAATTACACTTTGGGCTGGACTTTTTTATGCGTTTATTTTAGATGAGGTTTATGATAATGTAGATGATGGACTAAAAAATCAGAAAATAGAAATAATTAGAGAAGCTTATATCAACGATAAAGTTTTGCATACGACAGAATTTGGCGTAAATCAGTTTCGAATTGTACCGATAAATCAACACGAATTTTTTCAGAAAGATATCTTGCATAACGAAATGGTTTATATGCCATACGATAACGAAATGGAACCTTATCGTGTGTTGAAATCTAGTTTTTTAGACAAAGATGGACAAACATATTTATTAGAAATTAGGACGTCAACTGTAGAAGAAGATGATTTGATTATTGACTTGCTTATTGCTTTGGCGGTTTTATACGGAATTTTGATCGTCAGTATTTTTATCATCAATCATTTGGTTTTGAATAAAGCTTTTAAACCATTTAAAAATATTTTAGAACAACTGAATAATTACCGATTTGGTGAACAACAATTCATTCAACCAAAATCTAAAGTAAGCGAATTCAACACACTTTCTAACGGGATCATCAAAATGATTGACCGTAATCAGGAAACATTTTTACAACAAAAAGTGTTCATAGAAAATGCTTCGCATGAGTTGCAAACGCCTTTGGCGATTGTACAAAATAAGTTAGATTGGATGATTGAAAATGAAGATTTAGCAGAAAATCAATTAGAACAATTGGTTGATATCAAAAGAAATATCAGAAGAATGTCTGGTCTAAATCAATCTTTATTGATGCTTTCTAAAATAGAAAATCAACAATTTTCTGATGAACAATTGGTTGACGCAAATGCATTAATCAAAGATATTTTATCTGAGATGGAAGAGTGGTTTTCTTACAAAATGATTCAAGTTAATTTGATTGAAAAATCAGATTTTAGTATTAAAATGAATCCGCAATTGTTAGAAATATTAATTTCTAATTTGCTTAGAAATGCATTAAAATATACCAACAAAAATGGAAATGTTTTGATAGAAATCAATCAAAATAAAATAATCATAGGAAATACTTCTAACGGAGTTTTCTTAAATAAAAATTTGATATTTGAGCGTTTCTATAAAAATTCATCAGATCAACAATCGGTTGGTTTAGGTTTGTCTATTGTGCAAAGCATCGTGAAGCAAACAGAGAATTTAAAAATTGATTATCAATACTTTGATCCAATGCATCAATTTATTTTAGAAAAAATAGAAAATTAGCTTTCTTTCCCAAATCTTTCCTAATTCGTCAACGAATTTTGCTTCAGAAATTAATAGAATAGTATGAAAGCAAAAGGAATAATTTTAGGTTTATTGATTTTTTTGAGTTCAAATAGTTTTGCTCAAAAAGTAGGAGTTCAAGCAAATGAATTACCAGCAACAGCAACAAAATTCATTGCCAATAATTTTGGTAAAGCAAAAGTTGCAAGTGCTGTAAAAGAGTCAGAATACGGAATGGTGCACGAATATGAAGTGTATTTGTCTGATGGTTCTAAAGTAGAATTTGACAAGAACGGAAATTGGAAAGAAATTGATGGTCATGGAAAAGCGATTCCAACAAAATTTCTTGATGCGAAAATCGTAAAATACGTGAAACAAAAATTCCCTCAGACAGAAATTCTAAAGATTGAAAAAGATCGAAGAAATTACGAAGTAAAACTTTCGAACGGTTTAGAATTAGAATTTAATTTACAAGGTGAGTTTTTAAGGATTGATGATTAATAATTATAAAGATTAGATAAGATGAAAAAAGTTATTTTAAGTACATTATTGGTTTTAGGTATTGGTTTTACAACTGTTGCTTGTAACAACGACGATGACAACAATTTTACGGTAATTACTGAAGGTGAATTGCCTGCTGCTGCAAAATCTTTTGTGTTGGCTCATTTCTCAGATGCAACGGTAACAAGAATAGAAAAGAAAAATTCTGTAGATGCAGACGGAACTTTGTATGAAGTTGATTTGAATAACGGAATTGAGATAGATTTTGCAGAATCTGGTGAATGGTTATCTGTAGATCAGCAAGGAAATGGTGCAATTCCAACAACATTTATTCCAGAAAAAATCGTGAATTACGTAACAACAAATTATCCGAATATCAATTTTAATTCAATCGATATAGAAAGAAATTCTTACGATGTAGAATTGACAAATGATGTGGATTTGATTTTTGATCTTGACGGAAATTTTGTTCGAGTAGATCCATAAAAAATTAAGAAATAATTGACAGAACCGACAACTCATCTTGTCGGTTTTTTTATTATTTTTAGTTCATGGATAAAAAAGAATTAAGAGAAAACATTTTCAGACATTTAGATGGTTTAGCTGTTGCGCCAGTCGTATCTGCTTTAGCAAAAAAAGGTGTTTTGCATTATCTTTTAAGTGAGAAAGAAGTCGATTTAACAAAAGTAGCCAATGATTTTCAGGCAAATGAAGGTTATCTAAATGTAGCTTTTCGTGTATTGGCTTCTCAAAATTTTTTGATACACAAAGTTGATAATCATATAAATAAAGTAACGGTAAAAATAAATAAATACACCGAAAGAGCTTTTCGTAACTACGAAATCTATCAAGATTTAGCAAGTTTTTTAGCAGAAGTAGTTGTGATTCATAGTATAGAAACTAATGAAGATTTTTGTTCGAAATGGATTAATCTTTATAAAAAATATGCAAGTTATCTTGACGATGCAACAAATCAAGATTTAGAAGAAAAGAAATTTCATCAACAAATTCGTAAACATATAGAAGGTGCATTAATTGCTCCATTAATTGTTCGTTTGGGTATGACAGGAATGTTTCATAAATATTTTATGGAAGCTTCTTTTAGCGCAGATGAATTTCATAAAAATCCTAATCATTTCGAGAAAGTTTTAGATGCTTTAACACAATTAAAATGGTTCGAGAAAAGTGGTAAAAACTATAAATTTACAGATCAAGGTTTGTTCTTTGCAAGAAGAGCTTCTGCTTATGGTGTAACGGTTTCTTATTTACCAATGTTCGCACGATTGAATGATTTACTTTTTGGTTCTGCCAATAAAATAAGAGAAGTAGAAGCAGGCAAAGAAGAATTGCATGTGAATAGAGAAATGAATGTTTGGGGAAGTGGAGGTGCGCATGCAACATATTTCAAGGTGATAGATGAATTTGTGATAGATATTTTCAATCGACCTTTAGAAGAACAGCCAAAAGGAATTCTTGATATGGGTTGTGGAAATGGTGCTTTGTTACAGCATTTGTATGATGTTATCGAACGTCAAACATTAAGAGGGAAATATTTAGATGAGCATCCATTGTTTTTGGTTGGAGCAGATTATAACGATGCAGCTCTAAAAGTTACACGTGCCAATTTGATAAAAAATGATATTTGGGCAAAAGTAATTTGGGGTGATATTGGTGATCCAGAAACTTTGTCTCATGATTTGAAACATGATTACAACATAAATTTATGTGATTTGCTAAACATTAGAACATTTCTAGATCATAACAGAATTTGGGAAGATGTTTTGGTTACAAATTCAGAGGAAATCAGTTCATCTACTGGTGCTTTTGCTTTTAGAGGGAAACGATTATCGAATAATGATGTAGAAGAAAATCTAAAAAACCATCTTGCAAAATGGACACCTTTTGTAGAAAAATTTGGTTTATTATTGATCGAATTACATACTTTACCATCAGAAATTACTGCAGCTAATATTGGTAAAACTCCTGCTACGGCTTATGATGCTACGCATGGTTTTTCTGATCAATATATTTTAGAAGTTGATGTTTTTCATAGACTATGTAAAGAAGCCGGATTGAATCCAGATGAGAAACTCTTTAGGAAATTTCCTGCTAATGAATTGGCAACGGTTAGTATTAATTATCTAAAAAAATAATAGTTTAAAAGTCTTGATTTTCAGGACTTTTTTAATTTGATAATTTTAGAATAAGTAAAATGGACATTCAAAAAAGATTTGATCGAATTTTAGCAATTTATTTTCATCTTCAAGCCAAACCAATTGTAAAGGCACAAGATTTAGCCGATCGATTTGGAGTAAGTTTGCGTACAATTTATCGAGATATAAAATCTTTAGAAGGAGCTGGAATTCCACTTTATGGTGAAGCTGGAACAGGTTATTCTTTGATGAATGGATACAAAATTCAACCAACACTTTTTACAAAAGATGAAGCGTTGAGTTTTGCAGTTGCAGAAAAATTGATGCAACATTATATGGATGCAGGAATGAGTAAACATTTTAGCGATGCTTTATTCAAAATGAAAGCAATTCTTAGAACAACAGATAAAGAAAATGTCGCTCAGATAGAAAATCAAGTATTGATAAAAAAAGACAAAGGTTTCTTGAACGAAAATGTTCCTTTTGCATTGGCTATTTTATTCGAAAGTATTGCAAAACAACAGCAAATTTTATTGCATTACAAATCAGCTACAAGTGAAACTATTGCATCGAGGAAAATAGAAGTGATTGGTGTTTTTCAAGAAAATGAGTTTTGGTATTTCATGGCGTATTGTTATCAACGTGAAGATATTAGACAATTCAGATTAGATAGAATTCATCAGATTGATTTATTAGACAATTCTTTCAGTCAAAAATTAAAACCTTTAAATCATTATTTAGAAAAAAAGAATCCGCAAGAAAATTTACAAACAGTTCGTATTCGAGTTACAAAAGATTTAGCAAGATACATGGTTTGGGATAGAATTCATTTTGGTTATATCGACGAAATTATTCTAGAAAACGATGTTGAAATGCATTTCAAAACACGCGACATGAAACATGGAATTGCTCGTTGGTTGATGATGTTTGCAGATGAAATAGAAGTTCTAGAACCAGAAGATTTGACCTTTCGGATGCAAGAATTAGCAATAGGTTTTTTGAGTAAATTTGACGAATAAATTACTTATCAATAAAAAATCCATTAAGATTTTTCTTAATGGATTTATGTTACATAAAATTATCTTTCCCAGAAAAAAGGAGGTTCAATTCCTAAAGCTCGTAAATAAACATAACCTTGTCCACGATGATGAATTTCATTATCAATACAATACAAAATATTATCAATAATCGGGAAATTATATATTCCGAAAAGATTAAACGTTTCTGAAAATCTTTCTTCTGGAATTTGATTATACAAATCGATAATCAAAGGTGTATCGTTGTCCCATTTCTCTAATAATTCAGTCTTACTATTTAATTTCAATTCGTGATTATAAGGTTCAGTTGCTTGATTTACAATGCCCTTTAATCCTGGTTCTGCAATAGATAAAAGTTCTTGTACAAGTTCTGCAAACGTTCTCATACCACCAATCGAAAATTCGAACAATTCTTTTTCTGGGAAAGCTTCTACCACACGACGTGTTAAATTTCGATGTCCTAACCTATGTTCTAATAATTCTTGTTTAGAAATAATTACGTTACTCATAATGTTGTCTTATTTAATATTTGAGGCAAAAATAAAACGCTGTTAAGACAACTGTGTGTCAGTAGTATTTTTATGTTTTTATTTTTTGAATTTGTTTTATTCATAAAATTTTAACTAATTTTGTGGGAAATCGAAAGGGGTGCCTATTTTAGGCTGAGATTATACCCATAGAACCTGGGCGGGTAATGCTGCCAAGGGATGGAATTCTTCACAGAACGTCTGCGCGCAATTTTTTTAGTTCTTGTGTCCCTTTCATAAAATTTAAAAAATTATTTTTATGAAAAGGTCGATTATTTTATTGTCTTTATTAACGGTTTCTTGGGTTAATGCTCAAGAATATGATAGCATTCAAGAAAGTGAAGCTATCGATTTAGAAGGAGTTAACATCATAGAAAAACTCCCAATTTCTGTACAGAAAATCACAAAAAAGGAAATCAACAAAAGAAATTTAGGTCAGGATATTCCAACCTTGATGAATCAAGCGACTTCTGTGGTAACTTCTACAGATACAGGAACGGGAATTGGTTATTCATCGATTAGAATTAGAGGTTTGAGCGAACGTTCTATCAACGTAACTTTGAATGGCGTTCCGTTAAATGATGCCGAATCTCAAGGTGTTTTTTGGGTGAATATGCCAGATATGGCTTCATCTGTAAATGCGATGACAATTCAACGTGGTGTTGGAACTTCTTCTAATGGTATGGCTGCTTTTGGTGCTTCGGTGAATGTAGAAACTCAAAATCCATCTGCAATTCCGTTTGCAGAATTGGCAACTTCTTTTGGGAGTTTCAATACACAAAAATATACTGTACAAGCCGGAACTGGTAAAATATTGAATGATAAATTGAGTATTGATGCTCGTTTTTCTAAAATAAATTCTGATGGTTATGTTGATCGTTCTTCGAGTGATTTAATTTCTTACGATGTGACAGCTTTGTTCGAGTTAAATGATAAAACAAAATTCCGTTTCCAAAATATGTATGGAAGACAAGAAACGTATCAAACTTGGAATGGTGTAACACGTTCGACCTTAGAAAGTAATCGAACATTTAATTCGGCTGGAGCAATTTATAACGCAGATGGCTCGATTAGTTATTACGATAATCAAGTAGATAATTACCGTCAAAATCATTATTTTTTGAGTTGGTTACAGGATTTTGGAAACGATTGGAATTCGAATTTGACTTTATTCTACAGAAAAGGAAAAGGTTATTATGAAGAATATAAACAAGATGATCGTTTATCGAAATATAAGTTAGATAATTTAGGTATTGATAAAACAGATTTGATTCGAAGAAAATGGTTAGACAATGATTTTTATGGATTTAATTTAGAAGTTGAAAATCAGAAATTAGGCGATTTTAAAGTGTTTTTTGGAATTGGTGCTAATGAATATAAAGGAGATCATTTTGGTCATGTTTTATGGATGAAAGATTATAATTGGACCGATAAAGATTATAAATTTTATAACAATCATTCAACCAAAAGTCAAGTTTCTGCTTATGCAAAAGCTTTGTATAATCTAGATAAATTCGACTTTTTTGCCGATTTACAATATCGTTATGTAAATTATAAAGCAGATTATTATCCGAATGGTGAAAATCAAGACGATGATTTCGAGCCTTTTTCTGCAAATCATAACTTCGTGAATCCGAAAGCTGGTGTAAATTTCAACTTGAATTCTAAAAATACTTTTTATTTAGCATACGGAATTTCTCAACGAGAACCGAGAAGAACCGATTACGAAAATCAAGATGCAACGCCAAAATCTGAGTTTTTAGAAGATTATGAAATTGGTTATAAAAAAGCTGGACGACTGTCTTTCAATATCAATGGATATTTTATGAATTACAAAGATCAATTGGTTCCTTCTGGACGATTGAATGATGTTGGCTCTCCTATTAACGAAAACATCGGAAGAAGTTATCGCTTAGGTCTTGAATTGGATGCAAATTATCAAATAATCGAAAATAAATTAAGTGTTTTAGGAAATTTGACTTGGAGCGAAAACGTAAACAAAGATTATTACGAAATTGTTTATGATGCAGATTGGAATTCTTCTTTGGTTTTTCATGGTGATACCAAAACAGCACTTTCTCCTCAATTAATTGCTGGGATTGGTTTCAATGCGCAACCAATTAAGGGTTTCAATATCAATTGGTTTACAAAATATGTAAGTAAACAATATTTAGAAAACACGCAAAAAGCGAATGGTGTTTTAGATGCATATTCTACTACAGATTTGTTGTTTAGTTATCAAATTCCGTTCAAAAAACTGAAGAATTTTGAATTGTCTTTCTTAGTAAACAATCTGTTTGACAAGAAATATGAATCTTATGGTTATTATTATGAAGAAGGTTTTTATTTTCCACAAGCAGGAATTAATTTCCTTGGCGGAATAAGAATTAGGCTGTAAGTTGTTGATAATTAATATTTATTAAAAGATGTTTCAAACTGAAACATCTTTTTTAGTTTAATGTTAAAAAATTAGAACATCTGTTTTGATCTATGTATCTTTAAGTTTAATTAATTAAAATTATGTAACATTTTTAAAACTAAATTTAACACAACAATGAAAAGAAAATTAATCATTTTGGGAATTGCACTATTTAGTCAATTCGCATTCTCTCAAGATTACCTACAAAATTTACCTATTGAGAAAATTACCAAAACTACAAATGGTAAAATACAAAATATCAGTTTTAAGAATAATTCGGGTATTTCTACAAGTCAATCACAAGTTATTCTTAAGCAAATTTTAGGCAATCCGAACGGATTGGTTTTGAATCTGAAAAAAACATCTACAGATGCATTTGGTGTTCAACACGAAACGTATGATTTTAAAATAGAAGATGTAAAGGTTCTTTATAAAACGATTAAAGTTCATTCGAAAGATGGTTATCTAAAATCGATAAATGGAGATTTACAAGAAGAAAATTTAGTAAGCTCAAAAAATGGTTTAAAATCTTTAGATGCGATTATAAAATTAGCTGCTCAGAAATATTCGTATTTTAATTTTAAAAATTTCAAAGCTTCTACTGATGAAGAATCTATTCAAGGAAAATTAGTAATTTTACCCGCTTACTTATCTTATAATAAAAAAACTTCTTATGCTTATTCTCTTTTGTTAAATTCTAAAAAAGATAAAGAAGAAGGCTTGACAAAAGTTTTTTTTGATGCCAATACAGGTGAGATTTTGTATCAAGAAAGTTTGATAAAAAAACATAAATCGATTTCTATGAACGATCAAAAGAAGGAATATCTTTTGAGCCGAAAATTAGAATTAGATAAGAAACTAAATGTATTAGAAGAAGGAACTGTAGAGACGCAATATAGTGGTGTAAGAGAAGCTGTAACTAACCAAAAAGATTCTCTTTTTGTATTAGAGAATGAACGTGTTTTTACTAAAAACTTTTTAGGAAATCGATACTTAGATATGGTAGAAGGTTTAGATAGTCTTTTAGCAGCAGGTAATTATGATTCGTTAGAAGTAGAAAAAGTTTTTTCTAAATATTCTCAAGATTTCACCAATAATTCTAGTGTTTGGACAAAAGACTCTTTTACCAAAGAGAGAGATGAATATTCTTTAGATGTATTTTGGGGAGTTTCTGAAACCGAAAAATATTTTCTAGATGTTTTTGATCGAAATAGTATTGATAATGAAGGTGTAATTATACGTTCTTATTATCCTGTAAAGTTTACAGAAATGGGAATTTTTAATCATGGACAAAATGCTGCTTGGTTAGGACTAAAAGAATATTTTCCGACTTATACAGGAACCATGATTTATGGTGATGGAACAGGAATTCCGTTTCTTTTACCAGATATAAATCCAATCACAACTTTAGACGTTTCTGCCCATGAGTTAGGTCACGCAATAATGAGTTCAGAGGCAAATCTAATCTACCAAAGAGAATCAGGTGCACTTAACGAAGGTTTCTCTGATATTTGGGGTGCAAGTTTAGATTATTTCTCAGATGATCCAAAAAAAGATCCTTGGTTAATAGGAGAAGAATTGTATGCTGATTCAGAAAATCCTCAAGCTTTCAGGTCTATGAAAGATCCAAAAGTTTTTGATCAACCAGATACATATAAAGGTCAACTTTGGGTTGATGCTTCTGATGCTTGTCAACCTAGTTCTAGTAACGATCAATGTGGTGTACATACAAATTCTGGCGTTTTAAATTATTGGTTTTATTTACTTTCTGAAGGTGGAAGTGGAACAAATGATAATGGTTTAACTTATAACGTAGAACCAATTGGTATAGATAAAGCGTCTAAAATTGCTTATTCGTTAATTACAGATTATTTAACAGAAGTTTCAGATTACAACGAAACAAAAGATTTGAGTATAGAATTTGTAAACTCTGCTTTTGGTGATGATTCTACAGAAATTGAATCTGTAGTTTCTGCTTGGTGTGCAGTTGGTGTTGCGTTAGATGATGAATGTCAAGAATTGTCTATTAAGGAGAATTTAAAAGATTCTTTTGCGATTTATCCTAATCCAGTAAAAGATGTTTTGAATATAACTTCTAAAAATGTATTGAAAAATTCGAAATATTCTATTGTAAATGCTGCAGGAGTTAATGTACAAAAAGGAATGATTTCGAATAATAGGATAGATGTTAATAATTTGACTGTTGGTGTTTATGTTCTTTCTTTTGAATTAGATGGTAAAACTGTTACGCAAAAATTTATAAAGAAATAGTTAGATATAAAAGTCGTTATTAATAAAAAATCCCTTAAAATATTTTAAGGGATTTTTTATTGTTATGATATTAAGTTTATTTGATAAAATTTTTAGCCTCAGCTAAAGCTTTGTCCAAACCATTAACATCTTTTCCACCAGCAGTTGCTAAGAATGGTTGTCCACCTCCACCACCATTGATGTTTTTGGCTAATTCTTTCACAATTTTACCAGCATGTAAACCTTTGTCAGTAACTAAATTTTTTGCAATAGAAACTGTGATAGAGGGTTTTATAGCGTCATTTGTACCAACAACTATAAATGCATTTTCTAATTCTTTTGTTAAGTCAATTGCATTTTGTTTAGCTGCATTAGTGTCCAGATTTGTTTTAATGGCTAAGAAATTTATTCCATCAATATTTTTGATAGACGATTTCCAAATTTCTTTTTCAGCAGAAGCCTGTTGAGCAACAAATTTTTCTACTTGTTTTTTTAATGCCGTATTTTCATCTAACAAAGAATTAATTGCTTTTACTGCATCATTTTTAGTTTTTAATGCAACTAAAACTTCATTGTAATTTTTTTCTGCATCTTGCAATGCATTAATTGCAGTATCTGCTGTAATAGCTTCTATACGACGAATTCCTGCCGCAGTAGAAGATTCAGATAAAATTTTAAATAATCGAATATCCGAAGTGTTTTTTACGTGAGTTCCACCGCACAATTCAACCGAAGTTCCAAAACGAATGATTCTTACTTTATCACCATATTTTTCACCAAATAATGCCATTGCACCTTCTGCTAAAGCTTCATCCATAGTAGCTTCTCTTTTTTCGATTAAAGGTAAAGAAGCAGTAATTTTTTCGTTTACTTTTTGTTCAACAATAGCTAATTCTTCATCAGTCATTTTAGAAAAATGAGAAAAATCAAAACGTAAATAATCGTCACCTACATAAGATCCTTTTTGCTCTACATGATTACCTAAAACTTCTCTCAAAGCTTCGTGCATCAAATGTGTTGCTGTATGATTTTTGGTTGTTGCATTACGTTTGTTAACATCTACTTTCGCCTGAAAAGTTGCATTTACATTCTCTGGTAAAGTTTCTACAAAATGAATGATTAAGTTGTTTTCTTTTTTAGTATCAATAATTTCGATGGTTTCGTTTGGAGAAACTAAAACACCTTGATCACCAATTTGACCACCAGATTCTGCATAAAAAGGAGTTTGGTTAAATACCAATTGATAAAATTCACCCTTCTTATTTTTAACTTTTCTGTATCGAGTAATTTTTACTTCAGCATCTGTAAAATCATAAGCAATAGAAGTTTCGTTACCAGAATCGTCCAGAATCACCCAATCATCTGTTACCAAAGCAGTTGCTTTTTTAGAACGTTCTTTTTGTTTAGCCATTTCAGATTCGAAACCAGCTTCGTCAATAGTAAATCCATGATCTTCCGCTACAATACGAGATAAATCTGCAGGGAAACCAAATGTATCATACAATTCAAAAACAACATCACCAGGCACAATTTTAGAATCTCCTAATTGTTCTATGATTTGATTTAATCGATTAAGACCTTGTTCAATCGTTCTTAGGAAAGAAGCTTCTTCTTCTCTAATAACACCAGTAACAATGGTTTCTTGTTTGACTAATTCTGGAAAAAAATCTCCCATTTCTGCTTTTAAAACAGGATATAATTGATAGATAAAAGGTTCTGTTAAATTTAAAAATCGATAACCATAAGAAATAGCTCGACGTAAAATTCTACGAATCACATAACCTGCACCAGTATTTGACGGCAATTGACCATCTGCAATTGCAAATGAAACGGCACGTAAATGATCTACTATCACACGAATTGCAATGTCTGTTTTTTCAGTTGATCCGTAGTTTACTCCAGAAATTTCTTCTAGTTTTTTGATTGTTGGTTGAAAAACATCGGTATCATAATTTGATGTTTTTCCTTGTAAAACCATTGCTAAACGCTCAAATCCCATTCCGGTATCGATATGTTTTGCAGGTAAAGATTCTAATGAACCATCAGCTTTACGTTGAAATTGCATAAAGACAAGATTCCAAATTTCGATAACTTGTGGATGATCCATATTAACCAAAGATTTACCATCTACTGCTAAACGATCAGCTTCTGGACGAATGTCAACATGAATTTCAGAACAAGGTCCACAAGGTCCAATTTCACCCATTTCCCAAAAGTTATCTTTTTTATTCCCGAAAAGGATTCGATCTTCTGCAATATGTTCTTTCCATAAATCTAAAGCTTCTTGATCTAAAGATGTTCCATCTTTTTCATCACCTTCAAAAACAGTAACATAAATTTGATCTTTAGAAATCCCGTATTTATCTGTTAATAATTCCCAAGCCCAAGCAATTGCTTCTTTTTTAAAATAATCTCCGAAAGACCAGTTTCCTAACATTTCGAACATCGTATGATGATAGGTGTCTTTACCAACATCATCTAAATCGTTGTGTTTACCAGAAACTCGAAGACATTTTTGAGTATCTGCAATTCGATTATTTTTTGGAGTTCCATTTCCTAAAAAAAATTCTTTGAACTGTGCCATTCCCGAATTGTTGAACATCAAAGTTGGGTCGTCTTTTAGTACGATTGGAGCAGAATCAACAATTAAATGTTGTCTTTGTTGAAAAAAATCTAAGAATTCTTTTCTAATATTTTTGGACTTCATTATAGTTTATAATATTTTTATCGTTTGATTAACAATGATTCATGTAAAATTGCGTTTACTTTGCAAACGCTTACAAAGATAAGAAAACAATAAAATAGATAATGGAAAATAATAGTTTTAAGTTAGAAGCAACCCAAGAAACCTATACTTTAGAAAATTCCAAATCTAAAAAACCTCAAAAAAAACTAATTTACCTTGCAGCATTTCTTTTAACAGCTGTGATTTCTGGTAGTTTAACCTCTTATATTTACACCAAAAATATTACGATTCCTTCAGAGCAACAAATGTTGACAGAATTAAATCAAAACAAAAATGATTTAAAAAAGGTACAAAAAGAGTATCAAAATTTGGTTCTAAAAATGAGTGAAGCACAAACAGCTTTGGCAAAATTAGAAGAAAAAGATGCAGATATTTATCGCAATGTTTATGGATTAGAAGAAATCCCAGAAGAAGTAAGACAAGTTGGTTTTGGAGGTAATGATCGTTACGAAGATTTAAAAAAATTACCAAACGGAAAATTTGTTGCAGAAACGGCTAGAAATATGGATATATTATTGAAGAAAATCGAATTTCAATCGAAATCTTTTGCTGATATTAAAGCTGCTTCATTAGGTAAAGAAAAAGAATTTGCTTCGATTCCTGCAATTCAACCAATTGCAGAAAAAAATATGACAAGAATGGCTTCTGGATTTGGGAGTCGTTTTCATCCGATTCTAAAAATCCATAAAATGCATAAAGGAATTGATTTTGCAGCGCCAACTGGAACACCAATTTATGCAACTGCAGATGGAATTGTAAAATCTGCTGGTTCTTCTAATGGTTACGGAAATATGGTCATGATTAACCATGGAAATGGTTATGAAACACTTTATGGTCACATGAGTAAAATAAAAGTTCGTAACGGACAACGAGTAAAACGTGGCGATATCATTGGAAATGTAGGAAGTACAGGAATGTCAACAGGAGCTCATTTACATTATGAAATTCATGAGAATGGAAATGTAATTAATCCATTGAATTATTTTTACAAAGACATCAGTCCTGATGAGTTTGTAAAACTGTATGAAGAATCACAAAAAATGTCAGTATCTTTGGACTAATGTTCGTAGAATTACCAGATAAATTATATTATTCGATTGGTGAAGTTTCACGCGCTTTTGACGTGAATCCATCGCTCATACGTTTTTGGGAAAAAGAATTCGAAGTGATTCAACCCAAAAAAAATAAAAAAGGAAATCGTTTTTTTACTCCAGAAGATATCAAAAATTTAAAGCTAATTTATCATTTGGTAAAGGAAAGAGGTTATACTTTAGAAGGTGCAAAAATTGCACTAAAAGAACAAAACGGAATTGTGCAAGATGTAGAACTCATTGCACGTTTAGAAAATATAAAAGCCGAATTACAAAAAATAAAATCGAGCTTAGATGAATTAGAAGATGAGTAATATTTTACTCATCTTTTTTTATTTTAGACTCATCAACTCATTTTCAGAATATTAATCTTAGTATTGAAATTCACTTCTAGTTTTAGCATTTCATTTGATAAAAAGTTCAAGTGAAAATTGTAACTTAGGCATTCAAAAAAATAATAAATCCACATGTACTTAATATTTGATACTGAGACAACTGGTCTGCCAAAAGACTGGAATGCGCCCATTACTGATTCGGATAATTGGCCAAGATGTATACAAATTGCTTGGCAACTACATGATGAGATGGGAAGGTTAGTAGATCATCAAGATTATTTGGTAAAACCAGATGGTTTTGATATCCCCTACGATTCTGAACGTATTCATGGGATTTCTACTGCTTTGGCAACAGAGGATGGAATTCCGTTAGATGAGGTTTTAGAAAAGTTTAATCAAGCACTTGCTCAAACTAAGTTTATTGTTGGTCAAAATTTAGGTTTCGATATTAACATTATGGGAGCTGAATTTTACCGAAAACAAGTAGCAAATGATTTGGTTAATATGCCTTTGTTGGATACTTGTACAGAAGTAACAGCAGAATTATTAAAATTACCTGGAGGTCGCGGAGGTCGTTATAAATTACCTACGCTTACAGAGTTACATCAATATTTGTTTGAAACTCCTTTTGGTGAAGCGCATAATGCAACTGCCGATGTAGAAGCAACCACGCGTTGTTTTTTTGAGTTGATAAGAACCAGAGTTTTTACAAAAGAAGAATTACAAGTTGAGGACGATTATTTTCAATTGTTTGATGAGGTAAATCCTACAAGAATTTCATCTGTCGGATTAAATCATATTAATCTTAAAAAAGCTTCTGAAGAAGTTGCTAAAAAATTAGCAAAAGATGCACCTTCTATTGATGCGCCAGTAATTACGCAAGAAACTTTAGAATTATTTCAGAAAGCAAAATTTGCTCACTTACATAATCATTCACAATTTTCTATCTTACAATCAACCATTTCTGTTAAGGATTTAGTTTCTGCAGCTTCTAAGTTTAAAATGCCTGCAGTTGCAATGACCGATCATGGGAATATGATGGGGGCTTTTCATTTTAATGCAGAAGTTCAAAATCATAACAAAGCTGCAAAAGAAAAAAATGCTGAATTGATTGCCGAAGGTAAAGAACCAACAGAAGTTGAGCTAAAACCAATTATTGGAGCTGAGTTTTTTGTTTGTGAAGATCATCTAGATAAATCAAAAAAAGACAACGGCTATCAGATTGTAATTATAGCAAAAAATAAGAATGGTTATCATAATTTGGCAAAAATGGCATCTATTGCATATACAGCAGGATTCTATTATGTGCCTAGAATTGATAAAAAAGTAATTCAACAATACAAAGAAGATTTAATTGTTCTTTCTGGAAATTTGCAAGGTGAAATTCCGAACAAAATATTAAACATTGGAGAAAAACAAGCAGAGGATGCTTTGATTTGGTGGAAAGAAGAATTTGCAGATGATTTTTATATCGAATTGATGCGTCATAATCAAGAAGATGAAAATCGTGTAAATCAAACCTTGATTTCTTTAGCAAAAAAACATCAAGTAAAACTAATCGCAACAAACAATACTTATTACGTTAACCAAGATGATTCTAATGCACATGATATTTTGTTGTGTGTAAGAGATGCAGAAAAACAGGCGACGCCAATTGGTCGTGGTCGTGGTTTTCGTTTCGGATTGCCAAATCAAGAATATTATTTTAAGTCAGAAGATCAAATGAAAAAATTATTTCAAGATCTTCCAGAGGCTATTATCAATATTCAAGAAGTTGTAGATAAAATAGAAGAATACACACTTTATCGTGATGTATTGTTACCAAAGTTTGATATTCCAGAAGAGTTTCATCACGATGAAGATGATGCTGATGGAGGAAAACGTGGAGAAAATGCTTATCTGCGAGATTTAACTTACAAAGGTGCGGAAAAACGATACGCAGAAATTACAGATGAAATTAGAGAAAGGTTAGATTTTGAACTCGCAACTATAGAAAAAACAGGTTATCCCGGTTATTTCTTGATTGTGCAGGATTTTATTGCGGCAGCAAGAGAAATGGGTGTTTCTGTTGGTCCAGGTCGTGGTTCTGCGGCTGGTTCAGCTGTTGCTTATTGTTTAGGTATCACCAATCTCGATCCTATTCAGTACGATTTACTTTTCGAGCGTTTTCTAAATCCAGATCGTGTATCCATGCCCGATATTGATATTGATTTTGATGACGAAGGTCGTTCTTTGGTAATGGATTATGTAATCAATAAATATGGAGCAAGTCAAGTAGCGCAGATTATTACTTATGGTACGATGGCAGCCAAATCTTCGATTAAAGATACTGCTCGTGTACTTGATTTACCATTGTATGAAGCCAATCGTGTGGCAGGTTTAATTCCGAACATGAAGCTTTCTAAAATCTTTAATTTAGATGAAAAAGCTTTAAAAGGAGCTTTAAGATCAGAAGAATTAGAAGCGGTAAACGAACTGAAAAGACTTTCTGATGGAACTGATTTAACAGCAGAAACTATCCAACAAGCAAAAATATTAGAAGGTTCTGTTCGTAATACAGGAATTCATGCATGTGGTGTGATTATAACGCCTGATGACATCACGAATTTCGTTCCCGTAACAACGGCAAAAGATTCGGATTTATATGTGACACAATTCGATAACTCCGTTGCAGAAAGCGCTGGATTATTAAAGATGGACTTTCTTGGTCTTAAAACATTAACCTTAATTAAAGATACGGTTAAGTTAGTAAAAATGCGTCATGGTATTGATATTGATCCAGATCAAATTCCGATTGATGATGTCAAAACGTATGAACTTTTCCAAAGAGGTGAAACAATCGGCGTTTTTCAGTACGAATCTCCTGGAATGCAAAAATACATGCGCGAATTAAAACCAACTGTTTTTGCAGATTTAATTGCCATGAATGCTTTGTACCGACCTGGTCCATTAGAATATATTCCGTCATTTGTACGTAGAAAAAATGGAGAAGAAGAAATCACATATGATTTAGATGCTTGTGAAGAATATTTAGCAGAAACTTACGGTATTACTGTTTATCAGGAGCAAGTAATGTTGCTATCACAGAAATTAGCAGATTTTTCTAAAGGTGACGCCGATGTTTTGCGTAAAGCAATGGGTAAAAAACAAAAAGCGGTTTTGGATAAAATGAAACCTAAATTTGTAGAGCAAGCTGCAGCAAAAGGTCATGATCCGAAAACATTAGAAAAAATCTGGACAGATTGGGAAGCGTTTGCTTCTTATGCATTTAATAAGTCTCATTCTACTTGTTATGCTTGGGTTGCTTATCAAACAGCATATCTCAAGGCACATTATCCTGCAGAATACATGGCAGCAGTTTTGTCGAATAACATGAACGATATTAAACAAGTTACATTTTTTATGGAAGAATGTAAACGAATGGGAATTCAGGTTTTAAATCCAGATGTAAACGAATCAATTTCTAAATTTAATGTAAACGAAGAAAACGCAATTCGTTTCGGAATGGGTGCTGTCAAAGGAGTTGGAACTGCAGCAGTAAAATCGATTCTGATAGAAAGAGAAGAAAACGGAAATTTTCAATCGATTTATGATTTTGTAAAAAGAGTTGATTTAAGATCAGTCAATAAAAAAACAATCGAGAATTTAATTCTTGCTGGAGGATTTGACCAATTTGAGTTTCATCGTGGACGTTATTTTTATATAGAAGACACAACAACGAATCTAGAGAAAATAATAAAATACGGAGCAAATTATCAGGCACAAAAAGAAAGTGCGCAAACTTCTTTGTTTGGTGACGCTTCGGGCGAAGTAGAAGATGTTGTTCCTAATTTACCAGATTGTGATAAATGGAATATGGTACAACAACTTTCTAAAGAAAAAGAGGTTGTCGGAATGTATATTTCTTCACATCCTTTAGATGATTTTAAAGAAGAATTATCTCTAGTTACAAATCTTACGATTCAACAATTAAAAGGTAATGAAGAAAATTTGTTAGAAAGAGAATTGTCTTTGGGAGGAATTATGAGTAATGTTCAACATCGAATTTCTAAGAACGGAAACGAGTTTGGTAGTTTTACTTTTAGTGATTATTCTGATTCTTATGAATTTACATTGTTTGGTGAAGATTATCTGAAGCATAAATATTTCTTTGATGAAAATAGATTCTTAAATATTCGAGTTGTCTTTTCTCAACGGATTTTTAAGGATAAAGAAGGAAATGTTACCAGTAGCAGAATGTTTACCAAAATTACCAAAATGCAATTGTTGTCTGATATTCTGAAAACCAATGCAAATAAAATGACAGTAACGTTGGATTTGAATGAAATTACTGAAGAAATGATATTGAAAATGATGGATTTGTTTTTGAAATATCAAGGTGATAAAAGTTTGAATTTTAATATAATAGATAAACAAGAAAAGCAAAAATTAAATTTGCCTTCAGGTAAATTTAAAGTGAATATTTGTAGAGAATTGTTACATGAAATGAAAGAAAATCAAAACATTCATTTTAATCTAAATTAATTATACAACTATCAGTTTAATTAATTAGATGGCAATTACCGATTCAATAATATTTCCTAAATTTGCTTTAGAATTTGAATAAAAAAATACAAGAATATGGCATTAGAAGTTACAGATGCAAGTTTTGAAAACGATGTAATCAATTCAGGAAAACCAGCAATGGTAGATTTTTGGGCAGTTTGGTGTGGACCATGTAGAATGGTAGGACCAGTTGTAGAAGAAATCGCTGGTGAGTATAATGAGCAAGCAGTTGTTGCAAAAGTTGATGTGGATACAAATCAAGAAATCGCTGCGAAATACGGAATCAGAAATATTCCTACAATTTTGTTTTTCAAAGATGGAGAAGTAGTAGATAAAGTGGTTGGTGTTGCTCCTAAAGAACAGTTGGAAGAAAAATTGAAAGCACTTTTCTAAAAAATAATTAATTGATTTATAAATCAATACCGAAAACTCAGTAAAAAACTGAGTTTTTTTTATGCAAATTTTTAGGAAGTATTAAAAAACCGTGTATATTTGCAATCCGAAACTGATACACTGATCCGGTAGTTCAGTTGGTTAGAATACTTGCCTGTCACGCAAGTGGTCGCGGGTTCGAGTCCCGTCCGGATCGCAGAAGTTCTTTATATTAGAAAAAAATATTTAAATAAACTGATCCGGTAGTTCAGTTGGTTAGAATACTTGCCTGTCACGCAAGTGGTCGCGGGTTCGAGTCCCGTCCGGATCGCTTTTTTTAGCGATGTTTATTTAAATAAAACTGATCCGGTAGTTCAGTTGGTTAGAATACTTGCCTGTCACGCAAGTGGTCGCGGGTTCGAGTCCCGTCCGGATCGCCAACAAAAAGCCTTCTAATTTCTTAGAAGGCTTTTTTATTTTAACCATTCGATCACATCGTTTAACATTTCTTGATTTATGGTATGTGATTCATTATAAGAATGAAATTCTGGTTTCAATCCTTTTTCTTTTAAAAATTTTACTGCGTCAAGCGCGTATTGATAATTGAGTACATCGTCTTGTTTGCCATGAGAAATAAAGATTTTTAGATTATGTAATTCACTATTTTCTTTGATTAATGGTTTAACTTCTGGTAGCAAACGACTACTCATCACAGCAAAGCCTTTTATTTTTTTAGGTTCTGTAAGTGCTACTGAATAACTCATAATTCCACCTTGACTGAATCCCATTAAATAGACTTCATTTTCATCAAAATTTTCAACTTTTTGTAAATCATCAATAAATTGAATAATGTCTTTTCTAGCTTGTTCTGCTTGTTGTTCATTAATTACAGGTTTACCAGAAGAAAAATCGACTTGAAACCAAGCGAAACGATTTGGTCCAAATGTTAGAGGTCCTCGAGCTGATACAATTAAAAATTTATCTGGTAAAATATCTGCATAAGCGAACATATTTTTTTCATTACTACCAACACCATGTAAAAGGATTAATAAAGGTGGTTTAGGTGAATTGATAGTTGGTTTTCTTACCAAATACGCTAAGCTTGGTTGTGGATTTTTTTCTGACATATCACTGCAAATGAAGTTTATTAATAAAATTGGAATGATGAATTTCATTCGGTTTGATTTTTTAAACGATGTAAAGTTATTCTCTATTGAATTAAAAAATCTTGATGTATCGTAAGGTTTTATATTTCTTGATGCTTTTGTAATTTTATCGGATAGAAAATAGACTTATGAATAAAATTTTTCTGGCAAATGCATTGGTCACTAATTCTAAAAATCAAATGTTAGCAGTTCGTAAAAAGAATTCGAATTATTACCAGATGGTTGGAGGTAAATTAGAAAAACAAGAAACAATTTTACAAACTTTACAAAGAGAGTTTTTAGAAGAAATTGGTCTTGATATTTCTCAGCACGAAATTCAATTTTTAGGGGAATACGAAACTTTGGCAGTAAATGAAAAAAATACACTAGTTCATGCTAATGTTTTTTATGTAAAGTTGAAAGATCAAGACGTGATTAAGATCTCAAAAGAGATAGAAGAATATGCTTACATTAATAAAAGTGATTATCAAAACTATCAATTAGCACATTTGTTAGAAGAATTTAGTTTGCCAATTTGGTTAGAGATGAATTAAAAAACAAGTATTAAATAATTGATTATTAATAATTAAAACGATGTCCCTTTTTTGTCCACCTTCAATATTACAGTTTTTGTAATGTTTACAATAGTTTTGTTAAACAATCATAAAAGATTAAAAATTTGAAAATCAATTAAGGGATTATTTAGCCACCCGATTTTAATCATACCTTTAACTACAAAAGACTGTATCGCCCGATCAGTCTTTTTTTTATTTAAAAATTATTTTTATAGCGACATTATTTGGCGTTTTATGAAACTATATTTGTTATGTAAAAGTTCAGGAATAATTAATTATTAGAAGTTAATTTCGATATTTATTCTTTATTTTTACAAAGCAATTTAATACCATAAATATGTTAAAAGTTGGAGATGAAATTCCAGAATTTTCTGCTTTAGATCAAAATGGAAATCAAGTATCTAAAAAAGATTTTTTAGGAAAGAAGTTGGTGGTTTTCTTTTACCCAAAGGCAATGACACCTGGTTGTACTGCAGAAGCCTGTGATTTACGTGATAATGAAAATGCTTTGAAAGCAAAAGGTTACGAAATTGTTGGTGTAAGTGCAGATGCTGTAGAAAAGCAAAAGAAATTTGCAGATAAATACAATTTACCTTTTCCTTTATTGGCAGATGAAGATCATACAATTTTAAATGCATTTGGAGTTTGGGGACCAAAGAAATTTATGGGAAGAGAATACGATGGAATCCATAGAACAACATTCATCAGTGATGAGAATGGGATAATTACGGATGTGATAGAAAAAGTGAAAACAAAAGAACACGCAAAACAAATTTTAGAAAAATAAGAAATAACATGAGCGATTTAGATAATAAAAAGAAAGCATTACAGTTGGTTTTGGACAAGATGGACAAAGCCTATGGAAAAGGAACTGTAATGCGTATGGGCGATAATGCAATAGATGATAAAATAGAAGTAATTCCTTCGGGTTCTTTAGGTTTAGATTTAGCATTAGGAATTGGAGGTTACCCAAGAGGACGTGTGATAGAAATTTATGGACCAGAATCTTCGGGGAAAACGACTTTAACTTTACATGCAATTGCAGAAGCTCAAAAACAAGGTGGTATTGCTGCGTTTATTGATGCAGAACATGCTTTTGATCGTTTCTATGCAGAAAAATTAGGTGTTGATGTAGAAAATTTAATTGTTTCTCAGCCAGATAATGGTGAGCAAGCTTTAGAGATTGCAGATAATTTGATTAGATCAGGAGCAATAGATATAATCGTAATCGATTCTGTTGCTGCGCTTACACCAAAGGCAGAGATTGAGGGCGAAATGGGAGATTCTCGTATGGGATTACAAGCTCGTTTGATGTCACAAGCTTTGCGTAAGTTGACTTCTACCATTTCTAAAACAAAATGTACAGCGATTTTTATCAATCAATTACGTGAGAAAATTGGTGTAATGTTCGGAAATCCAGAAACAACAACAGGTGGTAATGCACTTAAGTTCTATGCATCTGTACGTTTAGATATTCGTCGTTCTTCTCAAATTAAAAATGGAGATGAAGTGATTGGTAATCATGCGAAAGTGAAAGTGGTTAAAAACAAAGTTGCACCGCCATTTAGACAAGCAGAGTTCGATATTATGTACGGTGAAGGTGTATCTAAAGTTGGTGAAATCTTAGATTTAGCTGTAGAGAAAGGCGTTGTACAAAAATCAGGATCTTGGTATTCTTATAACGATAGCAAATTGGGACAAGGTCGTGATGCTGTAAAAGATGTTCTAAGAGATAATCCAGAATTGTCTGAAGAAATTGAAGCAAAAATTATAGAACTGATCAAAGGTGGATCGGAACAATAAAAAATTTATGCCTCTGAAAAGAGGCTTTTTTATGGATAAAAATTGATTTGATCAATTTCTTGATTGTAACGAGATAAGAACTTTTTAAACAAATCATCTTCCCAATATTTTTCTTGGTAATTAGATTGTTTTTTGTTGAATTTCACATAATTCTCATTTGGTTTAGAATGGATTTTTATTAACTCAATACTTTGATGATTGTACAATTTTAGGTCAATTGCTTTTTTTTCTTTTAGAATCTGAAACTCAATTTCGTTGTTGAAGCTTTTTAAAACTTTCGAAGCATATCTTTCTAAAAACTCTTCGTTGATGTATTGTTGATTGACATAAAACTCAAAACCTAAAAATTTTAACGGATTTTCTTCTGGTGTTTGTGATAAATATTTTAGTTCTACAACCTTTTTTGCATCATTAAGATTAACAAATCCATTGGCAACTAATTTTCCTTTTCTGAAAGTTTTCTCGAAAATGTATTGATTTTCTTTTGCAGGATTTTGTTTCAATACAATGTCTTTTTTTAATAATTTCTCGTAAACAGAATTCGGATATTTTATTTTATCGTTTAAAATAAAAGCATCAGTTTTTACATCCTCAAAATTTCCATTTCTGTAAGCAACGTAATTAAGTTTCTTTTTGTTTTTATCAAAATGGATTTCTATAATTCCGTCTGTGTATTGTACCATTTTCTGATTAGAAATGTTGTAGTTTCTAAAATAAAAACTTGCGTAAAAATTGGTAGAATCGATGTTTGATAATAAGACTTCATCAAGATTTAAAACCTCGTTATTTTTGGTTAAAACAAGTTTTGTAGATTCATTATTTAAATTAAATTCTATCGGATGATAAGCAAAATCATCAATACTTATTTTTGTGATTTGTTCATCATTAATTTCAAAATTTCCATCTAAATCAGTAATTGTAAGTAATTGACCATTTGGTTGATAAATCTCGATGAAAGATACGCCTTTTGAAGTGTCATGATCAATTAATTGATACGTTTTTTGTGCAAATAATGGCGCAGAAAATAATAAAAAGAAAAGAGAAAGACAGAAATTTTTCATTTTTTAGAATTTTAATAAATATAAAAAAATGGTCAGAAATTTTTCTGACCATTTTGTAAAGATTATTTTATTTTTTCTCGGTAACCAAACATGCTTCGGTCCTTTATCATTTTTACAACTGTTTCGGGACATTCACTTTCCCAATCTGTTTCACCGTTTGCAATTTTTTCTAAAATTTTACGTGAATAAGTGTTTAGATATTCTTCATTATAGTCTTCTATATCTTCAATTTTACCATTGTATAAGAAGAATTTGTATAATTCGTGAAGATTTTTCTCAACTTTAAGATTTTTAGAATTTAATAATAAATTTTGATCTTTATCAAGATATGGATACAAGTAAATTTTCATATCTTTTTTAAATAATTTACCGAAAGCTTCCATAATTCCACCAGGTAAATTCGTGTAATAATTCTCTTTGAAAACTTCTAACAAATTATTTACGCCCATCGCTAAACCAATTTTAGTTTGATTACGAGTGAATTGTGAGAAATAATCGACTAATTTATAATATTCAGAGAAATTAGAAATAATTACGTTGTAACCCAAACTACCAATTACGTCGGCTCTGTCTAAGAAATCTCTCTCGTCCAAACCACCTTGTCCACTAGCGGCAATAAGGTTACTCAAAGTAATTTCGAACAAAATTTCTGTATTGTTTTCTGTAACACCTTCAGATTTCATAAATTTATCCAAACCACTTTTGAACATGTCCATATTGACATTCATAAACGGTCTGAAAGATCCACGAACAGCAAAAATATTTTTCTTGTAAAGTAAATCAGCAGGTAAAATGTTTTTTCCGTCAGGATTAAAAATAATCACATCAGTAAATCCATTTTTCACCAATTGTAAACTCATCAAACGATTGTCAACATATTTAAAATGCGGACCTCTAAAGTTAATCATGTCAATTTCTATCTGATCTTTATCTAATGTATCGTACAAAGATTTGATTAATTCTCTAGGATTTTCGTTAAGATAATATGCTCCATAAATTAAATTTACACCTAAAACACCCAATGTTTCTTGCTGTAATTGAGCAGAGTTTTCTTTAAATTTTACATGAACAATAATTTCATCAGCTTCTTTGTCTTCCACATTCAATTTAAAACGAATACCAACCCAACCATGACCTTCATTTTTCTTTGAGTAATCAATTGTTGTAACGGTGTTGGCATATGCAAAAAAACATTTTTCTTTATGTTGTTCCTTTGTCAGACGTTCTTTCATAAGTTTCATCTCATGATCCAACATCTTTTTTAACCTTTTTTGCGTTACATAACGGTTGTCGTCTTCTACACCGTAGATAGCGTCTGAGAAATCTTTGTCATACGCACTCATTGCTTTTGCTAAAGTACCTGATGCAGCACCAGCTCTATAGAAAAAACGAACCGTTTCTTGACCTGCTCCAATTTCTGCAAAAGAGCCATAAACTTTTGGATCTAAATTGACAATTAATGCTTTCTGTTTGGGTGTTAAAACCTGTTGAATGGACATAATTTTTGTAGATGAATTTTTGTTGGCGTAAATTTATCAAATCAAGACGGGAATTCAAATTAATCCATATAAAATATAGGTTATTGTTGATGGATTTCATTATTTTAAAGAAAAAACGCATGAATAATTTTTTAAAAGCTACTTTTTTAGGAACTGGAACTTCGCAAGGTGTTCCTGTAATTGGATCAGATCATCCAGTTTGTTTATCAACTGATCCACGTGATATGCGTTTAAGAGCTTCTTTTCTTGTAGAGAAAAATAATACAAAAGTTTTGGTCGATTGTGGTCCTGATTTTAGACAACAAATGTTGAGAGCAAAGGTTTCTGAATTGGATGGAATCGTTTTTACACATGAACATAATGACCATGTTTTGGGTATTGATGATACACGTCCTTTGGTTTTTAAATCTAAAAAAGACATGCCTATTTATGCCTTACCAAGAGTTTTAGAGGAAATTAGATCTCGTTTCCCTTATGTTTTTGCAGAACATAAATATCCTGGAATTCCGAGAGTAGAGGAGCATGTAATAACTAAGAACGACTTTTTTATTGGCGATATTCATATTAAACCTTTAGAGGTTTTGCATGGTGAATTACCAATTCTAGGTTATTTGTTTGATGATAAAATTGCTTATCTAACAGATGTAAAGATTTTACCAGAAGAAACTTTAGAAAAATTAAAAAATATAGATGTTTTGATCATTAGTGCATTAAGGCAAGAAAAACCTCATCATTCACATTTATTGTTGAAAGATGCATTAGAAATTGCAGAAAAATTAAGAGCAAAGCAGACCTATTTAACACATATTAGTTATGAAATGGGATTTTATGAAGTAGTTAATTCTCAATTACCCAAAGGAATAGCTTTGGCTTATGATAATTTAGAAATAAAAGTTTAATTTTTTTTTGGAAAAATAAGAAAGCATCCTATATTTGCAGTCCATAAAAGTACGCTCGGATGGCGGAATTGGTAGACGCGCACGACTCAAACTCGTGTTCCTTTGGAGTGTGGGTTCGATTCCCACTCCGAGTACTGAAAAATCCCTTAAGTAGTTCTACTTAAGGGATTTGTTTTTTTAGCAAATTTTTTCAAATGTTATTTGTATACTTTTAAGTTCTTACCAGAAAGATGAAATAATTATAGAAATTTTAACTTTTTGGTTTTATATAAAATCAATGCAATCCATTGCATTGTGTAATTAATAGTTTATTTTTACCCTTTTCAAATTAGATTGAAACCATATAAAATGAAAATTATTAATTATTCAAAATCAATGAAAAATTTAGTATTCTTTTTGACTTTTACTGTTTTAGCTTTTTCGTGTAAAACAAATCAAACTCAAAATTCAGAAAAATCTCACGCCAATCGTACAGAAAAAATTGAAAAAATTCTGACGAAAATTAACCCACCTAAAATTTCTGATCAGGTTATTTTATTGACAGATTTAGGAGCTAAAGGCGATTCTCTAACAGATAGTAAACCTGCTTTTGACAAAGCAATGCAATTGAGTAAAGAGAAAAATGGAGCAAAAATCGTTGTGCCGAAAGGAACTTATCTAGTTAATGGTCCAATTCATTTCGTGAGCAATACAACTATCGAACTGCAAAAAGGTTCTAAATTGGTTTTTGGTACTAATGAAATGGATTATTTACCAGTTGTTCCTACCAGTTGGGAAGGTACTTTAATTTACAATTACAGTCCATTAATTTACGCTTATCAAGTAGAAAATGTTGCAATTATTGGTGAAGGTTCTATTGATGGAATGGGGAAACAAGGTTTTAGCCAATGGTACGATCGTCAGAAACCAGCTCAGAATTTATCTAGAGAAATGAACCATAATGATGTTCCTGTAAAAGAAAGAATTTTTGGTGAAGGAAGTTTTTTAAGACCACAATTTTTTCAGTTTTATGAAACCAAAAATATCTTAATAGAAGGAATTACAATTCTTAATTCGCCTTTTTGGTGTGTACATTTTCTAAAATCAGAAAACATTACAGCTCGAAAAGTAAAGTTTGATTCTCAAAATAAAAACAACGATGGCTTTGATGTTGAGTATTCTAAGAATGTGTTGATAGAAGATATCGATTTTAATAATGCAGATGACAACGTAACTATAAAAGCTGGTAGAGATCATGAAGGTAGAAAAATTGCGGTTCCATCAGAAAATATTATTGTAAGAAATAGCCGATTTAAAGGTTTGCATGCTATTGTTATTGGGAGTGAAATGTCTGCTGGTGTACAAAACGTTTTTGTAGAAAACTCAACTTTTGCAGGTTATTGTAAACGTGCATTGTATCTAAAATCTAATGCAGATAGAGGTGGATATATTCGAGATATTTATGTAAACAATGTAGATTTTGGTGAGGTAGAAGATGCGATTTTTATTACTTCTTTTTATAAAGGAGAAGGGAAAGGACACGAAACAGATATTCACAATGTTTTTGTAGATAATCTAAAAGTAAAAAAGGCAGAAAAAGCAGGAATTGTAATTCAAGGTTATCCAACCAAAAAGGTTAATAACGTAATTTTTACAAATGTGAAAATTGATTCTACTCAAACTGGTTTAAGTTTAAGTAATACTGAAAATATCATCTTTAATGATGTTGTGATCGGTGAAGAAGTGAAAATTCCATCTTCTGTTCAATAGAAAATGTTTTAAAATAGGAATTTTAGAAAGGTTGTTACTATAATAAAGTAATGACCTTTTCTTTTTTATTAGAAGATGAAAAATATTTTGTTTTGATTATGAATAGGTTAAGTTAATGTCAATAAAAAAGATTTAATTTTTTCAAATAAAAGTTTGGCAGTTAAAAAAAACCAAGTATTTTTGCCTCGCAATTAAGGGAAATATGCTCCCTTCGTCTATCGGTTAGGACACTAGATTTTCATTCTAGAAAGAGGGGTTCGATTCCCCTAGGGAGTACAAAAGGAAGGTTTTTAATCTTCCTTTTTTTTATGTCTAAAATTGGTTTAACAATAAAGTAATAAATGACAAAAAAATCAGTTCGTTTTGCGAACTGATTTTTTAGTTTTATTCTGAATGATGATCGAAAGTATTCGGAAATTGAAATTTTATTTTCTGAATTTTCTCGTTCACTTGTTCTTCTAAATTTTGTTGATAATCAATAATTTTATCAGAGATAGATTCATCAAAACTCCCAACAATTCTAGCTGCTAAAATTCCTGCATTTTTTGCAGCATTTAAAGCAACAGTTGCAACAGGAATACCATTTGGCATTTGTAAAATAGACAAAATAGAATCCCAACCATCAATAGAATTAGATGATTTTATAGGAACTCCAATAACGGGTAAAGATGTTAACGAAGCAACCATCCCTGGTAAATGCGCAGCTCCTCCAGCGCCAGCAATAATCACTTTTAAACCTCTTTCTTTTGCAGTTTGCGCATATTCTACCATTCTAAGTGGCGTGCGATGTGCAGAAACAATAGTTAATTCGTATTCTAATCCTAATTCTTCTAAAAATTTTGATGCTTCTTGCATAATTGGCAAGTCGCTATCGCTTCCCATAACGATTCCGATCATAATATTATTTTTTAGCTACAACTTTTATGGTTTTATTGACTAATGCAATGTTATTTTTCAATTCGTCTAAATTGTCATTTAATAAAGTAATGTGACCCATTTTTCTTCCAGGACGAGTTTCTTCCTTTGCATACCAATGCAAGTAAGTTCCTTCTAATGCAAGAACTTGATCGATGTTTTCGATTTCGGCTAAACCAACTTCATTCTCTGCGCCAATTAGATTGACCATGGCAGAAGTTGTTAATAGTTTAGTTGATCCTAATGGTAATTTGATTAAAGTTCTCAACATTTGATCAAACTGCGAAGAAAGTGCAGCTTCTATTGTAGAATGTCCTGAATTGTGAACGCGACAAGCAGTTTCATTAACCCAAATACTTTGGTCTTTATTCAAGAACATTTCTACTGCAAAAACGCCAGGCGAATTTAAAGATTTTACTACTTTTTTTGCAATAGATTCGGCTTGTTGACTAATTTCGTCAGAAAGCGAAGAAGGAATTAATAAATAATCTAATAAATTATATTCTTCATTAAAAACCAATTCAACTGTCGGATAGGTAACAATATTTCCTAAATAATCTGCAACAGCAACAACAGCAATTTCTTTGTCTAAATTTGCAGGAGTTTCGAAAACCGATGGTGCTTGTAATAATTTATCAAAATCATTTTTAGACTTCAGAAATTGTACTCCTTTACCATCATAACCGCCAGTTCTAGATTTTTGAAAAAGTGGAAAATCAACTGATTTTGATTTGATATCCTTCCAATCATCTAAAATAAAATAAGGTGCTGTCGGAATTGCATGTTGGTCATAAAATTCTTTTTGGACACCTTTGTCTTGTATAATTGTGAGGGCTTCTGGGTCTGGAACAATATGTTTTCCCATCTTTTTCAGTTCTCGTAACGCATCTGTGTTTACATGTTCTATTTCGATTCCGATTGTATCTAAATCTTTACCAAAGTTTAATACAGTTTCATAATCTGCAAAATCTCCTATCGTAAAATGATGCGCGTGTTTTGCACAAGGAGCATTTTCAGAAGGATCTAGAATACTTATTTCTACAGGATATTGTAAAGCATTTTGTAGAAACATATAACCTAATTGGCCACCACCAAGGATTCCGATTTTAGTCATAAAGTTAAAATTGTTCTTTGTTTTCGTTTATTTTTGTAGAGATGAAAAATAATTCCTTCTCTTGGGCAAAGGTAAGTAAAGTTTTAGTTTACCTCTTCTTTTTCGTTTATCTAAGTGGAAAAGCTTTTTACGAATATTGGATTTTTGATATTTTGGCTCAATATTCTTTGTATTCTCTTTTATTAACATTGATTTTTTCTGCACTTCAGATTTTTATTGTACGAAAGGAAACCAAGAAATCACTGACTTTTCCGTTGATTTTTTTATTTGCAGCATATCAATTTTATGTTCATGTTCAGCCTTTTTATTTTAGTGAGAATTCTAAAGGAGAAGTTGCTAATTTAAAAATTGCATCGGTTAATATTTATTCTCAGAATCATCAAGTAGAAGAATTAAAATCTTTTGTACAAAAAGAAAATGCAGATGTTTTATTGATGTTAGAATTGACCCCGAAATGGCAGCAGTCAATCAGTTTTATGAGAGAAAAATATCCTTATTATAAAGAAGAAATTAGAGCCAATAATTTCGGAATTGGTTTGTATAGCAAAATTCCGTTGAAAAAAGTTGAAGTTAAAAATTATATTGACGAAAATTTTCCTTCGTTGTTAGCAACATTAGAAATACAAGGTAAAGAGGTGACTATTTTAGGAACTCATCCTGTTCCGCCAATTCCTAATAATGCAAGATTTAAAAAACGAAATGAACAATTTGCATTAATGAAAAAAGAAATTGATGCTTTGGATTCTGATCGAATTATATTTTTAGGAGATTTTAACTGTACCATTTTTTCACCAAATTTTGATAAACTAAAAAGTGATAAATTAAAAGATGCTCGACAAGGTTTTGGTATACAAAATAGTTGGAATGCTTACATTCCGTTTTTTAGAACTAATATTGACCAACTTTGGGTTTCTAAACAAATAAAAGTGACTAATTTCTATCGAGGTCAAAATGTAGATTCGGATCATTTCCCAATTGTCGCAGAATTGAAAATTAATTGATTTAAAGAAGAAATATAACATATAAAAAAGGCTTTCAATAGAAAGCCTTTTTTGTTGAATTTTTTATTTTTTGTCAAATGTTCCTGTATAAACAGTTGTCATTTTGTTTGGATCAATGTATTTTTTGATCACTTTGTTGATGTCATCAACTTTCAATTTTTCTATTTGTGAATTTAGTTTGTCAAATTCATCAAAACTTTCTCCAAACAATAAATAAGTTTGAGATAGATTTAATAAATAATTATCACTTCCCAAATTCGTTAAACGAGAATTGTTCCAAGACGTTTTATTCGATTTTACTTCTTCTTCTGTAACACCAGATTTCAAAGCTTTCGCCAATTCGTCTTTTACAGCAGCTTCAACTTCTGCTCGTTTTGTAGGATTTAAGAAAGCATACCATGCCCAAGCGCCAACGTTATTGTTTTTATCTGTTGGTGCACTTACATAAGAACCTGCTCCGTAACTTATTCCTTCTTTTTCGCGTAAACGAGTTGGGATACGAGCAGTTAAAAACCCGCCACTTCCTAAAATTTCATTTGCAAATACCAATGCTGGATAATCTGGATTTGATTTATTAATTTTTAAATTGATTTTACCAACTGCTGCTGCGTTTTCTTTGTCTGGTATGTTGAACAATTTATCTTCTTTTTTAGACTCAGAAAATGTAGGATAAGCTCTTTCGAATTTCGCTTTACTGTTCCATTTTGCAAATGTATTTTCTAATACTTTCTGAACTTGATTTTTATCTGATAAACCAATCACAGAAGCAGAACCATTGTTAGAACCTAAGAAATTTTGATAAAAAGAAACCAAATCTGCTTGTTTAATTTTTTTCAATTCATCAATTGTTTCTTGATAAGATGGTGTGTAAAAAATACTCGATTTTGGATAATTAGAAGTCAAACGTTCGATTTCCGTAAACGCCAAAGCTTGTGGGTCATTCAACTGACTTTCGTAATATGTTGTGTATTCAATAACTGTTTTTTCTAACTCATTTTGTGGGAAAGTAGGTTCAGTAAGCATTTGTTTAACCAAATCCATCGTTTTCTCGAATGAATCTTTATACGTATTAACAGAGATTGTTAAATTTTGACCACTGAAACCAAAATAAACAGAAGATTTCAATTGATCTAATTGATCTTTTATTTGTTCTTTCGTTAAAGATTTAGTTCCTGCTGATAATAAATTTGCAACCATTTCACCTGTAATTCCTTTACCAGCTAAATCTTTTTCGTTGGCTACAGGCAATTGAAATTGTGCAATTACTTTGTTTCCTTTGATTTGTTTATTGATTAAACCAAATTTTAAACCATTAGAAAGTTTTCCTTCTGCATATTTGCTTTTCAAATTAGCAATTGTTGCTTCGAAAGGAGCAACTTCTGCATCAACTTCTTTTCCTTTGTAATTTTGTGTTAATTGTTTGATATCCGAACTCAAGAATTCATCAGGTTTTACTCTTTTTTCATCTGCTGACGGAATGAATACACCAACTGTTCGATTATTAGATAAGAAATATCTTTTCGCTACGCGATCAATATCAGCCAACGTTAAATTCTCAGCATTGTCACGATACAATAATCCTAAACGATAATCACCTGCACCAACAATTTCTGTTAATTGGATAACAGTACTGATGGTATTGTTTTGTAGATTTTCTATGTTCTTTATTAAATATGCTTTTGCACGATTAACATCTTCTTGCGTATATTTTATAGAACCGATTTTATCTAATTCTGTTCGAATTGTTTTTGTTGTAGTTTCTATGTTTTTATCCTTAGGAACTTCGAATCCAAAATACATATAACTCGCATCTCGAACTTCTGGTTGAAATTGCCATAAACTTGCAACAGTTTTAGAATCTACCAAAGATTTGTAAAGATATCCAGAAGGGTCATTTGTCAAAATATAACCTAAAGCATCCAATGCTGCATAATCTTTATCTGCATAAGAAACCGTGTGGTACATAATTCCGATGTTTTGAGAATCACCAGCACGTTTTATTTCAACGTATTTTTCACCATCCTGAGCTGGTTCTACTGTAATGATTTCATCTAATTTTCTTGATGGTTTCGGAATAACAGAAAAATATTGCTCAATGTATTTCAGTGCTTTGTCTTCTTCAAATTTTCCACCAATAATTAAAACTGCATTATCTGGTTGATAATATTTTTCATAAAAACGACGAAGTTGAGGTGTTTTTACACGTTCTACATCTTCTTTAGAACCAATTGTACTATTACCGTAATTGTGCCATAAATAACCTGTTGCAGCAACTCTTTGCATCAATGTTCTGGTCGGATTATTTTCTCCAATTTCAAACTCATTTCTTACAACCGAAAATTCTTTGTCCAAATCTTCTTGTAAAATAGTTGCGTTAATCATACGATCAGCTTCCATTTCTATACTCCAACGTAAATTTTCGTCAGAATAAGGAAAGATTTCGAAATAATTTGTACGATCATACCAAGTCGTTCCGTTGGCTTGTCCACCTTTGTCCGATAACATCTTTTTGATGTCTCCTAAGTTTTTGGTACTCTTGAAAAGCATGTGTTCTAACAAATGCGCCATTCCTTTCTCACCGTAACCTTCGTGTTTAGATCCAACATGATAAACAATGTTGATGACCATATTACTTTGTGATTGATCTGGAAGTAAAAGTATTTGTAAACCGTTGCTCAAAGAATATTCTTTGATTCCTTCTACAGATCTTTCGAATTTAGGTTTCTCAGATTTCTGAGCAAAAACCAAACTTGATCCATGGATTGATCCGATCAAGATAATCCCGTAAAAAATTCTCCTCATGAAGTGTTATATTAATTTGATTTAAAGATATTTAAAATATCTGTATTATTTACTAAGACGTCGAATAAAACAAAATGTTACATTAATTTTATTATTTTTGTAAGGCAACAAACAAATAAATTGAATGGAAACACAGAATATAGAGCAAATTTCTTTCGAAACATTTAGAGATCAAATTCTTAGTGACTATAGAACAGCTTTTCTTTCGAGAGAGGTTAGTTATTTAGGTAGGAGAGAAGTTCTGACTGGTAAAGCAAAATTTGGGATTTTTGGTGACGGAAAAGAGTTGCCTCAAATTGCAATGGCTAAAGTTTTTAAGAATGGAGATTTTAGATCAGGCTATTACCGAGATCAAACTTTTATGTTTGCAATTGGTGAATTATCTGTAAAAGAATTTTTCGCTCAGCTTTATGCAAATACCAATGTAGAAGAAGAACCTTCGTCTGCAGGTCGTCAAATGACATCGCATTTTTCTACTCGTTCTTTAAATGAAGACGGAACATGGAAAAATTTAACACAACAAAAAAATTCAAGTTCAGATATTTCACCAACGGCAGGTCAAATGCCAAGATTATTAGGTTTGGCACAAGCTTCAGCTGTTTATAGAGCTGTTGAAAATGCAGATGAACAAACAAATTTCTCAATCAACGGTAACGAAATTGCTTTTGGTACAATCGGAGATGCTTCAACGTCTGAAGGTCATTTCTGGGAAACAATCAATGCGGGAGGTGTTTTGCAAGTTCCGATGATTGTCTCTATTTGGGATGATGGATATGGTATTTCTGTTCCTGCACAATATCAAAGAACAAAATCTAATCTTTCTGAAATGCTGAGTGGTTTCCAAAGAAACGAGGCGGAAAGAGGTTATGAAATTTTTTCTGTAAAAGCATGGGATTATGCAGCTTTGGTTGATGCTTATTCACAAGCAGAAGAATTATCAAGAACACATCATATTCCTTGTATTGTACATGTTTCCGAATGTACACAACCGCAAGGACATTCAACTTCTGGTTCTCACGAGCGTTATAAAAACGAAAATCGATTGAATTGGGAAAAGGAATTTGATGGTATTAAAAAGTTTAGAGAATGGATTTTAGATTTTGGTGATGATGAAAATCGTTTAACAACAGAAGAACAATTGAATCAATTAGAAGCTGAAGTTAAATCTCAAGTTAAATCAGAACAAAAGCAAGCTTGGGATGATTATTTGAATCCAATCATTAACTTAAAATCTATTGCATTAGAAAAATTAGAATCTGTTAAAAATCTATCTAAAAATGCTGCTTTTTTAGAAATTGAAATCAATTCATTAAAATCAAAATCAACACCATTTAAAAAAGATGTTTTTGCAACAATTCGTAAAGTTTTGAGAATTACAAGAGCAGAAGATTTTGAAGCAAGAAATGAATTAATTGTTTGGTTAAACGAACAATTAGAAAAGGAATCAGATAATTATAATTCTAAATTGTACAGCGATACAGCTTTGTCTGTAAAAAATATAGAAAATGTAGCGCCAATTTATTCAGATGAAAAACATCAAGAAGATGGTCGAGTAATTGTTCGTGATAATTTTGATAAAATTTTCGAAAAATATTCAAATGCATTAATCTTTGGAGAAGATGCAGGAAATATTGGTGATGTAAATCAAGGATTAGAAGGTTTACAAGAAAAATACGGAAAAGTTAGAATTTCAGATACCGGAATTAGAGAAGCTACAATTTTGGGACAAGGAATAGGAATGGCAATGAGAGGATTGCGTCCAATTGCAGAAATTCAATACCTAGATTATGTTTTGTATTGTTTGCAAGGTATTTCAGATGATTTAGCGACTGTATTTTATCGCACTAAAGGAGGTCAAAAAGCACCATTAATCATCCGTACAAGAGGTCATCGTTTAGAAGGTGTTTGGCATTCTGGTTCGCCAATGGGCGGAATTCTTTCTTTGGTTCGAGGTGTGAATGTTTTAGTTCCGAGAGATCTAACAAAAGCTGCAGGTTTCTACAATGCTTTATTAAAATCTGATGAGCCAGGAATTGTTGTAGAAAGCTTAAATGGTTACCGTTTAAAAGAAGATATGCCAACGAATATTGGTGAATTTACTACACCAATTGGCGAGGTAGAAATTACCAAAGAAGGTAAAGATGTGACCTTGGTGACTTACGGTTCTACTTGGCGAATTGTAACTGAAGCTGCTAAAGAATTAGCAACTTTGGGTGTGGATGTTGAGGTAATTGATGCACAATCTTTAATTCCGTTTGATGTAAAACACGAGATTGCAAATTCGTTAAATAAAACGAATCGTTTGGTTGTTATAGATGAAGACGTTCCTGGTGGGGCTTCTGCTTATATTTTACAAAAAGTTTTAGAAGAACAAGCGGCGTATTTTAGATTAGATAGTCAACCATTGACAATTACTGCAAAAGAGCATCGTCCTCCTTATGGTACTGATGGCGATTATTTCTCTAAACCTTCGGTTGATGAGATTGTAGAAAAAGTGTACGATTTGATGCGTGAAGCTAATCCAAATCAGTATCCGAAAATTTATTAAAAAAAAGTTAAAATAAATTACAATATTCTAAAAGTGTCTGCGTTATCTTTAATTCAGGCACTTTTTTTATGCGTGTATTTTTACATATGTTATTAAGTTTTATTTTATCCACTTTGATTTGCATTATCATGTTTTTTGCACATCAGATTTGGTTTGATAACATATTAGAAATCAGTTATTATAACCTTTCTTTATCTTCGATAGGTTTGTATTTTATCATTGTTTTTGTCTTGATTTTTATCAGCTCGTTTTCTAAGTACAATACGTTGTTGATATTTGTGATCTCCTTATTTTTTATTTTACACTTTGCAACATCCCTAGAAAGTCAAAATGTTTTTGAGTACGGAAATGCAATTCTTCTGAAAGCAGTTTGGCAAAACCTATTATTGAAGCCGGTTTTTATTTTGTTATTAATTCTTTTATTTCTTGTAAATGCAATTATTTGTGTAACTTTCAACAAAATTAAACCCCGATTTATAGATGAAATTGCTTAACTATCTATTCAGTTTTACTCTTTTTCTAAGTAGCTTTTTATTTGGTCAGTATCAATTTGTTCAATCACCAAAAAATATCAAATCAATACAATTATTTAATCCTCAAAGTAACGACAATACACCTTTGTTGCAATTAGGTAATGGTTATTTGATTTTATCTTTTGACGATTTAGAAGCTGGTTACAAAAGATATCAATACAAAATTGTTCATAAAAATGCAGATTGGACAGATTCTAATGTTTTTCAGTCAGAATATTTAGAAGGTTACAGCACAGATTTTATCAAAACTTATAAAAACTCGTTCAATACTTACCAACGTTATACAAATTATCAGTTGCAAATTCCTAACAAGGATATGCGCCTGAAACTTTCGGGGAATTACGAATTGATTGTTTATTTGGATAATGATGATAAACCAATTTTAACCAAAAGGTTTGCAATTTATGAGAATCGTGTTGATGTTGCAGTGCGAGCAGAAAGATTTGTAAATGGTAAAAACGAATGGTTAAATCAGCGTGTGCAAGTACAAATTGCTAGTGGAACAACTAATTTGACAGAAACGCCAGATGGTGCGAAGTTGTTCATTATGAAAAATAATAATTGGGACGATCATTTGACGAATATTCAACCACAATTTTCTAGAAGCAATCAATTGACTTATAATTCGCCTGATTTACTTTTCGAAGGTGGAAGCGAGTACAATTGGTTCGATACTAAAAATTTAGATGTACCAGCTTTAACCACAGAAAAAACGATGCGTCAAGACAGTGTTTACTATACTTTTTTACGTCCAAATGAACCTCAATATCAATTTGTTTACAACGACTTTCCTGATATTAATGGTAATTTTTATATCAGAACGATTCGTGTTGGAACAGAATTGAATGCTGCGACAGAAGGCGATTATACTTGGGTAAATTTTGCATTAGATAAATTTGATGATAAAAATGGAGCTCTAGAAGTTTACATTGTTGGTGCTTTTAACGATTGGCAAATTTCTGCAAACAATAAAATGAGCATTGGTGATAGTGGAATGTTAGAATTGGATTTGTATCTGAAACAAGGTTATTACAATTATCAATATGCTGTAAAAGATACCAAAACAGGAGAAGTTTCGCAAACTTATGTGGATGGAAGTTTTTGGCAAACAGAGAATCTTTATCAAGCTTTATTTTATTTTAGGCCTTGGGGAATTCGGTACGATTTATTGGTTGGTTACGGAGAAGGAAATTCTAGGCAATAAATTCATTGAATTATGAAGAATTATTGGATTTTTTTTCTCTTTCTTCTGATGTTTTCTTGCAACAATAAAAAAAATCATGCAATTGATTTCTATTATTGGAGAAGTAATTTTTCTATCAATCAGACAGAAAAAGATTATGCTGATAGTTTAAAAAGTGAGAAATTGTATGTTCGATTTTTTGATGTTGATCATGTTAAAAATGTTCGTAAACCAATTGGTGTTATCAGAAATTTCAAAGTTAATTCTACCTTTAAAAAATACATACCAACCGTTTTTATTACTAATCAAACTTTTCAGAATGCAACAGAAGTTGATGTTAATAATTTAGCTGTAAATGTTTATCAATTGATTAATGAAATTGCAAAAAGTGGCGAATTGTTAGATTACAAAACAATTCAGATCGATTGTGATTGGACAAAAAATACCCAGAAAAATTATTTTACATTTCTTAGAGAATTAGAAAAAGTTTCTAAAAAAGAAGTTTCGGTTACTTTGCGTTTGCATCAAGTGAAATTTAAAGACAGAGAAGGAATTCCACCAGTAAATCATTTGGTTTTGATGTGTTATTCAACCGAAAATCCGACAGATAATTCAACCAAAAATTCGATTTTAGATTTGGAAATAGCAAAAGATTATTTGCAAAATATCAATGATTATCCTAAAACTTTTGACGTAGCGTTGCCAATTTTTTCTTGGGCGATTTTAACCAATCATTTAGGTCAGAAAAAAATTATAAATGGAATGGGAATTGATGATTTGGATTTGAGTCGATTAGAACAAATAAACGAAACAACTTTTCGGGTGAAAGACGAATATTTTCTGAAAGGATTTTATTTGAGTAAAAATTTTACCATAAAAATCGAACAGATTTCACCAGAATTGTTAGAAGAAACAAGAACATATTTAGATAAAAAAATAAAGAAAGATTTTCGTTTGATATATTATCATTTAGACGAACAATTTCTGAAACAATACAAAACCACTCAATTATTATGAAAAAATTGATGATTACTTTAGGCTGTATTTTGGGTTTGCAAAACGCAAATGCATGTGCTTTTGATCCTTATTACGGACGAGAATATTATAATTTATTTTCACAAGAATTAATTGATGCGCCACAATATTATCCTTTTCTTAACGGGAATTCTTATGTAGATTATTACCATAGTCCGGCAGTAGAAAATCTAAAAAATGAGAATTTAGAATCTTGGGCAGATTATTTGAATATTTCTTATGATCAGGCAAAAGCATTGGTTTTTGATGCACCAAAAACAGAAGTTGACGCTTTGGTAAAAGGAAGTTCGGTTAAGAATTCGAGTTTAAGTTTCATCAATTCAGAATTTGTAAAAAAACACAAACAAGCACTTTTGTATATTTCTTATGCAAAGTATTTGGAACCTTATATGCGTTTTTATGACAGCGGAAATTCCTGGTCGTATAACAACGAAAAATTAAAAAGTATTTCTGATCTTGATTATAAAAAAGTTGAGCAAGTTTTAATAAAAAGTTGGAATGCAGAATCGGATAAAGAATTAAAACTTCGTTACGGTTATCAATTGGTTCGATTTGCACATTACAATGGTAATTTTGAATTAGCAGTAAATTATTTTAACAAATATGTAGAAAGTTTGCAATATAAACCTGTGATGTATTATTATGCTTTGGATCAGAAAGCTGGTGCATTGCATGGTTTAGGAAAAATTGTTGAAGCAAATTATGACTTTTTTAAAGTTTTTTCTAATACTAGAAATATCAAAGAAAGTGCTTTGACATCAATGAGTTATACTGCTGATATTGATTTTAATAAAATGCTTTCACAAACCAAAACAGAGAACGAATTGTTAGATGCTTATTTACTGATTGGTTATCAAAGTTTTTCGAATCCCTTAGAAATTATCAAAAAAATATTGGCTAAAAATCCAAATGCAATTCAGGCAAAAGTTTTGATGGCAAAAGCAGTCAATTCTATCGAATATCAATATTTGCCTCAATATTATACGCGATATTATGCGCAAGAAGAAGCGAATCCAAAAAAAGAAAAACTTAGAATTCCATTCGATTACAATAAAAGATATTCTAATTGGAATACAATAGATTATAAGCGTGACGATTTTTATACCGATGTTAATACAAATCCTAATGTTGCATTTATGAAGGATGCTTTGGATTTGGTGAAAAATCAACTTGCAAAAGCAGATAAAAAAGAATATTGGCAATTAACTTTGGCTTATTTACAAACCTTGAATCAAGATTATTCATCTGCAAAAAATACTTTAGCACAAATTAAAACGAATCAAGAAGATTTTAGTTTTCAGAAAAAAACAATCGAAACTTTGGTTTATGTTTTAGAACAAGATAAAATCGATTCGAAATTTGAGCAAGCTTTATTTACAAAATATGGCGATATTTTGAGTTATCAAAAACCAAAAAAAGCGAATCAAGAAGATGATTATTACGATTATTATATAGAAGATAATTTGACAGAAGAACAAGCGAAAGTTAATCTGAAAAATATGATTTGGGATGTTTTGGCGAATCGTTATTATTTACAAGGCGAATTGGCAAAAGCATTTCTTATACATAATGATGTTTATTCTCTTGGTTATAATCCTGATTGGGCAATTATCGAAGATTTAGAAAAATTTGATCAAAAGAAAAACAAAACTTCTGTAGAAAATTTGATTTTGAAAAATGTAGAATCTTCGCAATGGAATTCACAAGTGAAGAATTCTTTGACGGATTTTGTTCATAATTTTAAAGGAACGATTTACCTAAGAAATCAGAAATTTGATTTAGCAAAAAAAGAATTTTCTGCGCTTAATCCGAAATTTAAGTTAGCATCTTCTACACAAACTTTTTACGATTATTATAACGGTTTAGAAAGCGAAAGAACCAATCAATACGACGGAAATAACAATATTTCTTCAGCGATTTTTGGTTACAATACAAATGAATGTTATTCGTGTGATGAATCGTCAATCATGAAAACAGTTTATTTAAAAGAGTTTGAATTCATCAAATCAAAAATGAATAAATTAGAATTGACGAATGCTTTGATCGAATTAGAGAAATTTGCCAAATCGAAAGACGAAAAATCTGCAATAGCCAATTTGTTGTTAGGGAATTTCTATTATAATACTTCGGATTATGGATTTTTCAGAGAATTATTGACCTTTGATTATAACAATGCAAATGGACCGAAATTTCGCCAAGGAGAATTTTATAATTTGTATGATGAAGGTGATGAAAAACCATTTTTTCCGATTTATTACAAAGATTATGAATGGCAAGTTTATGATGAGTTGAATAACAATAAAATTGCAGAAACCTATCTAAATAAAGCAAAATCTTTGGCAAAAGATAAAGAATTGAAAGCCTTAACTTTATTTGCATCTGCAAAAGTTGAACAAGTGAATTTTTATCATATTGACATTTCAAAAGTTTTAAATCTTAAAAAAGATACTTATTGGTTAGATGATGATCAAAACGAAGATTTGTTGGCTTATAAACGTTCTAATTATCGTCAAAATTTTAAAGAACTGAAAGCATTTAAAGGAACACAAGCTTACAATGATTTTTCTAATTGCTTATTTTTTGATTATTATACCAACAATTATTAAACAATTCTCAATTTGATGTTGAATATTTAAAGGTTTTGACAAAAATCCTTACCTTTGAAAAACTTTTAATTAAACAAAAAACAAACAAAAATGTCACACGGATTTTTCTCAATTCCAAACATCGTAAATGAGCCAGTAAAAGCTTACGGTGCGGGTTCTGTAGAACGTGCAGAATTACAAGCGGCTTACAAAAAAATGTTTGCAGAAGTAACAGAAGTTCCACAATATATTGGTTCTGAAGAAGTTTTTAGCGGAAACAAAAAAGAAATTCGTCCACCACACGATCATCAAAAAGTGGTAGGATATTACCATACAGGAACGCAAGAAGATGTAAAAAAAGCAATTGATGTTGCTTTAGAAGCAAGAAAATCTTGGTCGCAAACAACCTGGCAACAAAGAGCTTCTATTTTCTTAAAAGCTGCTGATTTAGTTGCAGGTCCTTACCGTGCAAAAATCAATGCTGCAACTATGATCGGACAATCTAAAAACGCTATGCAAGCAGAGATTGACGCAGCTTGTGAGTTTATAGATTTCTTACGTTTCAATGTGAAATTCATGACAGAAATTTATGCAGATCAACCAGTTTCTTCAACAGGAATTTGGAATCGCGTAGAATATCGTCCATTAGAAGGATTTACCTTTGCAATTACACCTTTCAATTTTACAGCGATTTCTGGTAATTTACCAAGTTGTATGGCGTTGATGGGAAATGTTGTGGTTTGGAAACCTTCAGACAAACAAACACTTTCTGCAAAAGTAATCATGGAAGTTTTTAAAGAAGCAGGTTTACCAGATGGTGTAATCAATTTGGTGTTGACTGATGGTGCAGAAACTGCGAAAACTTGTATTGAGCATCCAGATTTTTCTGGTTTACATTTTACAGGATCAACTTCAGTTTTCAAGCATTTATGGAAACAAATTGGTGAAAATATCAATACACACAAAACATATCCAAGAATTGTAGGTGAAACAGGAGGTAAAGATTTTGTAATGGTTCATAAATCGGCTAAAGCAAAAGACGTTGCGATAGGTTTGGTTCGTGGTGCATTTGAATATCAAGGTCAAAAATGTTCGGCTGCTTCTCGTGCTTACGTTCCGTCTAATCTGTGGAATGATGTTGAGAAAGAAATGAAAGAAATGTTAGATTCTATTACTGTTGGTTCACCAGAAGATTTTACAAATTTTGTAAATGCAGTGATTGATGAAAATGCTTTTGATAAAATTTCTGGATACATTGCTAGAGCTAAAGAAGCTTCTGATGTGGAAGTTGTTTTAGGTGGTGATTTTGATAAATCAGAAGGATATTTTATTCGTCCGACAGTAATCAAAACGACAAATCCTAAATATGAAAGTATTGTAGAAGAAATTTTTGGACCAGTTTTAACGGTTTATGTTTATGATGAAAATCAATACGAAGAAACATTAAAATTAGTTGACGAAACTTCTGATTATGCTTTAACAGGTTCTATTTATGCGCACGATTTAGATGCTTTATCAATTGCGTATAAAGCTTTAGAAAATGCAGCAGGTAATTTTTATATTAATGACAAACCAACAGGAGCTGTTGTTGGGCAACAACCATTTGGTGGCGCAAGAGCTTCTGGTACAAATGATAAAGCAGGTTCTGCGATGAACTTGTTACGTTGGACTTCTGTAAGAACAATAAAAGAACAATTTGTTCATCCAACAGATTACAGATATCCTTTTTTAGAAAAATAAATCCTTAAATTTGAACCTCACTTCGGTGAGGTTTTTTTGTATGAAAATGGAAACAAATTCTCAGAAAGCAATTAACGCTTCGATTTTTAGTATAATCGGTAACTTTACGTTGGCACTTATAAAAGGTCTTGCTGGTTACTTTGGGAATTCTTATGCCTTGATTGCCGATGCAATAGAATCTACAACTGATGTTTTTTCTTCTATTTTGGTTTTATTTGGTTTAAAATATTCTGCTCGGCCTGCAGATGAAAACCATCCTTACGGACATGGAAAAGCGGAAGCTGTTGTGACATTTTTAGTTGTGTTATTTTTGGTTATTTCTGCTGGTATCATTGCTTACGAAAGTATCCATAATATTATGACGCCACACGATACACCAGAACCTTATACTTTAATTGTTTTAGGTGGAATAATTATTTTTAAAGAATTATCTTATCAATACGTAATTAGAAAAAGTAGAGAAACCAATAGTTCTTCGCTAAAAGCAGATGCTTGGCACCATCGTAGCGATGCAATTACTTCTGTGATGGCTTTTATCGGAATTTCTTTTGCTTTGATTTTAGGAAAAGGTTGGGAAGCTTCTGATGATGTTGCTGCACTAATCGCTGCAGGAATTATTTTGTACAATGCTTATAAAATTTTACGTCCAGCAATTGGTGAAATTATGGATGAACAATTGTATGATGATGAATTGGCAGAAATTAAAAGAATTACCTTAAAAGTTCCTGGAGTAATCAACACAGAAAAGGCAAATATTCGTAAATCTGGCATGTATTATTTTGTTGATTTACACGTGATAGTAAATCAGAATATTTCGGTAGGTGAGGGGCACGAAATTAGTCATTTAGTAAAAGATGTAATCATTTCTCAAATGCCAGAAGTTGCTGATGTTTTGATTCATATAGAACCAGATCAGTTAGAAAATACGTTGTATCAAGATAAATTAGATTCGATTAAATCTTCGTTAAAATAAAAGTTTGATTTTTATAATGCCTAAAAAAGATTATTTTAGCAAGGCAAATCAGACAAAAAAATGAACCACTTAGAAAACGAAAACATCAATCTTATTGCACAATCTGCAAGAGATTTCGCACAACAACACATTTTACCACATGTAATGGATTGGGACGAGAGTCAAACCTTTCCAGTAGAAGTATTCAAGAAATTAGGAGAAATGGGATTCATGGGAATTCTTGTTCCAGAAGAACTAGGAGGAAGTGGTCTTTCTTATGATGAATACATTGCAATCGTAGATGAAATATCACAGGTAGATCCATCGATTGGTTTATCGGTTGCGGCGCATAATTCTTTATGTACTAATCATATTTTAACTTTCGCAAATGAAGAACAAAAGAAAAGATGGATTCCTAAATTAGCAACTGGTGAATGGATTGGAGCTTGGGGATTAACAGAACATAATACAGGTTCTGACGCAGGCGGAATGTCAACTACAGCTGTCAAGGATGGTGAGGAATGGGTAATTAACGGTGCGAAAAATTTTATTACACATGCTATTTCTGGTGATGTTGCTGTCGTGATGACAAGAACAGGAGAGAAAGGTGCTAAAAACAATACAACTGCCTTTGTAATAGAAAAAGGAACACTAGGTTTTTCTTCAGGAAAAAAAGAAAATAAATTAGGGATGCGAGCTTCTGAAACTGCTGAATTAATTTTTGATAATGTTCGTGTTTCTGATGCAAATAGATTAGGAGAAGTTGGTGATGGATTTAAGCAAGCTCTGAAAATTTTAGATGGAGGACGAATTTCTATTGCTGCACTTAGTTTAGGAATAGCAAAAGGCGCATATAAAGCCGCTTTGAAGTATGCTAAAGAACGTCATCAATTTGGGCAAGCAATTGCAAATTTTCAGGCAATTAATTTCAAATTAGCAGAAATGTTGACTGAAATTGAAGCTTCTGAATTATTGATTTATAAAGCATCTTACCTAAAAAACAACCACAAACCAATGTCAACAGAAGGAGCGATGGCAAAATATTATGCTTCTGAAGCTTGTGTTAGAATTTCTAATGAAGCCGTACAAATTTTTGGTGGATATGGCTATACAAAAGACTTTCCAGTAGAGAAATTTTATCGTGACTCTAAATTGTGTACCATTGGTGAAGGAACAACTGAGATACAAAAATTAGTAATAGGAAGAAATATTACAAAAGATTAAAAAAGTATTTGTTTACTATTTAAAGAGTTGTATATTTGCACACTCATAATAAAGTAACAAAAGAAATTATATAAAATTATGTTGATTATACCAGTAAAAGACGGAGAGTCAATTGAAAGAGCTCTAAAGAAATACAAAAGAAAATTTGATAAAACAGGTGTTGTGCGTCAATTAAGAGCACGTCAACAGTTTACAAAGCCTTCTGTAACTAAAAGACAAAAATTACAAAGAGCTATCTACAAGCAAGCTAAAACTGTTCAAGAAGAAGCTTAAAAAATATTAATAGAATTTATATTCTATTTTATGACCTATTTATTAAAGTTTTTTAACTTTGATAAATAGGTTTTTTTATGGATTTTATTCAACGATTTTTAGATTATTTACAATTAGAGAAAAGATATTCTTTGCATACGGTGAAGAATTATCAGATAGATTTGTCTGATTTTTCTCGTTTTTATTCTGTTGAAGAAAATTCAAATAACATACAATATGCTACTAAACTTCATATTAGAACTTATATAATTTGGCTGTCTAAGCAAAGTGTTAATGAACGAAGTATTAATCGTAAATTAAGTTCATTAAGATCTTTTTATAAATTCTTAATTAAAATTGGTGAAATATCTACCTCGCCAATGTTGCAAATAAAATCATTAAAAACTCAAAAAAAAGTCATTGTTCCGTTTACAGAAAAAGAAATGAGCAGGCTTTTAGATGATGAACAAATGTTTTCAGATTCATTTGAGGGAATTCGCGATCGATTAATAATCAATTTGTTGTATCAAACAGGGATTAGGCGGGCAGAGTTGATTCAGTTAAAAATTAATCAATTTGATGTTTCAAATAAAACGATAAAAGTTTTAGGAAAAAGAAATAAAGAAAGAATTATTCCTTTGAGTTTTGAGCTTGTAAATCAAATAGAAAAGTATTTAGAATTGCGTAAAGAAATTGTTGAATCAGATTTTTTAACAATTTTTAGCACTTCCAAAGGAAAACCTTTGTACGATAAATTTGTTTACAAAATAGTAAATCATTATCTTAGTCTTATAACAGAAAAACAAAAAAGAAGTCCTCATGTTTTGAGGCATACTTTTGCTACACAAATGTTAGATAATGGAGCAGAGCTGAATGCAGTAAAAGAAATTTTGGGGCATTCAAGTTTGTCTTCTACGCAAATCTATACACACGGTAGTATTCAGAATTTAAAAAAAGTGTTTAACAAAGCTCATCCACGTGAGCAAAAAAAGGACAAATTATGAAAGTGAAATTTCAAGCAGTTAATTTTAATGCTAAACAAAATTTAGCAGATTATTTGGAGCAAAAATTATCAAAATTAGACACCTTAACAGATCAGATTATTGCAGCTGATGTTTCGATGAAATTAGAAAACACATCAGAGAAAGAAAATAAGATTGTAGAGGTAAGGTTAGAAATTCCAGGTGATGATATTTTAGTAAGTAAATCAGGTCAATCTTTTGAGGAATGTATTGATTTGGCGGTAGATACATTAAAACGACAAGTTATAAAAAGAAAAGAAAAAATAGCTGATAGATAAGATTTAATAAAAAATAATTCAAAAATTTGGATTATTAAAAAAACTATGTAAATTTGCAATCCGTTAAATGAATGTTTAGCGGATTGTTCTTTTGAAAAATAGAAGTAATTTTTGCCGATGTAGCTCAGCTGGCTAGAGCAGCTGATTTGTAATCAGCAGGTCGTGGGTTCGAGTCCCTCTATCGGCTCTTAAAGAAATTATTACAATATTTGGGGAGATACTCAAGCGGCCAACGAGGACGGACTGTAAATCCGTTGGTTTCACCTTCGCAGGTTCGAATCCTGCTCTCCCCACAATTTTGTGTGATCTTACAAAAGAAACTTGGGTGATGTGGAATTAATTCATTAACTTTGTGTCGCTTTTGTAAAAAAAAGTATAAGCGGGAATAGCTCAATTGGTAGAGCGTCAGCCTTCCAAGCTGAATGTTGCGGGTTCGAGTCCCGTTTCCCGCTCAACTTCTGGCCGATGTAGCTCAGAGGTAGAGCGCTTCCTTGGTAAGGAAGAGGTCGAGGGTTCAAGTCCCTTCGTTGGCTCATGGTCTTTCTTTAATTAGAGAGTTTTAATTTTAGAATTATAGATTAAGTATAACATAGAAATTAATAAAAAGTAAAATGGCAAAGGAAACTTTTAATCGTAATAAGCCGCACTTAAATATCGGTACTATCGGGCACGTTGACCACGGTAAAACTACTTTAACTGCTGCTATTACTAAAGTATTAGCTGATGCTGGTTATTCAGAAGCAAAAGCTTTCGATCAAATTGATAACGCTCCAGAAGAGAGAGAAAGAGGGATTACAATTAATACTTCTCACGTAGAGTATGAAACTGCAAACCGTCATTACGCTCACGTTGACTGTCCAGGTCACGCGGATTACGTTAAAAACATGGTTACAGGTGCTGCACAAATGGACGGAGGTATCTTAGTAGTTGCTGCTACTGATGGTCCAATGCCACAAACTCGTGAGCATATCTTATTATGTCGTCAGGTAAATGTACCTCGTATCGTTGTTTTCTTAAACAAAGTTGATATGGTTGATGATGCAGAGTTATTAGAGTTAGTTGATATGGAGGTAAGAGATTTATTATCTTCTTATGAATATGACGGAGATAACACTCCAGTTATCCAAGGATCTGCTTTAGGAGCTTTGAATGGTGATGCTAAATGGGTTGCTACAGTAACAGAATTAATGGATGCTGTTGATACTTGGATCGAAGAGCCAGTACGTGATCAAGATAAACCATTCTTGATGCCAATCGAGGATGTATTCTCTATTACTGGTCGTGGTACTGTTGCTACAGGACGTATCGAAGCAGGTGTTATTAACTCAGGAGAGCCAGTTGATATCGTAGGTATGGGTGAAGAAAAATTAACTTCAACTGTAACAGGGGTAGAAATGTTCCGTAAAATCTTAGATAGAGGTGAAGCTGGTGATAACGTAGGTCTATTATTGCGTGGTATTGAGAAATCAGATATCCGTCGTGGTATGGTAATCGCAAAACAAGGATCTGTAACTCCACACAAAAAATTCAAAGCTGAGGTTTATATCTTGACTAAAGAAGAAGGTGGTCGTCACACTCCATTCCATAATCGTTACCGTCCTCAATTCTACGTTCGTACAACTGACGTAACTGGAGAGATCCATTTACCAGAAGGAGTAGAGATGGTTTTACCAGGGGATAACTTAACTATCACAGTTGAATTATTACAACCAATCGCATTAAACGAAGGTTTACGTTTCGCAATCCGTGAAGGTGGACGTACAGTTGGTGCTGGTCAGGTAACTGAAATTATCGATTAATTAGATTAATCAAATTATAAAATAGATGGTAGTCAAATACTGGCTACCATTTTTCTACGGGCATAGTTCAATGGTAGAATAGCGGTCTCCAAAACCGTTGATCAGGGTTCGAATCCTTGTGCCCGTGCTAAAACACACGATATGAAAGTCGTACAATTTTTTAAAGAATCTTTTGTTGAGTTCAAAGATAACGTTACATGGCCATCTTGGGCAACATTACAAAAAGATACAATTGTGGTAACTATAGCAACGGTAGTGTTAGCTATATTTTTGTATTTTGTAGATTTATCATTTGCAAGATCTTTATACACAATTTACGAAAACTTAAGATAAAATAATCCGAACAACGTAGTTGATCATGACTGATAAAAAATGGTATGTAGTTAAAACTGTAAGCGGACAAGAGCTGAAGGTGAAGAACTATATTGAAAATGAAGCACAATATCAAAACCTTACAGATTATATAGGTCAAGTTGTTGTACCTATGGAAAAGGTGATTCAAATACGTAATGGGAAAAAATACCAAAAAGAAAAGGTTCACTTTCCAGGATATGTAATGGTAGAGGCGATTCTTCAAGGAGAGGTTCCTCACTTAATTAAAAATATTTCTGGAGTAATCAGCTTTTTAAGTGCTACAAAAGGTGGTGATCCTGTACCAATGCGTCAAAGTGAAGTAAATAGAATGTTAGGAAAAGTAGATGAGTTAGCTGTTAATATAGAAAACAATGCAATTCCTTACATGATTGGTGAGACTGTTAAAGTTATAGACGGTCCATTCAATGGTTTCAATGGTACGATAGAAAAAATCATAGAAGATAAACGTAAACTAGAGGTTATGGTTCTAATATTTGGACGTAAAACACCTTTAGAGTTGAACTTCTCTCAAGTTGAAAAAATTTAGGCTGCTTCCATAACGCTTAATTTTATTATATAAAGAAATGGCAAAAAAAATTGAAAAAGTTGTAAAACTTCAAGTTAAAGGAGGACAAGCAAATCCTTCTCCTCCAGTTGGTCCTGCATTAGGTGCTGCTGGTGTTAACATTATGGAGTTTTGTAAACAATTTAATGGACGTACACAAGAAAAACAAGGTGCAGTGTTACCTGTTGTTATTACTGTGTATCAAGACAAATCTTTCGATTTCGTAATTAAAACTCCTCCAGCTGCAATTCAGTTGATGGACATTGCAAAATTGAAAAAAGGTTCTGGAGAACCAAACCGTCAAAAAGTTGGTTCAGTAACTTGGGATCAAGTGAGAGCAATTGCTGAAGATAAGTTAGCAGATATGAACTGCTTTACTGTTGAATCTGCTATGAAAATGGTTGCTGGTACTGCACGTTCTATGGGTATAACTGTAAAAGGTGGACAAGCTCCAGAATAATTAAAAACATTTAGAAATGGCGAAATTAACAAAAAAGCAAAAGGAAGTTCTAGCTAAAATAGATAAAACAAAACTTTATTCTTTAGAAGAAGCTTCTTCTTTAGTTAAAGATGTTAACTATGCAAAGTTTGATGCATCTGTAGATGTAGCTGTTCGTTTAGGAGTAGATCCTAAAAAAGCTAATCAAATGGTTCGTGGAGTAGTTTCTTTACCACACGGAACAGGAAAAGATGTACGCGTTTTAGCTTTAGTAACTCCAGATAAAGAAGCAGAAGCTAAAGCAGCAGGTGCAGACTATGTAGGTTTAGATGAATATCTACAAAAAATAAAAGAAGGTTGGACAGATGTTGACGTTATCGTTACTATGCCAGCTGTTATGGGTAAATTAGGACCATTAGGACGTGTATTAGGACCACGTGGTTTAATGCCAAACCCAAAATCAGGTACTGTAACTTTAGAAGTTGGTAAAGCAGTTTCAGAAGTAAAAGCAGGTAAAATTGATTTTAAAGTAGATCGTTACGGAATTATCCATGCAGGTGTAGGTAAGATTTCTTTTGATGCTGATAAAATTCAAGAAAACGTCAATGAGTTGGTTCAAACATTAATCAAATTAAAACCAACTGCAGCGAAAGGAACTTATGTAAGAAGTATTACACTTTCTACAACTCAATCAATTGGTGTTCCAGTAGATCCTAAAAGTGTAAACGCATAAAAAGTAGTATATTATGGCAATGACTAGAGAAGAAAAAGCAAGCATGATAGAAGAGTTACAAGTAGTATTACAAGACTCTAAAATCATATACCTTGCAGATATCGAAGGATTAAACGCTGTTAATTCTACTGAATTAAGAAGAGCTTGTTTTAAAGGAGAAGTTTCTTTGCGCGTTGTGAAAAATACTTTATTAAGAAAAGCGATGGAGAATGTAGAAGATAAAAACTTCGAAGATCTTTACGGTTCTCTTAAAGGTAATACAGCAATTTTAACTGCTGAAAAAGAAAATGCTCCAGCAAAAGTTATCGAAGCTTTCAGAAAGAAAGCAGAGAAACCTTTATTAAAAGGAGCGTGGATAGACAATGTAACTTATGTAGGAGATGATAAATTAACTACATTAGCTAACTTCAAGTCTCGTGAAGAATTAATCGCAGACATTGTAGCATTGTTGAAATCACCAATCCAATCTTTGGTTTCTCAATTAGAGAACAAAGAAAATGCAAAACCTGCAGAAGGAGCTTCAGAAGAAACAGAAGCACCAGCAGAAGCGTAAGACGCACTCAATATTAATATAAAGTTGTAACAACAAAAAAAATTAAAATGGCAGATTTAAAAAAACTAGCTGAAGAATTAGTAAATTTAACAGTTATTGAAGTTAATGAATTATCAACTATCTTAAAAGATGAATACGGAATTGAGCCTGCTGCTGCTGCAGTAGTAGTTGCTGGAGGAGCTGCTGAAGCTGCTGAAGAGCAAACTGAATTTGACGTAATCTTAAAAGCAGGTGGTGCTAATAAATTAGCTGTTGTTAAATTGGTAAAAGATTTAACAGGTAAAGGATTAAAAGAGGCTAAAGATTTAGTAGACTCTGCTCCTGCAGTTGTCAAAGAACAAGTTTCTAAAGATGAAGCTGAAGCTTTGAAAAAACAGCTTGAAGAAGCTGGTGCTGAAGTTGAGTTGAAGTAATTTTTACCACTCCAAAATATAGGTTTAGGCCTTCACCAATGCGTGAAAGGTCTAAGCCTTTTTAAGCATTAAGATATTATCTAATCAAAATTCGTTCGAAATTGGCTACAACAACAAACAACATTGCTGTAAAAAACGAAAGAGTGAACTTTTCGTCTACCAAGGCGATTGCTCAATTTCCAGATTTCTTAGACATTCAAATCAAATCTTTCGAAGATTTTTTCCAGTTAGAAACAAGACCAGACCAACGTAACAACGAAGGTCTTTTCAAAACTTTTGCAGAGAACTTCCCGATTACGGATACTCGCAACCAGTTTGTTTTAGAGTTCTTGGATTACTTTGTAGATCCTCCACGTTATTCAATCGATGAATGTATCGAACGTGGATTAACTTATAGCGTGCCTCTAAAAGCACGTCTAAAATTATATTGTACAGACGAAGAACACGAAGATTTCGAAACTGTAGTTCAGGATGTATATTTAGGTACAATTCCTTATATGACTCCTTCAGGTTCGTTTATCATCAATGGTGCAGAACGTGTAATTGTATCTCAATTACATAGATCACCCGGTGTTTTCTTTGGACAATCTTTCCATGCGAATGGTACAAAATTGTACTCATCTCGTATCATTCCTTTCAAAGGTTCATGGATAGAATTTGCTACTGATATTAATAGCGTAATGTATGCTTATATCGATCGTAAGAAAAAATTACCTCTTACGACTTTATTGCGTGCAATTGGTTACGAAAGAGATAAAGATATTTTAGAAATTTTCGATTTAGCTGAAGAAGTAAAAGTTTCTAAAGTTAATTTGAAAAAAATCGTTGGACGTAAATTAGCTGCTCGTGTATTAAATACATGGCACGAAGATTTTGTTGACGAAGATACAGGTGAGGTTGTATCTATAGAACGTAACGAGATTATTTTAGATCGTGAAACTATTATCGAGAAAGATCATATCGATCAGATCGTAGATTCTGGTGTAAAAACAATTTTATTACACAAAGAGGATAATAATTCTGCAGATTATGCAATTATCCACAATACCTTACAAAAAGACCCTACTAATACAGAAAAAGAAGCGGTAGAATACATTTACCGTCAATTACGTAATGCTGAGCCACCAGATGAAGAAACAGCTCGTGGTATCATCGACAAGTTATTCTTTTCTGACCAACGTTATTCTTTAGGTGAAGTAGGTCGTTATAGATTGAATAAAAAATTAGGTCTTAATATTTCTAATGATATAGAAGTATTGACTAGAGAAGATATTATATCGATTATTAAATATTTGATTGAATTAATCAACTCTAAAGCAGAGGTTGATGATATTGATCACTTATCTAATCGTCGTGTTCGTACAGTAGGTGAACAAATGGCTGCACAATTTGGTGTAGGTTTAGCTCGTATGGCAAGAACAATTCGTGAGCGTATGAATGTTCGTGACAACGAGGTATTTACTCCAATAGATTTGATTAATGCTAAAACATTATCATCAGTTATCAATTCATTCTTTGGTACAAACCAGTTATCTCAGTTCATGGATCAAACCAATCCATTATCAGAGATTACACACAAACGTCGTTTATCAGCATTAGGACCAGGAGGTTTATCTCGTGAGCGTGCAGGTTTCGAGGTTCGTGACGTTCACCATACGCATTATGGTCGTCTTTGTCCGATCGAAACACCAGAGGGACCAAACATTGGTTTGATTTCTTCTTTATGTGTTTTTGCAAAAGTGAATAATTTAGGTTTTATCGAAACTCCTTATCGTAAAGTAGAAGAAGGTAAAGTGGATTTAAACTCAAATCCAATTTATTTATCTGCAGAGGAAGAAGAAGGAAAAATTATCACTCAGGCGAATATCGAAATGAATGATGATGGATCTATCGCTACAGAACGTGTTACAGCACGTGAAGATGGTGATTTCCCAGTTGTAGAACCAAATCAAGTAGATTTAATGGACGTTGCTCCAAATCAAATCGCTTCGATTTCTGCATCTTTAATTCCTTTCTTAGAGCATGATGATGCGAACCGTGCATTGATGGGATCTAACATGATGCGTCAAGCAGTTCCATTATTAAAACCTCAAGCGCCAATCGTTGGTACAGGTTTGGAGAAACAAGTAGCAAAAGATTCTCGTATTTTAGTTAATGCAGAAAGAGAAGGTACAGTTACTTATGTAGATGCAAACAAAATTACTGTTGCTTACGATCGTACAGAAGATGAGGAATTAATTAGTTTTGATACAGCAGAAAAAACATATAATTTAACTAAATTCCGTAAAACGAATCAAGGAACAACAATTACCTTAAAACCAATCGTTAAAGTTGGTGATCGAGTAGAAAAAGGTCAAGTGTTGTCTGATGGTTACGCTACAGAAGGTGGTGAATTAGCAATTGGTCGTAACATGGTTGTTGCCTTCATGCCTTGGCAAGGGTACAACTTCGAGGATGCGATTGTAATTTCAGAAAAAGCTGTTCGTGAAGATTGGTTTACTTCTATTCATATCGACGAATATTCTTTAGATGTTCGTGACACAAAATTAGGTATGGAAGAGTTAACTGCTGATATTCCTAACGTTTCAGAAGAGGCTACTAAAGACTTAGATGAAAACGGTATGATTCGTATCGGAGCAGAAGTTAAACCTGGTGATATCTTAATTGGTAAAATCACACCAAAAGGTGAATCTGATCCAACTCCAGAAGAGAAATTATTACGTGCAATCTTTGGTGACAAAGCTGGTGATGTAAAAGATGCTTCTTTAAAAGCTTCTCCATCATTACGTGGTGTTGTTATTGACAAGAAATTATTTTCTCGTAGCATCAAAGATAAACGCAAACGTTCTCAAGAGAAAGCGATTATAGAAAGTGTTGAAGCTGAATTTGATGTGAAATTCAATGAATTACGTGAAGTTTTATTAGAGAAACTTTATGTATTATTGAATGGTAAAACTGCTCAAGGTGTTTACAACGACCTGAAAGAAGAAGTTATCAAAAAAGGTGTAAAATACACTCAAAAAATATTACAAAACGTAGAAGATTATTTGAATTTAAATGGTATTGATTCAGTTTGGACTACTGACGAGGATAAAAATGAGTTAGTAAAAGAATTGTTACATAACTATAAAATCAAATACAACGATCTACAAGGTGCATTAAACCGTGAGCGTTTTACAATTTCTGTCGGTGATGAATTACCAGCAGGTATCGTAAAATTGGCTAAAATTTACATCGCTAAAAAACGTAAATTACGTGTAGGTGATAAAATGGCAGGTCGTCACGGTAACAAAGGTATCGTTGCACGTATTGTACGTGATGAGGATATGCCATTCTTAGAAGATGGAACACCTGTAAATATCGTATTGAATCCACTTGGGGTACCATCTCGTATGAACATCGGTCAGATTTACGAAACGGTACTTGGATGGGCAGGATTAAAATTAGGACGTAAATATGCGACGCCTATTTTTGATGGTGCTGAAGCTGATGAAATCAACGATATTACAGACGAAGCAGGATTACCACGTTATGGTACAACGTATCTTTATGATGGTAATACTGGTGAACGTTTTGCACAAAAAGCAACAGTTGGTGTTATTTACATGTTGAAATTAGGACACATGGTAGATGATAAAATGCATGCGCGTTCTATCGGACCATACTCATTAATTACGCAACAACCATTAGGAGGTAAAGCGCAATTTGGAGGTCAACGTTTCGGTGAGATGGAGGTATGGGCATTAGAAGCATTTGGTGCAGCTAATATCTTACGTGAAATCTTAACAGTAAAATCTGATGATGTAGTCGGACGTGCGAAAACTTACGAAGCAATCGTAAAAGGAGAACCAATGCCAGAACCAGGTATACCAGAATCATTCAACGTATTGTTGCATGAGTTACAAGGTCTTGGATTAGACATAAACTTGGAAGATTAATAGGGCAACCTATTAATCCTCCATTTCGTTATTTATAAAAATTGTTAGATACATTTTCATATGTCAACAAAAAATAAAACAAGTCAATTTTCTAAAATCCGTATCGGTTTAGCATCACCAGAATCTATTCTACAAGAATCGAAAGGTGAAGTTTTAAAACCAGAAACGATTAACTATAGAACGCACAAGCCAGAGCGTGACGGTTTATTCTGTGAGCGAATTTTTGGTCCTGTAAAGGATTATGAGTGTGCTTGTGGTAAATACAAACGTATTCGTTACAAAGGGATTGTATGTGATCGTTGTGGTGTAGAAGTTACGGAGAAAAAAGTACGTCGTGAGCGTATTGGACACATCAATTTGGTTGTGCCAATTGCTCATATTTGGTATTTCCGTTCTTTACCAAACAAAATTGGATATATTTTAGGTTTACCATCTAAGAAATTAGATATGGTTATTTATTACGAACGTTATGTTGTAATTCAACCAGGTATTGCAAAAGGTCCAGAAGGTGAAGAATTAAATAAATTAGACTTCTTAACAGAAGAAGAATACTTAGATATTTTAGAGACTCTTCCTATCGAGAATCAATACTTAGAGGATTCAGATCCACATAAGTTTGTTGCTAAAATGGGGGCTGAGGCTTTAGAAGATTTATTACAGAGAGTAAATCTGGATGAATTATCTTATGATCTAAGACACAAAGCACATAACGAAACTTCTAAACAAAGAAGAACAGAAGCTCTTAAACGTTTACAAGTTGTTGAATCTTTACGTGAGGCAAACGAAAGACATGTGAACCGCCCAGAATGGATGGTGATGCGTGTTGTTCCTGTAATTCCACCAGAATTACGTCCATTAGTTCCATTAGATGGTGGTCGTTTTGCAACATCAGATTTAAATGATTTGTATCGTCGTGTGATTATTCGTAACAATCGTTTGAAAAGATTGATCGAAATCAAAGCACCAGAAGTAATCTTACGTAATGAGAAACGTATGTTACAAGAGGCGGTTGATTCATTATTCGATAATACTCGTAAAGCATCTGCTGTTAAAGCTGATGGTAATAGACCATTGAAATCTTTATCAGATTCATTAAAAGGTAAACAAGGTCGTTTCCGTCAAAACTTATTAGGTAAACGTGTAGATTATTCTGCTCGTTCGGTAATTGTTGTTGGACCAACACTTAAATTACACGAATGTGGTTTACCAAAAGATATGGCAGCTGAGTTATACAAACCATTTATCGTTCGTAAACTGATCGAAAGAGGGATTGTAAAAACAGTAAAATCTGCAAAGAAAATCATTGATAGAAAAGAACCAGTTGTTTGGGATATTTTAGAGAATGTAATTAAAGGACATCCAGTTTTATTAAACCGTGCTCCTACATTACACCGTTTAGGTATTCAAGCATTCCAACCGAAATTAATCGAAGGTAAAGCAATTCGTTTACACCCTTTGGTGTGTACAGCCTTTAATGCCGATTTCGATGGTGACCAGATGGCGGTTCATTTACCATTAGGACCAGAAGCAATTTTAGAAGCTCAATTATTAATGTTAGCTTCTCAAAATATTTTGAATCCTGCTAATGGTTCTCCAATTACTGTCCCTTCTCAGGATATGGTTTTGGGTCTATATTACATGACCAAAATCCGTCGTTCTACAGAAGAAAGAAAAGTAAAAGGTGAAGGATTAACATTCTATTCTGATGAAGAAGTTCAAATTGCTTTTAACGAAAAAGCAGTTGAATTGAATGCTCCAATTAAGGTAAAAGGTAGAGTTCGTAGAGGTGAAGAATTTTTTACAGAATTAATAGAAACTTCTGTAGGTCGTGTCTTGTTCAATCAAATCGTACCAGAAAAAGTAGGATATGTGAACGAGGTATTGACTAAAAAATCTTTACGTACAATTATTACAAATATTATAAAGTTAACAGATTTCCCTACTACGGCTAATTTCTTAGATGATATGAAAAATCTAGGATACCGTAATGCGTTCGAAGGTGGATTGTCTTTCTCTTTAGGTGATATCATTATCCCAGATGAGAAAAAACAATTGATTGGAAATGCTATTAATCAAGTAGAGAATATCAAGGGTAACTACAACATGGGTCTTATTACAAATAATGAGCGTTACAATCAGGTAATCGACGTTTGGACGAATACCAACGCTACATTAACAGAAGTTGTAATGAAACGCATGACAGAAGATGACCAAGGATTTAACTCTGTATTCATGATGCTTGATTCTGGAGCTCGTGGATCTAAAGAGCAGATTCGTCAGTTAGCAGGTATGCGTGGTTTGATGGCAAAACCTCAAAAAGCTGGTTCGTCAGGAGGGGATATCATCGAGAATCCAATTATCTCTAACTTCCGTGAAGGTTTATCTATCTTAGAGTATTTTATTTCTACTCACGGTGCTCGTAAAGGTTTGGCCGATACCGCTCTTAAAACTGCGGATGCTGGTTACCTTACTCGTCGTCTAGTTGACGTTGCACAAGATGTAATCGTTATGTCTGATGACTGTGGTACATTAAGAGGATTAGAAGTAACTGCATTAAAGAAAAAAGAAGAAATTATAGAGAATCTAGCTTCTCGTATTCTTGGACGTACATCATTAAATGATGTTATTAATATGGATACAAACGAATTAATCGTTGAAGCTGGTGAATTGATTACTGAGGAAGTTGCTGATGCTATTGAAGCTGCAGGAATCGAAACAGTAGAAGTTCGTTCTCCATTAACATGTGAAGCTAAAACTGGTATTTGTGCGAAATGTTACGGTCGTAACCTTTCTACAAGTAAATTAGTAAGAAGAGGTGAATCTGTAGGTGTAGTTGCTGCACAATCTATTGGTGAACCAGGTACACAGTTAACATTACGTACATTCCACGTGGGAGGTACTGCTGGTAACGTATCAGAACAATCTTCTATTTTAGCTAAAGTTGATGGTATTGTAGAGTTTGATGATTTACGTACAGTACAATCAGAAGACGAAGAAGGAAAAACAGTTGATGTTGTTGTTTCTCGTTCTACTGAAATGAAGTTGATGGATAAAGACGGAAATGTTCGTCAAACAACCAACATTACTTACGGTACAATCTTGAAAACGACAAATGGTGCTAAAGTTTCTAAAGGGGATACAATTGCTTATTGGGATCCATATAATGGGGTAATTATTGCCGAAGCTCCTGGTAAAGTAGAATACGAAAACTTAGAGCAAGGGGTAACGTTCCAATTAGAAATTGATGAGCAAACTGGTTTCCAAGAGAAAGTAATTTCAGAATCTCGTAACAAGAAAATTGTTCCTGCTTTACGTGTCATTACAAAAGATGGAGAAGAAAAAGCTTATAACTTACCATTAGGAGCTCACTTAATTGTGAACGATGGTGAGAAAATTAAAGCTGGTAAAATCTTAGTAAAAATTCCACGTAAATCAGCAAAATCTGGGGATATCACAGGAGGTTTACCTCGTGTAACTGAATTATTCGAAGCACGTAATCCTTCTAATCCTGCAGTTGTTTGTGAGATTGATGGTGTTGTGTCTTTCGGTAAAATCAAACGTGGTAACCGCGAGATCATTGTAGAGTCAAAAAATGGTGAGATTCGTAGATATTTAGTAAAATTATCTGCTCAAATCTTAGTTCAAGAAAATGACTTTATTAGAGCTGGTGAGCCTTTATCAGATGGAGCAACAACTCCAGAAGATATCTTGAAAATCAAAGGACCTACAGCAGTACAAGAATACTTAGTAAACGAGATTCAAGATGTTTACCGTTTACAAGGTGTAAAAATTGATGACAAACATTTCGAAATTATTGTTCGTCAGATGTTAAGAAAAGTACGAATTGTAGATTCTGGAGATACACGTTTCTTAGAAGATAGTTTAGAGCATAAAGACGATTTCATGGAAGAAAATGACAAAATTTTCGGTAAGAAAATCGTAGAAGATGCAGGAGATAGCGATACTTTACGTCCAGGACAGTTTATTACTGCACGTGAATTACGCGACGAAAACTCTAAATTAAAACGTGAAGATAAAAACTTAGTAACAGCTCGTGAGGCAATGCCTGCAACAGCTGAAGCAGTTTTACAAGGGATCACAAGAGCATCGTTACAAACCAAATCATTTATGTCAGCAGCATCGTTCCAAGAAACAACAAAAGTATTGAACGAAGCAGCAGTAGCTGGTAAAATAGATGACTTAAACGGATTAAAAGAGAATGTTATCGTTGGACATTTAATACCAGCGGGAACAGGTCTAAAAGAATATCAAAGTACAATCGTAGGATCTAATAGAGAATATGAGGAATTAATTAACGCAAAACAAGAATTATAATGGCAGAAAATCAGCAAAACGACGGAATGAACATTGAGTTGAATGAATTAGTAGCTCAAGGAGTTTATGCAACAGGTGCAATCATCAATCATTCACCATCAGAATTTGTGGTAGATTTCATTCAATTTATGCCAGGTGCAAGACCTAGTGTAAAATCAAGAATCATTTTATCACCTTTACAAGCAAAAGCTTTATCAAAATCTTTAGCTGAAAACGTAAGTAAATTTGAACAAAATTTTGGTGAAATTGTTGAGCCGAAACAAAATTTAACTGCAAATTTTGAAGCTTAATTAAGCGACAACAATACAAATTTTCAAAAACTCCTATTTTTTAATAGGAGTTTTTTTATTTTAATAAATTAATATCAATATTTTTATAGTATTGATAAAATGTATTTCTGTTTTATAGTCTATTTTACGAATTATTTAAAAATGATATAAATTTTAAGTAAATGATTCAAAAATTGATTAGTTTTGTACTGCATCAAATTTCACGAGAATATGGCGGATTATAAATTGATTTTACCTTCTATGGGAGAAGGTGTAATGGAAGCAACAGTAACCAATTGGTTAAAAAATGTTGGAGATTTTATTACAGAAGATGAATCTGTAGTAGAAATAGCAACTGATAAAGTTGATTCTGATGTTCCTTCACCTGTTTCTGGAAAACTAAAGGAAATTTTAGTACAAGTTGATGAAATTGCAAAAGTTGGTGAACCAATCGCAATTTTAGAAATAGAAGGAAATGATTTTGTACAAGAAGAAAAAGTAGAAGAATCGGTTACTTCTAATGATGAAATTCAAGAAATTGCAACTTCATTAGAAAAAGAAATTCAATCTAATTCTACTAATCAAAACGTACAATCTTCAGAAGATCGTTTTTATTCTCCTTTGGTTAAATCAATCGCAAAAGAAGAAGGTATTTCTCAGAGTGAATTAGATCAGATCAAAGGATCTGGTTTAGAAGGACGCGTAACTAAAGATGATTTGTTGAATTATTTAAAAAACAAATCAGATGTAAAAATTGTTTCTCAATCAAATACAGAAGTTAAAACAGAAACTCCGAAATCTACAACCACATCAGCTGCTCCAATTTCTATTTCGGGTCAAGATGAGATTATAGAAATGGATAGAATGCGTAAAATAATTGCTCAAAATATGGTTGCTGCTAAACAAGTTGCTCCGCATGTAACTTCTTTTGTAGAGGCTGATTTGACGAATATTGTTCTTTGGAGAGAGAAAAATAAGAAAGCTTTTGAAGTAAAATATGGTGAGAAAATCACTTATATGCCAATTTTTATTCAAGCGATAACAAAAGCAATTTTAGATTTTCCGATGATTAATGTTTCTGTAGATGGAGATAGAATTATCAAAAAAAAGAATATAAATGTTGGGATGGCAGCTGCTTTACCTTCTGGTAATTTAATTGTACCTGTAATCAAGAATGCAGATCAGTTTAGTTTATCAGGTTTAGCAAAACAAGTAAATGATTTGGCAAATAGAGCCCGTCAGAACAAATTGAAGCCAGATGAAATACAAGGTGGAACTTATACAATTACTAATATTGGAAGTTTCGGTAATGTTTTAGGAACTCCGATTATTCCACAGCCACAAGTTGCAATTATGGCGGTTGGTGCTATTGTTAAGAAACCTGCAGTAATCGAGACTCCACAAGGTGATTTGATTGGTATTCGTCATAAAATGTTTTTATCTCATGCTTATGATCATCGTGTTGTTGATGGTGCTTTGGGTGGAATGTTTGTGAAACGAGTAGCAGAATATTTAGAGAATTTTGATATCAATACAGAAATTTAATCAAAAAAATAAATAGAAAAACCTTTGAGAAATCAAAGGTTTTTTTTCGTTCTGAATTTATAAGTTAATGAAATTCCTAATTTATAAACCAACCATTCACCACTTTTATTAAAACCTTCGGCAGAATCATATCTTATTGACGGATCCTTTAAATAACCTTTGTAATTCCCTTGTTGATTTCCACCAGTGATAAATCCGTCTAAACTCAAACGATCATTTATTTTGTATTGATAACCTAAGGTTGCACCGAACATAACAGCTAAACCACGTTGATATTTATTGGTATTCCAATAATTCCATTTTTGTAAATCAAAAAAAGCTAAACCTAAATTTGGACCAATATAAAGTCCGTTCATTTTTTCTTTTAAATAATAACGCGCTTCTAAATTACCCATGTAAATTTGTAAATGATTTCCTTTAAAAGATTTCCAAGGAGAAATAAGAATATCACCATTTAAGGTAAAATGATTAGAAATCGGAGTTTCTAATCCGGCATTTAGAATACCAATCGGTAAGGTTAATGCATTGACTTTTACTTGATATTCTTTCAGAAAATCAGTTTCTTTCTGTCCGAAAGTAAAAGCAGAAATAAAAAATAAGGAATAAAAAGTTGGTGTTTTTAAAAATTTTCTCTCACATAATCTCATCTAACTAATTTTTAAAAATTAAGTTGTAATGTTGTCAAATTTAATTAAATTTAATCCGTTAATCGCTTATATGGGTACATTAGTTTCATTTCTTATCATATTTGGAGTTTTATTATTGTTCTGTTTTCTGTTCTTTTATGCTGCTATTCAAGACGCTAAGAAGAAAGATAAGCAGCAGTTAAAGTTGTTGCAAGAATTACCAGAACATGTAGAACTAAAAGCTATTGTAAAGTTTAATATTGGTCGACCACAAGGAAGATTTCTAAAAGAAAAGAAATTTCAAGGGAGTGGATTGTTATATACTTTGAATCAACAAATCTTTTTTAAAGATGCGTTTGAAATGGAAGATAAAATTTTTAATCCGTCAGAAATTGTCATCAAATGGCATGATGAAGCAGAAGAGAATGTAGAAAATTCTTTTAGTTTGGATGATGGACAAGAAAAGATCTATTTTCATATTGACAATTCTAAATTCCTTTTCAGTAATGCCAATAATTTAACTTCGACTTATGAATTATTTCGTGATCTGAAAGAATATCAATCTGTGAATAATTGAGTTGGTAAGTGAATTGTCAAGCCAAAGCGTAAACCTTCTAAAGATTTAAAATTCTCATAATCCCTGAATTGGAATGCATAACCAGCATTAAATTCTAGTAAACTAAGAACAGCTATTCCTATTTCTGGTGAAACTGTCCAAGGAGATGCATTTACACCAACTGTGTAAAATGATGAACGAAAATTTTGACTATAAGGATCAGATTTTTTTCTATAAAAGTTAAACATATAACCTGCAGAAATTTCTGGTATTACAACAAATTTATCTTGCATATAACCCATGTTGGCAACAGCAGAAAAATCGATGATATTATCGTTTGGTTGTACTAAATATAAATCTCCACCTAATTTTCCGTAATTACCATTCCAGTTTGTATAACCAGCATTAATTAGAAAATAAGAAGTTAACTTTTGTTGAGCCTGACAAGATATTGCAGCAATTGTGATTAGTATGCTTAAAACGGTTTTCATCTGTACAAATTTAGCGTTTATTAGAACATTTTAAATTTAAAATTTAAAGGAATGTTTAGATTAATAGAAGTTGTAAAACCTTTGATAGGTTTAAAATTATTTTTCTCATTATAAGAAAATCCATACCCCAAACCAATATCTACAAAGGTAAATAAGCTTAGACCAATTTTTGGTGTCAAAGTATAAGGAGTAATTTCTAATTCATAAAAGTTAGCAGGAGTTTGATAATAAGTAAGTCCTAATTCTGGGATAACAACCGTTTGACCTCTCATATTTGCTATGTTTAGATTAACGTCTGTTTTTAGAAAAGTTTTATTCCCAAAAATTACAAAAGCACCAATTTTACCAAAATTTCCACTTTGATTTTGATAAGCAATCGTTGGACCAAATAAAACGTCTTGCGCTTTTGATTGTGTAATGGATAAAAAAAGTAAAAGAGGAAATAGGTATTTCATAATAATGTTTCGGTTGGCACATCAAGATTTGAACCATAATTAAAAAAGCCAACCTTTTGCAAGGCTGGCTTCTAAACTAAATATATAAATAATGATTAATCTAGTGAGAATCCTTTTGTATAAATCTGTCCGTAATAATCGATGAAATTAATCGATACACGTCCTTTATGATTTTTAAGAATTTTGTTTACATCTTCTTCATTTTTAACTTCTTTGTCGTTAATTTTCAAGATGATGAAATCTTCTCTTATACCTGCTTGTGCTAATTTACCTTGCGATAGATTTTTTACAATCACACCGTAATTCAATCCAAAATTATCTTTTTGTTTTTCTGTTAATGGTTCGAAATCTGCTCCTAAAATTTCTGTTGGAGTTAAATCAGATTTACTTCTAAGATTCGTATTTCCTTTTGAATCTCTAAGAGTTACCGTATAATCTTTTACTTTACCATCTCTATTAACTTTTACACTAACTTTATCACCAGGTCTTTTGCTACCAACAATAAATGAAAGATTAGACATAGAACCAATTGGTTTACCATCTACTTCTGTAATAATATCGCCTGTTTCTATACCAGTGTCTTTTGCAACAACCTCAGAAACATAAACGCCATTACCAGATTTTATCGATTTTTTGTAACGAGAATTGAATTCTTTTACTGCTTGATCATTTGATAAATCAAAACCTTGAATACCTAAATATCCTCTTTGTACTAAACCATATTTTTTAATATCCTCAACCACTTTTTTTACCAAGTTAGCAGGAACTGCAAATCCATATCCAGCATAAGAACCAGTTGGAGAAGATATAGCAGTATTAATACCAATTAAATCTCCATTTGCATTAACTAAGGCTCCACCAGAATTACCAGGATTAATGGCAGCATCTGTTTGGATAAATGATTCTACTGGCGAATCTGAATTTTGTCTTAATATATTGATACTTCTACCTTTAGCAGAAATAATACCAGCTGTTACAGTAGAATTTAAACCAAACGGATTACCAACAGCTAAAACCCAATCACCAACATTAATTGCGTCAGAATCGATGAATTTTACATAAGGTAAAGCCTTTTCTTCGATTTTTATTAAAGCAATATCTGTACTTGGATCTGTACCAACTAATTCTGCTGTGTAAGTTTTTTGATTATTTAATTTTACCTCAATCTTATTTGCACCTTTTATTACGTGATTGTTAGTAACAATGTATCCATCTGCCGAAATAATTACTCCAGAACCAGAACCTGCTGGTTGATTTTCTTGCTGCTTTTGTTGTTGTTCATCAGGAAAACCGAAGAAAAAATCATAAAAAGGATCATTTGATCTTTGTCTGCTTTGTGTCTGATAGTTATTAATTGCAACTACTGTATTTACTGACTTATTGGCAGCTTCTACAAAATTTGGCGCATCATAACCATAATTTCCTTTATAATCTACATATTCAAAATCACCTTTGTTCGCTACTCGAGCATCAGTAATTAGGTTACCATCATTATTATCCAATTTATTGATGGCATAAAATCCGCCTAGCGTAGTTACAGAGCTTAGTAAACCAACAGCTAGATAATTTGTATATTTTTTCATATTAACTTTTGTAAAATTGTTTTAGTGTTATATACTAATTCAAATTTATAACCAAACATTTTAACATTTTAATGGTTTAACTGCATTTTAACATTAATTAGCTATACTTTATCAATTGCAGAAATCCTAATAATTTGTACTAACTTTGTACCAAATTTACAGAACAATTGGAAATTAATTTTTATAAATATCAAGGAGCTGGAAATGATTTTGTCATGATCGATGATCGAGAAGAAAAATTCGTTATCAATCAAGAGAAAATAGCTGCTTTGTGCGATAGAAATTTTGGTATTGGTGGTGACGGATTGATTTTACTTAGAAATCATCCCACAGAAGATTTTCAGATGGTTTATTTTAATTCTGATGGAAATGAAAGTACCATGTGTGGAAATGGCGGTAGATGTATTGCTCAATTTGCTTATGATTTAGGTCTAACAGAAAATAAAATGACTTTTCAGGCAATTGATGGATTGCATCATGCAGAAATCCAACCCAACAAAGTTGCTTTGCAAATGATTGATGTTAATGAAGTAGAAAGTCATCCAACTCATTATTTTATGAATACTGGATCACCTCATCATGTAGCATTTTCTGATTCGATTAATGCGATTGATGTCTTTGCAAAAGGGAAAGAAATAAGATATGGATCACCATATTTTGAAAATGGTTCTAACGTGAATTTTGTCGAATTGATTGCTGAAAATCATTTAGCAATTAGAACGTATGAGCGTGGAGTTGAAGATGAAACTTTGGCTTGTGGAACAGGAGTTACAGCTGCTGCAATTGCAGCTTTTGATAAAGGTTTGGTGAGTAAAGTTCCTGTAAAAGTAGATGCTTTGGGTGGAAATCTTGAAGTGAATTTTGAGCAAGATCAACATCAATACAAAAATGTTTGGTTAATTGGTCCTGCAAAAAAAGTTTTTAAAGGTTCGATAACAATAGATTAATTCTTTATGAAATTGAAAAATAACTTATATAAAATAGTCTTTTTTGTACTTTTATGTGCAATCAATTCATGTACTTTTATTGATAGTTTCAAAAGTAATGCAACCAAAGATGGTTTTGTTTTTATACCAAAAGGTTCAACTTTCGATCAGGTGATGGATTCTCTTGCTCCTTTTATCAAAGATCAAGATAAGTTTAGACAATTTGCAGAAGCAGAAGATTATCCTGCAACCATCAAATCAGGAAAATTCAAAATCAATGCTTCAGACAGTAATCGCGATATTATTGGACGATTGCAATCTGGTGAACAATCAGAAACAAAATTACAAATCAAGAATTATCCAACATTATTTCACATGGCGGGATCAGTTTCTAAACAAATTGATGTAGATTCTGCTGATGTGATAAAATCTGTTATGAAATGGGCAACAGCCAAAGATTCTACCCTGACGGAAGAAACAGTGAAACAATATTTTATACCAGAAACTTATTTTGTTTATTGGAATATGACTGCTGATGGTTTTGTAGAACGAATGGAAACTGAATACAATAAAGTTTGGAATGCGGATCGACTTGCGAAAGCAAAAGCGCTTAATATGACGTCATTACAAGTGGTTACATTGGCTTCGATTGTGCAGTTAGAATCCTCTGATAATTTTGATGAACAACAAAGAGTTGCAAAAGCTTACATGAATCGTTTGGCAAAAGACATGCGTTTAGAAGCTGATCCGACTTCTATTTATGCTTATAAAATGGAAAATGGTTTTGATCATAAAATTCAACGCGTGTATTTTAAATGGACACAATCTGCAAACGAATACAATACTTATCGTAACAAAGGTTTGCCACCTGCACCAATTTGCTTACCAAATATTCGTGCAGTTGATGCCGTTTTAACTCCAGCAGATCATGATTTTATCTATTTTTGTGCAGATCCTAAAAAGCCAGGTTATCATAAATACACCAACGATTATCAAGAGCATCTAAAAAATGCTGCAGAATATCGTGAATGGATAAAAGCGAATAATATAAAATAATCTTGGTAACTTTAGCAATATTCATTTGCTATGGAACCAACAAAATATACAAAAAGAGAATTCCTGAAATTATCTGCATTGGGTAGTTTAGGAATTTTTTTTATGAATTTTTATTCGATTGATTCGTTTAATGATCCAGATTTCATCTTGTTGTCTAAAAAAGATAAACGATACGATGAGTTTCGACGTGGATTTAATAAAAGATTAGATCAATATCCTCAATTTATAGCTATTTGCCAAAACGAAATTGGTGTACAAAAAGCCGTGAAATTCGCAAAAGAAAATAAACTGAAAATTACAATTAAAAGCGGAGGTCATAGTTTTGAAGGTTTTTCTAATAACAACAATGGTTTGATGATTAACTTGTCGTTAATGAAAAATATAAATTGGATAAATAAAGAAAACGTAGTTTTAGAACCAGGCTGTTTATTACAAGAAATTTACGATGATTTTTTACCTAAAAAAAGAATTTTACCAGCAGGATCTTGTGGAACAGTAGGAATCGCAGGTTTAACTTTAGGCGGAGGTTATGGTTTTTTTAGTAGAAAATATGGTTTAACATGTGATAATCTTTATCGCATAAAAATGGTTGATGCTTCGGGTAAATTATTAGATTCTGATCAAGATAAAGATCTTCTTTGGGCATGTAAAGGTGGTGGAAATGGAAATTTTGGTGTGGTTACAGCTTTGTATTTTAAAACCTATCAAGCGCCAGATTTGTTTCATGCACATCGATTAAAATTTCAGAATTTAAGTTTTGATTCATTTCAAGATGTACTAAAAAAATGGTTTTCAATATCCGAAAAATTACCATCAGAAGCATTTTCTGCTTTTGTGATGAATGGGAAAACTCTAACTATTTTATTTACACATTTTCAGAAATCAGATCAATCATTTTCAGAGCATTTTAAAGAATTATTGAAGTTATCTAAAGATTATAAACCAATGCCGAATTACAAATTAGCAACAGCTCTTAAAAGGTATTATGGTGAGAAAAATCCAGTTTATTTTAAAAATGCTTCCGCAGGTTTATATTCGGGTTTTGATGATATAAAAAATGTTTTGAAATCAATTTACAATCAAGTGATAGAACATCCAGGAACAATTTATCAGATCAATACTTTAGGAGGAAAGATAAATGAATTAAAATCATCTGATACAGCCTATCCACATAGAAATAAATTGTATTTGAGTGAATTGCAAGCATATTGGTCACAAACTTTACAAGAAAAGAAATTGGTTGATAATTTTGAAAATATACAGAAAATTATTCGAGAGAATAATGTAACTGCGCAATATAGAAACTATCCAGATATTAATTTTCCTCATGCAAATGAGTCATATTTTGAAGGTAATTTAGAGAAACTAAAAAAACTGAAGCAGAAATATGATCCTCAAAATGTATTTGATTATCCGCAAGTTATTTCCTAAAAACAAAAAGTCGTTTATTACAGATAAACGACTTTCATTTTATAGTTTAATTTCGATTAGTTTTTTAATCGAATGATACGAACTGCATCGTTAACATAAGCTTTGTTGTTGCCTAATTTTTTGTAAGAAAATTTAGACGAAAGTTGTGTGTTTTCTGAACTTAAATTTCCAGTAAAATCACCTTTTGTATTCATTCTGCTTACAATATCATAAACAATATCATAACCATATTGTTCATTATCATTTGGATTCGCACAAAAAGAATCTTTAAAATCTTTTAGAATTTCTTGTTCTTTTGTACCATAAATATTCATTAAACGAGAAGTGCTATATGCAAATCCAATATCTTTCAGAGCATCAATATTACCTTGATTACTTTTATTGAAAATGTCATAAACTGAAACTGCTTTAATGCCAAAAGCTTTTAGATTTTCTTTGTCTAATGTTTTTAATTTATTAAGATAACTAATTCCTAAAGCATCGTTATCAGAAACCATCACAGTTACAATTGGCGTTACATATTTATCAGAGCCTACTGTTTCTGCTGGTTGCACAATTGCATTTACATCTTTTACAATAACTACATTTGCTTTTACTTTTTTCTCTAACTCTTTTTTGGTGTAATTAGCTAGATCTGTGTTTTTGTCATCAGTTAAAAGATAAACTTGTTCTTTTGCATAATCTTTACTGATTTCGTCTATGATTTGATCTGCTAAAACCTCATCACGTGGCGTTGCCATAATTACATTGGCAAAATCATCCAAAGAATTTGCGTTAGCAAATGGAGAGACAATCGGAATGTTAGAATTTTTTAGCATGCTTGCAGCTTGTTCTACACTAGAAGCATAAAATGGCCCAATGATTACATCTGCTTTACTTAAATTGTATTCTGTAGAAACAGTTAAAAGTTTGTTTACATCACGTTCAGAATCGATGACTTTTACATTGACGTTTTTACCTTCTGAAGCTAATTTTTCTAAAGCTATTTTTGCGCCAGTAAAGAAATTCATCGCGATGTTTTTATTTAGATTTCCTTTCCCTAAATCGAAAGGAAAAAACATCACAACATTGATTTCATCATCTGCCACACGTTTGATTTCTGATGGCGCAGTGTAAGTCGTGATTTTAGCACCAGACTGCAACGGGATTCTAATTGTATTTCCTTCGACCAATCCTGTGTTAGCTAAATTATCATTAGCTTTTAATAATTGATCCATCGTCACTTGGTATTGTGAAGTTAGACCATAAATTGTCTCACCACTTTTTACCTTATGCTCTATAAAATTATCTTTAATCGTTGTTGATGATCCTTTTTTAGGAATCGTAAGATACATTCCTTCTTTTACACCTAAAGTTTGCAAATCCGGATTTGCAGCATAAAAATCCTCAACATTAAAATTATATTTTTTTGCAATCGCATATAATGTTTCACCTTTTGTTACCAAATGCATTCCATCTGGCACGCTTGCATTTTCTGTATGTTGTTCGCTAGAATTGTTAGATTTCGCTTTTGGTAATCTGATAATATCTCCAGCTTTTAAACCGTTATTTAATTGCGGATTTAAACTAACCAAAGTAGCCTCTGAAATGTTATATTTTTTGGTTAAAGAATAAACTGTTTCTTTTGGTTCTATTAAAATATACGTGTAATTGTTGTCGTCTTTTGGTAAATCTGGTTTTTTTAGATTCTCATTAATAATCACTTCAGAAACATCAGTATTTGGTTTTACAATTTTACCATCAGATTTAGAAGGAATCGTCAAAACATCACCAGGTTGTAAACCTCTATTAGCAACAGACGGATTTGCATTGATTAAATCATCTTGACTGATATTGTATTTTTTAGAAATTCCGTAAATGGTTTCTTTGGGTTGCACTGTATGTTTTTGCTGAGCAAAAAGTGCAATACCAGTTAAGAATAAAGATAATGACAGTATTTTTTTCATAGTAACAATTGTCCTAAAAAATTTATGTAAAATTAATCAATTTACCTTATTTTCAATGGTTTTTATTTGAAAACCAAAAGAGAAAGGTTCAATAGAATCGTAAATTAGATTTATCCATTCACTACCATAATCAAGCCAAAAACTAGAAAAGTTTTCATATCGCTCTTGTAATTCATGGTTTGGAAAGATTTCGTTTTTTAATTCGATGAGTTGATTACTCAAATCTTCGTATTGTTTTGTTTCAGCTTTCATCAAACGTTTTTTCAATTTTAAAAATCCTTTTAATTGTTTAGTTCTCTGAGCCTGAAGCATATTTCCAAAAGTTGGGTTGGTTTTTTGCGCAAGATTTTCTAATTCATCAAAAATATGAATTAACTGATCTTCGTATGGTAAAATTTCATCCATCAAAGTAGATTTTTTTTCTACCTGACTTTTAACCAATTCGTCTGATGGTAAGAAAATATCAGCGTTTTCTAAATGTAAATTGGTTTGTTTACGTTTTTGTTTTTCGTTTAAAATCAACAAAGAATTTCTTAAGAAAAGCAAAGGGAATGGAACATTAAGTGCATCGAAATTTGATTTTAATTGTAACCAATAAGCAATTTCTCCGCCGCCGCCAACATAAGCTACATTTGGTAAAATAGTTTCTTGATAAACTGGTCGAAGCACAACATTTGGACTGAATCTTTCTGGATTTTGATGCAATTCTTTTAAGATTTCGTCATTACTGAAACTCAAATCACTATTCAGAACTTTATACAAATTATCTTCAAATACCAATCGTTCTCGAATGTTATTTTTTAAATAAAATAAATTGATTTCTCTTGGATGAACCTGAATTTTGTAATTTAATTCACTTAGTTTTTTACTTTGATTTTGAATGTTTTCAAAACTTTTTTGATGAATTAATTCTTGCTCAAAAATCGGAATCATTAATTTTTTTAGTTCAATAGAATCACCATCAATTGTTAATAAACCAAATTCTGCAAATAATTCTTGTACTAAACTTCTCGTTGCTTCGGTAAGATTTTTATTGTTGAGATACGATTTTTCTATTAAATTTTCTAATTCATTTTTTTTATGACTGTTCGGGAAAAAGTTAAGAAAAGAATCAAAAACCGTTTTGACGTTTTCTAAATCTAATCGTCCAACCGCTCCCGAATGATTTCGATCCCAAACAAATTTCCTGTTTTGAAAATAAAAATGGTTAATTTCTTCAAAATCATGATCTTCTGTCGCCATCCAAAAGAAAGGAACAAAATAAAATTCTTCTTGATTTTTATTAAGAACTTCACACATTTTGATGACTTGCAAAATTTTATAAAAAAAGAAAACAGGACCAGTAAAAAGATTCAATTGATGACCAGTTGTAATAGTCAAAGTTTTTCTGTTTTTAAGCGCTTCTAAATTTCTTTTCTGATTTGAATGAAGATCTAATTCTTGGTATTGATTCTCTAAAGCCGATACCAAAATATTTCTATGTTCGAATTGATTGACTTTTATAGAAGCTTGTTCCAGTGTGTTTTCCTGGCTAGGATAAGCAAAATAAAAATCCTTCAAAGAGGAATCATTGCTAATATAATCACGCATTAATTTAGAAAATGCGCGACTTTGTTCTAATGAAATGCTTTCTTTTTGTTTCATTTGTTTACAGTTTCTAAAACTTCAATTGGTCGATCTGTTGCAAAAATATCAACACCAAGATCTGCATATTTTTTATAGATATTATTTCCTCTAGCTTCTGCTTGTTTATCTAAGTTTCCTAAAGTACCTAAAATTACCATAATGTCTTCCTGATGAATTTTGTTGAATAAAGATTTATCAGAAAGTTTTGTTCCAGTAAAAGCAACCATTCGGTTTGTTGGGATTTCAGAATCAATCATTTCATTAAATTCTCTTTCATTTCTCATCGACACAGATAACATCATTTCTGGTGCTAATCGATGCAATTTTTCTGCTTGCGCTAAACTATAACTGACTAAAACGCATTGGTTTTGCATGTTGTTATTTCTTATAAGTTCGATTAGATTTTCATAATTAACATCTTTTTTGATGTCAACCATGAAATATAAATTTTTATTCTTTCCCCATTTTAAAGTTTCCTCAAAAGTTGGGATTTTATAATTTGTTTCGTTCCCAAAATCATCAACTAAATAATATTCTTTTATTTTTTGTAAATTGATTTGATCAACATCTTGACGACCTGTAGAGGTTCTTTGTAAAGAATTATCATGCATCAAAATTAATTGTGAATCGGCAGTTTTTGCGATATCAATTTCGAAAACACTGACACCTTTCTGATAAAGATATTCCATGGTTTCAAGACAATTTTCTGGATAGTTTTTTAATCCACTTCCGCCACGATGAGCACTAATTAAGTTGTTGGTTTTGTTCGAATAAAGGAAATATTCTGTAGATTTTGGTACGATATTTTCTGATATTACGTTAGATGATTTATTTTCCTTACAATTGTAAAAAAAGATAAGCATCCAAACCGTAAAAATATATTTACAATATGATTTCATGAATCGATTTTATTTACGGGACAAAATTAGTTGATAATTATTAAAAAAAATTAAAAATGGGAATTAGATCAAACTTGAAAGATTTTTTTGGTGACGATGATGGTGTGTCAAAAAGAGTAGAAGATATTAAAGATGAAGCAACTAAAGCTTTTCTAAGTGCTACGATAAAAGGAATTGATTTTACGCAAAGTGTCTTGAAAAGAATGGATAAAACTGCTGAAGAAGTTTTAGAAACATCTAAAGAAAAAGCTTCTAAATTGAAAAATGAGTTAGAAGAACAAACAAAAGGTTTTAGACAAGTTGCTGAAGAACAGTTTGATAAAACAAAAGATTATGTTCAAGATAAATTGTACGAAGCTGATAAAAAAGTTGAAGAAGTGCAAGGAGAAGTAAAAGAGAAGGTTGATGAAAAAATTGAGGAAGTAAAAAAGGAGTTAGAGGATTAGTTTTCTATATAACTTTTTAAGTTAAAATTTTGATTTTCTTTATCATTGGATTGGTTTTTGATTATCAAAGTCCGGTTTGAGTTTAGGAAATGGAAAATAATTTAAAAAACTATCAAAGTAAAAGTGATAAAAGACGAGATATTTTGATATGGACGTTGGCATTGTTACTTCTAATGACAACAGGTTACATCATTTATCAGAATTTTAATTATAAGATAGATAATTCAGCATTAACGATAGATGCAAATGATTTAGAACGAAGTCGAGAAATTTTGAAACAAGAATTACGAGTTTTACGTTCTGATTATGAAGACATGAAAAAGGTCGCAAAAGAGCAAGATTCTACAATTAACGAACGAGATGTTGCAATTTTCGAGAAGCAAAAACAAATTCAAAGTATTTTAAATAAACAAGAAATTGGTGAATCTGAATTGCAAAAAGCTAGAAAGTTGATTATTTCTTTACAAACAGATATATCAGATTATAAAGCTCAAATTGCGAAATTAACGTACGAAAATAAAGAGTTGAATGCTAAAAATTTAGCCTTAAATACAGAAAAAGATTCGATTAAAACTGTTAAAGATAAAGTAGAATCTGATTTAAGTACAACGAAACAATCTTACAGAGAACATCAGACAAATGTTAATTCGACACTTTCATTATCTAATTATAAAATAAAAGGAATCAATGTAAAATCGAGTGGAAGAGAAGTAGAAACAACTCGTGCAAGAAGAATAGATAAAGTTAGAGTTTCTTTTGATATTGATGCAAATGCAACACCTTCTGGTGAGAAAACAATTTATATTTCGGTACATAAACCAGATGGTTCTTTAGGTGTTTTTGATGGCGCTTCTAATGGAGAAATGAAATTACGAAACGGTAATGAAATTAAATATTCTGATTTTGTAAAAGTAGAAAGTAAACAAGGTGAATCTAATTCGGTTTCTTTTGATTGGGTAGATTATGACTTCCCTAAAGGTAAATATGATGTTGATGTTTATGAGAATGGTTTCAAAATTGGACAATCAACAATTGAGTTAAAATAAGTTAGACCACAATTTTTATAATATTAAGCATTGATTTTTAGATAAATCAATGCTTTTTTTGTTAAATATGGTTGTTTTACGGTTTCCCGTAAGGTGGAGAGAATAACCTCAATTACTTTTGTGTTTTAATACATTAGGTAATTATAAAAGTGATTTACAATCATCGAGATCTTTTCTATAATGATTATAGATGGATCAATTTTAGGAAATTTTCTTTCAAGAGAAATTTGATTTTTGATAAATGTAATGGAGAAGAAATGCTTGCTTTTATAAACGAATTTCTTGATAAACACGATTTACATGCCAAAGGTTTTGGAAGAAAAATAGAACGTGGATTAAGAGAAAAATTACCAGAAAGAATAACAGATACAAGAGAAATAGAAAATTGGTTAATTACCAATTGGAATCGATTTTAAACCAATAAAACCATATAGTTACTTGGAATTTGATGTTTTTATGACTCTTTAAGCATCGAAGGAAAAGTAGAGCTTTTCAAGCCAAACCCAATACCCAAAAAAAATCCCTTAGAATTTTCTAAGGGATTTTGAGTTTTATGAAATTTAGATAGTTTATTCAGGTACCATTTCACCTTCCATCATACCACCTTCTTCACCATTTGGTCTTTCACCTTTTTGGCGTTGTTGAGATTTTATTCTGTAGGTAAAAGATAGGTTAAATGTTCTTACATTCCAACGCATACTGTTGTAATTAGTACTTTGTAAAGAACCATCATCGTATCTTAAATAATTTGTAGATTCTCGTTTTCTAGAGTTAAATACATCTCTAATATTGAATGCAATAGAAGCATTACCTTTTAATAAATCTTTTGATAAAGAGAAATCCATTGATAAGTTATCTTCCATTTTTTCTTGTTCTGTTTTTATAGAACCCATGTAATTTGCTGCTAATTGAACTTTGAAATCTTTTGGTAAAGTAAAATTAGAAGATAATCTTCCACGAGAACTGAAACCATCACCAGAAAAATCTTGTGAATCTGTTTTAGTTTCTAAATTGTTTTGTGCTGGATTGTATGTGTTAGGGTTTACATAATCGTTGTTTGTTTCTGAGTAGAATCCTGTTCTTTTGTATCCAAATAAATTAACATTCAACATTAAATTCCACCATCTGAATGGTCTGTAAGTAGCTGTTAAGTCTAAACCATAACGATCTTCTTCTCCAATATTAATAGGTCTTGTAATGAAGGTATCTGCAAAATCATCTGCAGTTGGAGTAGCCGTTGGTAAACCTGTGTAGGTGTAATTTTTACGTTGGAACTGACTCATCATGTCGGTTGTTCTTTGGTAAAATAAACTCGGTGTAACCATTAACTTACCAATTGTAGTGATATACGATAATTCGATAGAATTAGTATATGTAGGATCTAAATCTGGATTTCCGTAACGAATATTTCTATCGTCTGTGCTATTAAAAAATGGCATCAACATAAAAGACATTGGACGACGAATTCTACGAGAATAACTTAATTGCAATTCATTTTTCTCATTGAAACTATAATTGAATGTTGCTGATGGAAACCAATCTGTGTATTTTTTCTTAATGTTATTAGCACTGTTTAAATGATCGTCAATATTCATTTCAGAATGTTCAACACGAACACCTAAAAAGTATTGAAAATTACCAATAGAATTACCGTACTGTACGTAAGATGCAAATACATTTTGTTGGTTTTCTAAATTAGAATAAAATCTTTCGTTTGGTGTTAAAGTATTATCACTATTAATGAAATAGTTTTTACTGTCAGTTACATTGTTATTAAGATCAGTTCTTGCACCTAACTCGAATTTACCTTTTTCACCAATTGGTCGTATATAATCCGCTGTTAAGACAACTGTTGTTTGTTCTTCTAAACTAAGTGTTTGCTCATTTCTAGCATCGTTTCGGTTGGTTTGTATTAGACCGTCTTCATCCTCTTTTTGGTAAGAATATCTTGCAGTAAAAGAAAATTCGTGTCCTTTTTTATCAAACTCATGTTTGTAACTTAAATCTACATCAAAATTATTTTCGATCTCTTTTTCATTTTGGATTCTTTCTTCTAAAGAAGTCCAATTCATCAAATTATCAAAATTATTATATGAAATATGACTCAAGTTATTACCGTTATTGTAACGATAACCAGCAGAGGCGCCAATGGTGTTGTTATTATCTATGTAATATTCTGTACCAAATCTTACATTGTAATTTCTACGAATACGATCATTATCTCTGTTAGTTGATCTATAATCACTTATTTGATGTGTATCTTCATCGTAATTGGTAAGAAATGCACGACCTTCGCCTTCTCTCTCAGAATAACGTGTTCCGAAGTTTGTGAACCAATTGAATTTTTTTGTTCTGTAATTCAAATTAACGTTAGCTCCTACAGTTTCAGGAATTCCACCATTTACTGTTACAGATCCATTAAAACCAGTATTTGCACCTTTCTTCAGAACGATGTTAATTATTCCGGCAGAACCAGAAGCTTCGTATCTAGAAGATGGATTCGTAATAACTTCTATTCTCTCTACATTTTCTGCAGGAATGTTTTTTAAGGCTTCAGCAGGATCAGAAATTCCTAACATACCAGAAGGTTTTCCATCAACCAAAAATTTTACATTATCATTTCCTCTCAAAGAAACATTTCCTTCAGCATCAACTTGTACAGAAGGAACATTTGCCAAAGCATCTGATAAATTTTGACCTTGCGACATTGGATCGCTAGCCATATCATAGACTTTTTTGTCTAACTCTACTTTATAAATTGGTTTTTCTGCGACAATAGTTGCGCCTTCCAAAGAAATTACTTGCTCGGTTTGTAGTAAAATATTTCCTAAAGAAGTATTGTCTTGAATATCAACTTGTTTTTCTGAAGAAATAAATCCTAAAGCTTCAAAAACAAAAACCAAATTACCTTTTGGAACTTCGATTACAAAATTTCCATCTTTATCTGTAATTGCTTCTCCAATATAACCATCAGTTCCGCTTTCTACAATTACCGACGCAAATTCTATAGGTGTATTATTGGTAGAATTAGCGACTTTTCCATTTACTTTCACGTTATCCTGAGCATAAGCATGGAGTGCGAATAAACTCAGAAATACGAACATTACATTTCTAAAACTCATTTTATCTATTAATAGTCTATTGTTTAGACAAAGGTATGGTCGAAAGGTTTAATAAAAAATAAAAATAATTTTAAACCTTTTTTATTGACGATTGTCAAAAGGATATACAATTAATCAAAAAATTAAAAATATGAAAGGTGTAAATACATTGATTTTAATCGGTTTTTGTGCTTTTGGTTCTATAGTAAACGCACAAGAAAAGCATGATCATAAAAATCATTCTTTAGAAAAATTTAAAAAAGAATTGAATTTATCTGATGATCAAGTTGCTAAAATTCAGAAAATAAATGCTTCTTACAAAGACGAAAAAGATGCTTTAAGATCAAAAATGGATGAAATTAGAAACAGAGAAAAAGCAGAAATTGAAAAGATTTTGAATCCAGAACAATTGAAAAAATTACAAGAGCTAAAAGAGAAGAGAAAAGAAGATAAAAAATAAAAAAAGCCACTTTTAAGTGGCTTTTTTTTGTGTTTAATTTAATATGCTTTTGCGTATAAAACTCTAAATTTTGCTGGTTTACCAGAATAAAAATCTGTTCCTTCTTCAGTTTGATCAAAAGCTAAAGGAATACAACGAATGGTTGCTTTTGTTTCGTTTTTAATAGCTTCCTCAGTTTCGTCTGTTCCGTCCCAAAGTGCAGAAACAAATCCACCTTTATTTTCAATTACATCCTTAAATTCTTCGTAAGTAGAAATTTCTGTTGTGTGCTCTTTTCTATAATTTGCAGCTCGCTGATATAAATTATCTTGAATTTCTAGTAATAAATTTGCTATATAAGATTCAGCCTCGTTAATTGCAACAGTATTTTTTTCTAACGTATCTCTTCTGGCAATTTCTACTTGATTGTTTTCTAAATCTTTTGGTCCGATAGCTACACGTACAGGAACACCTTTCAGTTCATATTCAGCAAATTTCCAACCTGGTTTTGTTTTATCATCGTCATCAAATTTTACAGAAATTCCTTTAGATTTTAATCCAGATTGAATGTTATCAACGACCTTTCTAATAGCTTCTAATTGTTCCACAGTTTTATAAATAGGAACAATGGCAACTTGTATTGGAGCTAATTTCGGAGGTAAGACTAATCCTAAATCATCAGAATGTGTCATGATCAAAGCACCCATCAAACGTGTAGAAACACCCCAAGATGTTGCCCAAACATATTCTTGTTTTCCTTCGTTGGTTGTGAATTTAACATCAAATGCTTTTGCGAAATTTTGTCCTAAAAAGTGAGAAGTTCCGGCTTGTAAAGCTTTACCATCTTGCATCAAAGCTTCTATGGTATAAGTTTCGTCAGCACCAGCAAATCTTTCAGATGGAGTTTTAAAACCTTTAACAACTGGTATTGCCATAAAGTTTTCTACTACATCAGCATAAACGTCTTGCATTTGTCTTGCTTCTGTTTCTGCTTCTAATTTGGTTGCGTGAGCTGTATGACCTTCTTGCCAAAGAAATTCAGCTGTTCTTAAAAATAAACGAGTTCTCATTTCCCAACGAACAACATTTGCCCATTGATTGATTAATATAGGTAAATCACGATAAGATTGAATCCAGTTTTTATAAGTGCTCCAAATAATTGCTTCAGAAGTTGGTCTAACGATTAATTCTTCTTCTAATTTAGCTTCAGGATCAACCATTAATTTTCCTGGATTATTTTCATCACTTTTTAATCGATAATGTGTCACAACAGCACATTCTTTAGCAAAACCTTCTGCGTTTTTTTCTTCAGCTTCGAATAAACTTTTCGGGACAAAAATCGGGAAGTATGCGTTTTGATGACCAGTTTCTTTGAATCTTTTATCAAGTTCTGCTTGTAGTTTTTCCCAGATTGCATAGCCGTAAGGTTTAATAACCATACAACCTCTTACACCAGAATTTTCTGCCAAGTTAGCTTTAACTACTAACTCATTGTACCACTTAGAATAATCTTCTGCTCTCGAAGTAAGTTTTGCCATAAAAAAATTGTATATTTGTAATATTAATTGTATTAGAGATTGGTATAAAAATTGCCATACTCTTATGCAAAAATATAACAACAAATAATAAAAATATAATTATGAATACATTTTATAACATATCAAGGAGATTTCTAAGAGGTTCGCTTCCGTTGGCGGGACTTTTAGCGATTGTTTCTTGTGCTACTTCGCAAACGGCGAACAATGTAGAAACAGATGGTATTTATTACAATCCATCAAGTGATAAAACATTGGCGCAGGTAGAAAGTGAAAGTTATGCGAATGAAGGAGAAGGAATGATTAGAATCGGAGGAGCATATTTTGATGCGAATGGCAACGGAGCTGAGGATTTGTTTTATGATGATTCAATTAGTACTCAAGCATCTCAACAAGATGTAAATAATGTTGTTAGTCATTTAGCTAATTCAGGATATCAAGGATCTCAAACATTTTCATTAGAACCAACAACAGATTGGGGAAGATATGATGGTGTAAACGTGAATGTTAATTACTGGGGTAATTCTTTCATGGGTTGGAACAACTGGGGTTGGGGATGGAACTCACCTTTCTATGGAGGTTGGGGATGGAATTTTGGCTGGGGATGGAATTCTCCTTACTATGGCTTTGGTTGGAACAACTGGAATTTTGGCTGGGGATGGAACTCACCTTATTATGGTGGCTGGGGCTGGAATAATTGGGCTTGGGGAGGATATCCTTATTACGGTGGAGGCTTTTATGGTGGGTATTACAATTATCCAAGATATACTCAACGTGGACCTGGAGGTATGAGACCTGGTTTAGCTGCAACTACAAGAAATTATGGTAGAGTAAATACTGGATTAAGAAGTAATGCTAATTTACGTGGCACAACAAGATCTGGAGTAAGTAATACTCGTATGGTTAACAGTGGGAATGTTAGAAATGTAAGATCTAACAACACCATAAGAAGTACAGATGCAACTACTGTAAGAAGTAATTCTAATGTTAGAGCAACTCCTTCTTCAGAAAGTGTAAGATCAACAACAAATAATAATTCTGCAACAAGAGTTGTTAGACCACAAGTAGATCGTTCACAAATTAGAACAAATCAAGGAACAACAAGAAGCAACAGTTCTTATCCTACTAGATCATCTAGTAATTCGGGAACAGTAAGATCTTCTAATAATAATCAATATTCTTATCCAACAAGAAGCAATACAAATTCAACAACAAGACAGAATTCGTCACCTCAAAGATCAAACTCGTCTTATTCATCTCCAAGTAGATCATCTATGGGAAGTGGTTCTATGGGAACATCAAGAGGAAGTAGTGGTTCTATGGGTGGTGGAGTTCGTGGAGGAAGAAGATAAAATTGATAATTAATTGATAAAGATATAATGAAGAAATTAACTCTAAGCCTATTGTTTTTAATAGGCTTTTACAATGTTTGGGGACAAGATTATAATTTACAATACCCAACAAATGCTTTGAGATATTATGGACAAGATATAGATGCTGGTTCTTCTAAATATACAGCCATGGCTGGCGCTTCTGGTGCTTTGGGGGGTGATATATCTTCTACAGAACAAAATCCTGCTGGTTTAGGTGTTGCGATTTCATCAGAAGTTTCAATAACTGCTGGGGTAGATGCTTACAAAAACAAATCTACATTTGGTTCTGTTGCAACAACTAAAGATAATTTATTCGATATAAGACAAGCAAGTGGAGCATTTGTTATTAACAATCCAGGTTCTAATTGGAATCGTTTTGTAATCGGTGTAAACTTTTTAAACGAACAATTAGATAATGAAGTGATTCTTGGTGAGAACACAAATGTGAGTTATAGTTTTGATAACAATCAGAATTACGTAATGAATGCTTATTATGATGGGGTGTCTGGTTATAAAACAAAATTCTCGGTAAATTTTGGTACGAGTTATAACGATAAATTGTATTTAGGTGCAAACATCAACTTTCATGAAACTAATTATACCAATAGTTTACTTTATAGAGATCGAAATGTGGCAAATAATGCCTTAGAATATTTTGATGTAAATGGATCTCCTTATGCAGAAGTTGGTAGAGGATTTTCTTTTGGTTTAGGTGTTTTGGGTAAAGTAAATCAAAATATAAGATTAGGTGCAGCTTTTCATAGCCCCGTTTGGTACACGGTAGATGAAGAATATCATGCCTTGACAAATAGCGGATCTTATGAATTTTTTGTGTCAGATTATAAGTTACAAACTGGTGCAAGAGCGGTTGGTTCTATTGGTTTTGTATTAGGTAAATCTTTTGCTTTAGATGTAGATTATACTCATCATTTCAATAAAATGTTAGATTTTTCTAATGGTAGTTTTTCTGGTGAGAAACAATTTGTAGATGATCAGGTAAATAATACAAGTGAAGTAAGAGTTGGTGGTGAATACCGTTACAACAATTTCCGTGCGAGAGCGGGTTATGCATTTGTACAATCACCAATGAAAGATGTAACTTTGATTACCAATCATACAGATGCTGATGGAGATTATACAGTGACCACTGATTTTGATCAAATGTATATAGGTGATGCCAATAAATTAAGTTTTGGTTTAGGTTATGATTTTGGTGGATTTTATATAGATGCAACTTATCGTCACGTGAATCAAAAGTATACAATGCCTTTGACTGGTTATTTAGTAGGGCAAACAAGTGATTTTGGTTTACCATCAACATACAGTGCAGATGTTAAGAACAATAGAAATCTTTACATGTTAACTTTAGGTTGGCAATTCTAAAGATTAGAAAAATAAAAAAAGCGACTAAATTTAGTCGCTTTTTTGTTGTTATTTATTTTTTAATAAATCTCTAATTTCTGCAAGTAATTCTTCTTGTGTTGGTCCAGCAGGAGCTTCTTCTACAACTTCTGGTGCTTTTTTCAATTTGTTGATTCCTTTAATCATCAAAAACAAAGCAAATGCAACAACGATAAATGATATTGCAGCAGCAAGAAAACTTCCATATTTAATAGCAGTTCCAGGAACTACTAATTGTGCTAAATTTTCAGCATTCATAGCTTTCAATGCTGGATTCAAAATAGCAGGCGTAATGATATCTTCTACCAAAGAAGTTACGATTTTACCAAATGCCCCACCGATAACTACACCGACAGCTAAATCGATCACATTACCTTTTACCGCGAATTCTTTAAATTCTTTTAAAAATCCCATAAATTTAAAATAGATTAGGTTTTACATTAACTAATAAAAACAAATATATAAAAAAAAGATACTTTAATTTTTAGTTTAAAGTATCTTTTTCAGAATGTTATTTAATTATTGATTCTTATTTTGGGTTATAAATTCTATTTTTAGAACTGATGAAGATGTAAACACCGATGATCATAAAAGGAATACTTAATAATTGTCCGTTATTTAAAACAACATTCAGCATTTCTGCAAGTGCTTCTTTACCTTGATTTTCTTTGAAAAATTCTACTACAAATCGAATTAAAAATAGAAAAAACAAAAAGATACCAAACAATGCGCCCATTTGTTGTCTTGTCTCTTTTTTCTGATACATAAACCACATAATGAATGCTAAAATTACATAACCAAAAGCTTCATATAATTGTCCCGGATGTCTCGGGACGATTTCGCCATAAGAAGAACTTTGATTTAAGAACTTCACAGCCCAAGGTAAATCAGATGGTTTACCAACAATTTCTGAATTGTAAAAATTACCAATTCTTACCGCAGCTCCACCAATCGGAACAACAACAGCAATTCTATCTAATAACCAAAGTGTATTTCTTTTTAAATATTTTCTAGAAAATAAATAAGCTGATATAATTACACCAATTGCAGCTCCATGACTAGCCAATCCTTGAAATCCTACAAATTCATAATCTTTCAAAATTCCTAAAAAGTTATGGCCAGGACTATGTGCAACAGGTAATAAAACCTCTATTGGTCTTTCTATAAAAGCTTTTGGATCATAAAATAAAAATTCTCCTAATCTTGCACCTAAAATACATCCAACAAAAATGTAGAGAAAAAGAGGATCTAATAATTCTTTTTTCTCGTTTTCTGTCTTGAATATTTTTGCCATCATAAACCAACCAACAATAAAGGCAATTATCCAGCATAAGCTGTAATAATGGATTTTTATAAAACCAAAGTCAAATAAATAGGGATCAGGATCCCAAGTAATAAAACCGAAAATATAATTCATTTTTAATTATTTTTTTGGAACAGGATCATAACCGCTTCCTCCCCAAGGATGACAACGCAAGATTCTTTTCGTTCCCAAATATAAGCCTTTTATTAATCCATGTACTTGTAAAGCTTCTATCATGTAAGAAGAACATGTCGGATGATAACGACAATTATTTCCAAGCAAAGGTGAAATAGTGATTTTATAAAATCGAATTAGAAAAATAAATGGCGCTATTATTATTTTTTTTAACATACAATCATTGTAGATTAGTTGACGTATGTTGCAGGATCTAAGGCTTTATATGACCAAGCTTGTAAAAATTCTTTTACTAATTTAGGATCATGATTAACCGAGCCATCTTTACTTTCTAAATAAGCAGAATTTTGTGTATGAACCAAATTTCCATTAGAATCTAAAACTACAAAAACAGGAAAACCAAATCTTTCAGGATGTTTTAATTCGGCAAGAACAGCTTCATTTTTTACCTTTTTGTCATAATTTACATGTACAACTTCGTAATTATTATTTACTAATTCTTTCAATTCTGGATCAGTTGTTACTAAATGATTGAATTTTAAACACCAAGCACACCAATTTCCACCAATTTGTATCAAAACATTTTTTTTGTCTGTTTTCGCTTTTTCTACGGCTAATGTGATTTCTTTTTTCGCATTTGCATCAGGATTATAAACATTTTTATCAATTGTTTGTTCTTGTGCGTTAACAGAAAAACAAACCAAAAATGTCAAAATACCAAACCATATATTCAATTTCATATTTTATTATTTTAATACAAAGTACAAGAAATTTTAATAGATTTCAAAAACTAATTCACATGAATTGTCGAATCAAATGTTCTGGCAATTTTTTTCATGCTGATGTTCGAATTGAATTTAGAAAACTCGTTTTTTAATAATTGGACTTCGTCTGCTTCATCAATTTCTTTGTAATAGTTAAGAAGATATTTATAAGCATCAAATAATTGTTTGTCTAAAATAAAAGTAAACTTATTGACATTTAGATCATTTAAAAATAAATTCATTTGTAACTGAATTTCATTTTTTATTTTAATTTTCTTGTTAATCAATGAATTATTGATTTTTCCTTGTTTAATTTCTATTAATAATTGCTCGTGTTTTTTTGTTAAAATCAAGGCTTGTTCTATTGCTTCTTTCATCTTGTTAAATTTTATAAGTCAAAAATAGTTTATTGAAATGTCAATATATGTCGCGATAAAATTTATATTGGATAATCAATTAACTTTGAAAAAAAATAAACTATGAGTGCACCTTTGGCAGAAAGAATGCGTCCAAAAACATTTGATCAATACATAAATCAGAAACATTTGGTAGGAGAAAATGCGCCGATTCGTATGATGTTGGAACATGATCTAATTGCTTCTATGATTTTTTGGGGTCCTCCGGGAACTGGTAAAACAACGCTTGCGCAAATGGTTGCCGAATTGTCTAAAAGACCTTTTTATACTTTAAGTGCGATAAATGCAGGAGTGAAAGATGTTAGAGATATTATAGATAAAGCCAAAAGTCAAAATTTATTTTCATCAGAAAAAACGCCAATTCTATTTATAGATGAAATTCACCGATTCAACAAATCACAGCAAGATAGTTTGTTGGGTGCAGTAGAAAGAGGTTTTATTACTTTGATTGGTGCAACGACAGAAAATCCAAGTTTCGAGGTTGTGCCAGCGCTTTTATCGCGTGCACAAGTTTATACTTTAAAAGAATTGGATAAAGAAGATTTAATCGAATTGATTAATCGTGCGATTAATGAAGACGAAATTCTTCAATCAAAAATCATAGAAGTTAAAGAAACGGATGCATTGATACGTTTTTCTGGTGGTGATGCGAGAAAATTATTAAATGGTTTGGAGTTGGTAATTAATAGTTTTGGACCAAATGAAAAAATTAGTATTACCAATGAAGTTGTGCAAAGTAGAATTCAACAAAATGCCGCGAGATATGATAAAACTGGTGAACAACATTACGATATTATTTCGGCTTTCATCAAATCGATCAGAGGTTCTGATCCTAATGCAGCAGTTTATTGGTTGGCAAGAATGATAGAAGGTGGCGAAGATTTAAAATTTATAGCAAGAAGATTATTAATTTCTGCTTCGGAAGATATTGGAAATGCAAATCCAACAGCTTTGATAATGGCAAATAATACGTTTCAGGCAGTAAGTGTGATTGGGTATCCAGAAAGTAGAATAATTCTAAGTCAGTGTGCAATTTATTTAGCAAATTCACCCAAAAGTAATTCGACTTATAAAGCCATTAACGATGCACAGTTGATGGTAAAACAAACAGGAGATTTGGCTGTTCCTTTGCATTTGAGAAATGCGCCAACCAAATTAATGAAAGATTTAAATTACGGACAAGAATATAAATACTCGCATGATTATCCTGAAAATTTTGCTGAACAAGAGTTTTTGCCAGAAGAAATAAAAGGAACAAGTTTCTATGAACCTGGGAATAATAAACGCGAACAGCAAGATTTACAAATAATTAAACATCGTTGGAAGAATAAATATTAATGGTTAATAATCATTCAAAAATTATTAATACAATAATTATGTATGTTAAAAAATATGATATTATTTATTGTATTTAATTTAGAATAAATAAAAATTAGGAATATCTTTGCGCTTTTAAATGGACTAATTCTAATATAATTAATTAGTTAAATAATTAAAAGACATGAGGAAGTATTTCTTTTTATTGAGTTGTTTGAGCGGTGCATTTGTTTTTGCACAAAATCACGATTCTATTCCAGAGCGAGTAGAGTTAGAACAAACCGTAATTTCAGGACAATTCAATAAACAATCAGTAAAGAAATCGATATATGAAGTTAAAGTAATCGATCGTGACATGATTGATCGTTTGGCAGGTAATAACTTGGCAGATGTTCTTAATCAATCATTGAATATGAATATCATTGGGAATAGTGAAACAGGTAAATCGAGCGTAAGTATGTTCGGTTTAGATGGTAAATATTTCAAAATATTGGTAGATAACATTCCTTTATTAAATGATGAAGGTTTAGGAAATAATTCAGATTTAACTCAAATGAATTTGGATGACATCGAGCAAGTAGAAATTGTAGAAGGTTCGATGGGAGTAGATTATGGTGCTAATGCAATTGCAGGTGTAATCAATATCATTACTAAAAAAGGGAGCAAAGAGAAATTTAATATTGCTGCGTTTTTACAAGAAGAAACTGCAGGTGATGAGTATAATCTAAGAAATCAAGGACGTCATGTACAAGGTTTAAAAATCGGACATAATTTTTCTAAAGACTTGTATGGTGAATTGAATTTTCAACGCAACGATTTTAAAGGTTATTGGGGAGAAAGAAAAGGAAAATATTATCCATTTACAGCTGTTACTGATGATGATTCAAAAAGAGGATATGAATGGTTACCAAAGGAACAAAATTCAGCAAAAATGATGCTGAGGTTCAAAAAACCAACTTATCAGTTGTTTTATAGATTCGAATATTTTAATGAAGAAATAAATTTCTACAATCCTGATGTTAGTGAAAATCCTGACCCAATTACAGATACCAAAAATCCAACGGCGAGAGATAATATTTATACAACAGAGAGAATTTATAATTTATTAAATGCTAGCGGTAGATACAAAGAAACTTTAAATTATGATTTTTCTTTTTCTTATCAAAGTCAAAAACGTAAACAAGAAAATTTTGGATACGAAATTTTGAATGACGTAAAAAATGGAATTCAGAAAAGTACCTACGAAAGTCGTGACGGATATTATTCTAAAGGGATGATTAGTAATTTTATCAACAAAGAAAAATTTGATTTTCAGGTTGGTTACGAAGTAAATTACATTACAGGTTTTGCAGCAATTAGAAGAGATGTTTATACAGAAGCGCCAGTTGATCGTAAACTCGGTTCGTATGATTTTTTTGCATCATCTGAGATAAAATTTAATGGTAACATTTCTTTACGTCCAGGTTATCGCGTGATGTTTTCTAATTTATTCGAAACTCAACATGCTGTTTCATTAAGTTCCAAATTTGTTCTACCTAACGATTTTGAGGTAAGATTAATAGTTGGTACCGCTCCAAGAACGCCTAATTTTGATGAATTATTTACTTATTATGTGGATGTAAATCATGACATACAAGGAAATGTTGATCTTAAACCAGAAAACGGATACTCAGCTTTTGCGCATCTTAAAAAGAGTTGGAAATTATCTAATAACTTAACTTCTCAAAATAAATTATCTTTTTGGTTAATAAATCTTGAAGATAAAATTTATCTAGTACAAACAGGAGCACAAAGTTTTAGATATCAAAATATTGATAAGCATAACTCTCATGGTGTTACATATAATAATGATTTTGATTTTGGAAATTTTAGATTAGGAATTGGTGCAACTGTAACAGGAATTAAACAAAATATTGATGATGAAATATTAGACGCGCCAGAAGCTAAATTCTTTTATACAGCGAATTTCAATGCGAACGCATCATACACTATTCCTAAAACACAGACAACCATTTCTGCATTTTTCAAATACAATGGACGTCAAGAATTGTATGCTACAGATTATGATGCAAATAATAATGCTTTTTATTACAAAGGTGTTCAAAATGATTACAGTTGGTTTGACGCCTCAATTAGACAGGCATTTTTCAATAAGAAATTTGAGTTGACCTTAGGAGCAAGAAACTTATTAGACGTTAAATCTGTAAGAAACTCTACTACTGGTGGTGATGCACATGGTCAAGGAACTAGCGCTATGCTTTTAGGTTATGGACGTTCATATTTTGTAAAATTATTATACAACTTAAAAATAAACTAATCAGATGAGAACAATCGTCGCATTTATATTAAGTCTTAATTTTTTAATACTTAACAGTTGTACAGATGATGATAAACCAATGCAACAACCTTTTGTAATTGGATTCACAAATTCATCTATTTCTTATTCGGAAATTCCAGATCAGCGTGTGGTTAATTTAGAATTTTCTAAAGCTGCTGAGTATGATGGATCTTTGATTTTAGAAGTGAAAAACACAGAAGCTACTTACAATGTAGATTACAAAACCAATCCAGAAGTACAAAACGAGACAATTACTTTACCATTTAAAAAAGGTGATACCTCTTTGACTTTTGATTTTATCAATTTAATTTATCCATTTGATAATTCTGATAAAGCGATTGAGTTTACAGTTAAAGAATTACAATACGAAGGTTATAATGCAATCCAAGGAAATAAATCTTTGGTAATTTCTTTCAATATTTCTATTGGTGCAACAATGGCTCCAGAGATTGGTGGACCAAATCAGCCTTATCAAGTTTACATCGATTTATCAACAGAAAAATTTAATCGTGTAAAAAGAGATACTTGGGATTTCGGATTTTATTCTGGTGATGATTTTAGAGTAGCCTTAAATGGATCTATTTACATGGCTGCTAAGAAATTAAATGTTTATGATATTGATGCAGTTACAGAAAGTCAAGTATCACCATTCTATGATCAGGTTGCAATCGGAACATTTACAACAGATAATGAAGAATACATAGATGATCCAACTGGTGATATTACCAAAACAGCTATTGCAGAAATACAAGAAGATGATGCACAAAATTCAGTTTACTTAATCAATTTGGGTTACGAACCAGGTACGATTACACCAGCTGTTGGGTCTGTTGCGGTTTCTGGAAATCATAGAGGTTGGGCAAAAATTAGAGTTTTGAAACGTGAAAATGATTATTTGTTACAATATGCAAAAATTGGCGAGTCAACACATAAAGAAGTTACTATAAGTAAAGATAATTTATACAATTTCAAATTCTTCAGTACACTTAGCAATCAAGAAGTGCAAGTAGAACCAGCAAAAGCTATGTGGGATTTATCATTTACCGTATTTACTAATGTAATTGCAGGTAGTGGTTCTTATGGTTATTCAGATTTTGTAGTTAACAATTTAAAAGCAGGAGTTAAAGCTTATTCTATTATGACTACAAATTCGAACGAGTATGCAAATTTCACACTTTCTATGGTTGATGAAACTAAATTTATGGACGATCAACGTGTGATAGGAAGTGCATGGAGAGATGTTTTCTCAGGTACAGCTTATGGAGATAGATTTTATGTATTGAAAGATATCGACGGAAATTACTATAAAATAAAAATGTTAGGATTCTTGAGTACTTCAGGAGAAAGAGGTTATCCAAGATTCGAATATAAATTAATTCAATAAATCACAAATGAGCATTCAGCTTAAGAGTTGGATGCTCTTTAAATAAAGAAAAATAAAATGATTAAAAATTTTACAATTTTAGCTAGTGCATTTTTGTTAGGATTTACAGTTAATGCACAAGAAATAGTAGCAGAAGCTCAAATGGGACCAGGTTATGCAAATGACGTTTATTTCGGATTAGCAGACCAAACAGTTAATACTGTTGCAAGAGATTGGGATATTGCTTTTTACAGAAGATCTGCATTCTCAATGGGCGTAAGAGTAAATGATGAGAAAATTTCTGGGGTTTATGAAGTTGCAGATAATTTTAGTGCTTGGGATAATGTAGCTGTAGATGGACTAGATTCTTTAGAACCATTATATAACAGCGATACAGATTGGGAAGATGGTGCTTTCAATCAAGGTTCTGCAACCTACGGTTGGGGAAATTATAATTTTGCTTCTCACGTTGTAGAAGGAAAGGTCATATTTGTTTTAAAATATGCAAATGGTGATTATGTAAAATTTAGAATTAATAATTTAACAACAGGTACATATAACTTTACATATGCAAAATATGTAAACGGAGCTTGGGGAGAAGATAAAACGGTATCAATAGCAAAAGATTCTTCTACTGATAGAATTTTTAACTATTTCAATATTACAACAGAATCTGTTGTAACTCCAGAACCAGAAACCTCTCAATGGGATTTGAAGTTTACAAGATATATTTCTGATTATGATCCAACTACAAAGTATCCTTATACAGGTGTGCTTCAATCAGATAATGTAAAAGTGGCAGAAATAGAAGGAGATGGAGTTCCAACAGCAGTTTCAGAATTCAAATCAGAAATCAATACTGTAGGTCACGATTGGAAAGTTTTAAGTGGTTTTAGTTACATTTTACGTGATGTTAGTTATTTTATCAAAAACTCAACAACTAATAAAATTTATAAATTAGAATTTACAGAAGCTCCATCTACAAGTGTAGGTAAAGTAAGTTTCAAGTATACTGATGTTACTTCTGATCTTGTTCTTGGTTTAACAGATTTTTCTAATGTAAATTTTGATGTTTATACAGAAGCTGGTAGATCAAAAGCTATTAATGTTGTTTTAAACAGTAAAGAAAGTTTCTCTAGTGATGTTCAGGTAGAAATTTATTCGATGAATGGTCAATTAGTTCACCAAGAAAAATACAGACCAAGTTCATCTTTTTCAACAAAAAATATCAATTTATCTAAATTGGCTGCAGGTATTTATATCGTAAAAGTTCAATCAGATTCTTTGATGAAAACAAAGAAAGTTGTTATCAAATAATATAACAATAGTTTAAAGTTACTTACTACGAAGGTTGCCAATTTTGGCAACCTTTTTTATGTTGGAATTTTCTCTACCAAAACAATTCTTCCTGATTTATCGTAATAAGAACAAGTCAAATCAATCAAATTCATTACCCATTTTTCTACACCATTTTCGGCACAATCCTTACAAAAAGTAAAATAATCTGTTTCTCCTTTTTGATGTTTTTTTAATTGACTTTCAAATTCTGTTGAATTGTAATTATCTGAAATGTAAAGATTTTCGTATTGAGGTTCTGATGAGGTTTTAAAGTCATTTTTACCAAAATAATTGGTACGACTATCTGTAATAAAAGTCTCGAATTTTTCTACACCAAAGTTTTTAATTTCTTTAATGTATTGAAGGAAATCTGCACCAGATTTAACCTTATGATGCGCTTCTTCTATTTGTTTTACTGTAAACATGGTTTTAGTTGATTAATAAATTAAAACACAATATTACAGAAAATAAACATAAAAAAACTCGATCTAAAAAGACCGAGTTGAATATTTTTAAGCTTCGATTTCTGCAACGATATCTTGCCAATCTTGTAATTCTGGAATTCCTGGTTTTCTTTTTCCAAAGAATTGAACAATGATTTCTCCTTGATCATTAAAAACCTCAACCGCAGTAACAATTCCGTCTTCTGTTGGTTTACGAACAATCCAAGTTTCAGCAATTTTATCCATATCCAAATGCATGTTAAAATCAGGATCCAAAACATTGTACCATGGTCCATGCCACATCAAACGTTTTACATTTCCTGTATGAATTTGGATGTTTCCTTTGTTTCCAACAAAAACCATAATTGGCGTTTCTTTTTCTGCTGCTTTTTCTAGCAAAGTAACAATTCCTTCTTTTGTGATTTTCTTTGCATGATAATCTGTTGGAGCCAAACGTAAAGCTTGAGTTCTAGTAACACCATGCTTTCTCAACATCATAAAAAAGTTGTGTGTATCTTTTAGTTCTAACCAATCTTTTTTGAATGCTTCAGCATCAATTTCTTCATCGTTTTTCTCCTCAACAACTTTCGGTGCAACAGCTTCTACTACTTCTGCAGCAGTTTGATCTTCTGCTTTGTATTTTTCTACTAATGCATCAAAAGCTTCTTGATTACTTTGCGGAACTAAATAGATTTTGTGAATTGCTTCACCATCTTTACCAAAGAATTGTAAACTTTTGCGATCACCTTTATCAGATGGTTCATTAACAGCAAAGGCACTTTTCCATTGATTCAAGAAGATTCTCATATCAATATCTTCACCTACAAATAATTGTGCGTGTGGAGATGAGAAATCTGCGTTCAAGTAAACACCTTTTCTTTCGTGTACACATTCGTTATTTCTAGTCAAAGCCATTACTTTTCCTAGAGATTCTATTTCTTGTAGAATTGCAGCAAATTCTGGTTTTAGACGTGTAACTTCGTTGCCTAAGCTAAGTGTTAATAATTCTACTTCGCTTACATTCAATGCTTTTGCAGCATTTCTTATTCTAATATTTGGTTGCTCTTGTTTAAGAGCATCAAATTGTTCTTTTAGATTTGTTGTACTCATATTATTTTATTTATCCAAAAATAATGTATGGATGTTTTGTTATTGGATTATCGACTATTTTACAAGGAAATTGATAAACTTCTTTGATGATTTCTTCTTTAAAAACTTCGGTAGGTTGGTCGTGTAAAACTATTTTTCCGTTAGACATCAAAACAACTTCATCAGAGAATTGTGCGGCTAAATTAAGATCATGTAAAATCGTAATTGCTGTGTTTCCTTTGGTTGTAAACTCTTTTACGGTTTGTAAAATTTTGAATTGATGCGCAATATCTAAATTGTTCAAAGGTTCGTCCAAAAATACTAATTTTTTATCAATAGTATTTTCTAATTGTACAAAAACCCGTGCAAGATGAACTCTTTGTTTTTCTCCACCAGATAAATGAACGTATTCTCTTTCTCTTAGATGATTGACTTCTAATTTCTTCATCCAAAAATCAATGGCGTCCCAATCCGTTTCTTCTGGAATTTGATTGAAATACGGATATCTTCCCATCAATACAATATCTTTTACCGTTAATGGAATATCTGATTGTTGATGTTGAGAGAATTTTGATTTATGTTGTGCAAGATCTTTACTTTTCCAGTCTTTGTACAATTTATCTTTGAAAAAAGTGAAATTCTTTTTCATTTCAACTTCATTCGCTAAGTAATTTAACAAAGAAGTTTTTCCAGCTCCGTTAGGACCAAGAATCGCTATTAGTTTACCTTCTTCACCAGCAAAATCGACCTGATCTAATATCTTGTGTGATTTATGACCGTAATTGATGTTTTTTGCGACTATCATCCTAAATTCTTTTTATAACGTAGTAAAATAGATATGAAAACTGGTGCTCCCATAAAAGCAGTTAGAATTCCGATCGGTATTTCTGATGGCGCAACTGCTGTTCTACTAATTGTATCTGCAACAATGACTAAAATTGCACCTAATAATGCTGATAATGGTAATATGAAATTATAATTTGATTTGAAAACCAATCTTAAAATGTAAGGAATTATTAAACCTACAAATCCAATCGTACCAGAAAAAGAAACAATTGTTCCAACCAATAAGGCCGAAAGAATAATGATTTGTTTTTTTGACTTTTCAATATCAATACCTAAATGAGCTGCGTTTTTTTCACCTAACATTAATGCATTTAATGTTTTTCCTTTCGGAATTAAAAAGATAAAACTGATGACAATAACAACACTCAAAATAGAAATGTTGTACCAATTGGCTCCAGCTAAACTTCCTAAAGTCCAGAATGTTAAATTTCTAAGTTCTTCTTCTGTCGATAAATAAGTTAATAAACCTGTACCAGCACCACAAAGAGCCGTAATGGCAACTCCAGAAAGTAATAAAATAGAAATATTGGTATTACCGTTTTTGGTTGAAATTCTATAAACAAATGTGATGGTAATTATTGCACCAATAAACGCCATGATACTAAGCATAAAATAATGCAAAACTTCTGGAATAAACGGACGAATGTAAGCACCAATTACAATTGTAATCGCAGCAAAAAGAATAGAACCAGAAGTGATTCCGATTAAATCTGGAGATGCTAAAGGATTTTTAAAAATACCTTGCAAACAAGTTCCAGTAACACTTAATCCGCTGCCAACCAAAATTGCTAATACAATTCGGGGTAAACGTAAATCATAAAGAACATAAGTGTCACTAGATTTTACGATTTCTTCAAAACTAAACAATGATTTTAAATGAACAATTACTGGTTCATTAAAATTATACACACCAATGAATAGCGCAGAAATTGCTATGATGATTAAGGCAATTAGTAAAACAAGTATATAAAGCGCAAGCTTTTTCTGCATTTTTATTTATTTTATTTTTGAATCAATTCGTTTAATTGTACGGCTGCATCAGCAACACGAGGACCAAAGCCAGATAATAATTGACCGTCCATAGAAATGATTTTTTTATTCTTACCTGCATTTGTAGCAGAAACACCTTCTAATTTTATAGCACCTTCAACTCCGCCTAAACTTTCCAAACCTTTATCAAAAAATAAAAGATAATCTGGATTTGCATTGATTAATGCTTCTGGTGTTAATGGTTTGTAATCATCAACATCGTTTACCGCATTTTCTCCGCCAGCAATTTCTATAATACTTTTCATTGGCGTATTGTTACCAGCAATCATCAAAGTTCCTGCACCACGAGCATAAATAAATAATACTTTTGGTTTTTTAGCTAAAGGTTTTAAATCTTTGATTTTAGTATCAATTGCATCAATATATTGTTGATAATTTGTATTACCAATGCTTTCTGCAACAGTTTTAATTAATTTTTTAGAACCTTCAATTGTAAAATCTTGATCAATAATTTTTACTTCAATTCCAGCTTTTTTTACTTGATCGATTAATTCTGGTTTCAAATCTTTAGACGAACCAAAAACAACCGTTGGTTGAAGCGTGATTAGAGGTTCTGCAGTAATGCTCATTACATGTCCCAAATCTTGCGCATGTTCCTTTACACTTGCAGGATAAGTACTTGTAACGTCTGTACCAACGATGTTTTTTTCTTCTCCCAATAAAGCCAATGTTTCTGTAACAGCACCACTAAGCGATACAATTTTCTGATCATTTACTTTATTTTCTGATTGTTCTGTTGATGGAGTTTCAATAGAATTTGATTCGTTTTTGCATGAGAAAAATACGGCAAGAGAACATGCCAAAAGCATAAAATTTTTCATTTCAATATTTTTATTTGAATTAAGTCTAAATTAAAACGCAAAGATTAACAAAATATCTAACAAATACAATGAGTTATATTATAAAAAATAATTAAAATATTGGATTGTTATGGCGTTATTTTAAAAATGATTAATTTCAAACCAAAAAAGTGAAGACAATACAAATTATCAATGGACCAAACCTAAATTTGTTAGGAGTTCGTGAACCAGAAATTTATGGTAATCAGACTTTTGAGGATTTTTTTGAAGAATTAAAAAAGAAGTATCCAAACGTTTCTTTGCAATATTTTCAGTCAAATCACGAAGGTGATATTATAGATAAATTGCACGAGGTTGGTTTTGAGTATGATGGAATTGTTTTAAATGCAGCCGCTTATACGCATTATTCTTATGCAATTGCCGATGCAATAAAAGCGATAAAAACAGCAGTTGTAGAAGTGCATATTTCTGATATTTATGCAAGAGAAGATTTTAGAAAAATTAGTATAACTGGCGAAAGTTGTAAAAAAATTATCTCTGGGAAGGGATTACCAGGTTATGAATTGGCGATTGATGAATTTCTTTAGAAACTAAATTAATCATATAAAAAGGCTTTAGATTCTTCTAAAGCCTTTTGTTGATTTATGATTTATCAATACCGACAGAAAAACTTTCTTTTAGTTTAGCTTTCGATTCGTCTTGTAAAACTTTGAATTCTTCAGAAGAAATTTCTTTTCCTTTGAATTCTTTTTCTTTTTGTAATTTTTTAGGATTAATCACCACTTTTTCTGCTTCAAAAGTTACTAACGTTAATAATTTATTAGTTTCTTGTTTCTCGGTTTTTAAAATAGTTCCAGGCAAGCCATTAATTTTTTCTGGTCCAACATTTACTTTAAGTTCAGGCGCAAACCAAGCAACTGTTTTTTCTGATTCTGATATTGCTTTAATAACTTTATAACCTAAAATTTCAGTTTCTTCATCCGTAATTTTCCAATCATAATTGGTATAATCGTTTTTTACTAAGTAATTTTCTTTGTCGAGATTTACTTCTTGTAAAAAGTTTTTATCTGTAAGATTGTTTTTTAATCGAGCAAATTGTCCGCCAATATGTATAGACATATTCATCCCATTATTCATGCCTTGTGCATTGTTCAAGGTTTCTATTTTATGGTAAATAGCAGTATTGTCGTTGTATTCTAATTCGTAAAATTGATCAACAGGTTCACCCATTTTAAAACCACCTCCAAACTTTTGTTTCATTTCGTTTTCGAATTCCTTCAATTTCTCTGGATTATCTTGTCTAGAATATCGGTATTCTATTCTCAATTTTTCTTGTGCAGTTAGAGTGATTGTTGATAATAAAAAGGTAAATAATATTTTTTTCATGAGTATTGATTTAATGTTATTCTACAAATATAGAAAAAGATTTTATTTTACCTAATTCACATAAAAAAAACTCAATACAATTGTATTGAGTTTTAAATATTTAAAACAATGTTCAAATTAATTTTTAATTACCTTGATTGTTTTCTTTGAGTTTTTAAGAGAAAGAATGTAAACACCTTTTGGTAATTGATTGATGTTGATTTCGTTTTTAGATTTATTAACACCAACTTCTAATACTTTTTGTCCAGATGTATTTACTAACGTAGCTATATCATCAACTGCTAAATTTGTAATTTTGATTACATCTTTAACTGGATTTGGATAGATAGAAATGCTATTTTTTACCAAGTTAGAATTACTTAAATCATCACAACCATCGTAAGCAGTTAAACCAAAGTTTTTCTCATTAAATTTCTCTGTAATTGTAAGGATATCATCACAAGTAAAATCTTCTTCACCAGCTTCTTTTAGATCAATAGCAACTTGTAAAGCAGCTTGTGCAGCAACTTTTTGGTTAGAGTTTTTATTTGTTCTAGCTAATCCTTCTAAGAAAATGATATCTGTTTTTCTTCTACCAATAATGTCATAAATGCTCATCAGAACTGTTGACCACAATTGTCCTTGAGAATGAATAGAGAAACCAGATGGTGGATAATTTGAGTTGTAATTGGTTACACGACCTGGCCAAAATTCATTGTGTCCATCCCAACCAAAAACCCAATTATATTGCGCATCACTTGCTTGCCAATAACCTAAACTTCTCTTGTAAGATTGTGCCCAATAATCGCCACTTCCTTCGCTTAATCCTTGTACCTGAGAAAGCTGTCTGTTTGTAACCCAATCATGTAAGCCATGTCCTAATTCGTGTAGAACAACATCTGCATCTTCTGCGTCGTCAACATAACCTTCGCCAAAATATAAACGATCATAAGAGTAAGCTGAGTTATCGTCACCATCTCTAGCGTGCGGATCGACTAATAAAACACCGTTATTTGTTAATGGTTTTACTTCTAATCCTAATTCTTCATTTATATATCTTAAATTTTTATCTAAATGGTAAAAAGAGTTAACAGCTTCAAAACCGTCTTCGCTTCTATCAAATAGAAAAGAATTTGTTTCTTGTGAAAATACACCTTTTGCTGGAGTTTCTAACTCTGCAATTCTTACCCTAGAATTTCTTAGGTGATATAAACCTTCAGAAAAATCAATCTCATCTAAGGTTACTAATTTTCTTGCTGCATCTAAATCTTCATTCGTAGCATCGTCATTATCACGATAATTTCCACCATAAACAGCACGATTAGGAGCTAAAGGATCTGGATCGAAAACATAACCTTCGCCAGAAACAATTTCTTTTTTTACTTTTGGTTCGTGATGATGTTTGTGAGAAATATCTTTAGAAGATAAGATTTCACCATTTTTAGCATCAACCATACTTTCCCAAGTACCAACAATTCCGTCAGAATGTGTAACAATTCTATAAGCTAATTTTGTTTCTTGATTTTCATTAACAAAAACAACTAATTCTTTGTCTAAAACTTCTGTTTCTGATACAGATTTTTTATTGTAAGTAATTACTTTTTGTAAAGCTGTATCTAAATTAAATGCAGCATCTGTGTTGATGTTTTTTAAGTTTTGAGCAACATTTTCTGTTGTCTGAGAAATTTTACCTTGTTTGTTTACATGGACAACAATTTCGCTGTTGTAAACAGGAATTCCGTTTAATGTTTGTTGATAACGTAAAGTTTCTCCTGATTTTCCTTTGTAAACAAAAGATAATTTGTAATCTGTGAAGTTTGGAGATTTTAGACTAAGTGCGTTTTGACTAATCCACTCTTTACCTAAATTTTCGTATTGGGATTGCTGAGCATTAGAAAACTGTAATGTAAGTAGCAGAGCTAAACCAATTGAGTAAATGTTTTTTTTCATAAAAGTATCATCTTAAAGGCTAAGATAATACTTTTAGAAATAGCTTAAAACTGATTTTTTAATTGTTCAGTTAAATTGTCGATATAATTAGTTAATTCCATTTTTCCGATCTGACTTGTTGCTGATGTCGAAAAAATAAGTGGTAATTCTTCCCAAGTTTTTAATAATTCTCTTTTATAAATCATTAAATTTTTTTGGAAAGCTGTACTGGTTAATTTATCTAGTTTTGTGAAAACAATTGCAAACGGAATTTGTTTGGTTCCTAACCATTCTAAAAATTTTAAATCATTTTTTTGTGGTTCGTGTCTGCAATCAATTAGAACAAAAGTGCAAATAAGATTTGGACGATTTTCTAAATAATCGTAAATCATTTTCTCGAAACCTTTACGACTACTTTTAGAAACTCTGGCGTATCCATAACCAGGTAAATCGGTTAAAAACCATTGATTGTTGATGTTAAAAGTATTCAATAATTGTGTTTTACCAGGTGTTCCAGATGTTTTTGCTAAATCTTTTTTATTGGTCAACATATTGATCAAAGAAGATTTACCAACATTCGATCTACCTATAAAAGCATATTCTGGTTTTTTAGGATCTGGACAATCTTGATAAATTTGTGCACTTTTTATAAATTCTGCGATTTGAATACTCATAACATATTATTTTGTAGAAGGATCAATTTTTGTTTTAATTAACCATTCTCCTAAGATTTCATTAAATAATTCTGGATGTTCCATCATCGGAGCATGACCACATTCGTCAATCCAATAAAGATCAGAATTAGGAATTCCTTCGTTAAATTCAACAGCAACTTCTGGTGGTGTTACATTGTCTTGTTTACCCCAAATTAAACAAACAGGCATTTGGAAATTTGGTAAATCATCTTTCATATTGTAATTGATGGCATCTCTAGCGATGTACAAAGTTTTGATAGCTTTGTTTCGATCATTTACTGTTTCAAAAACATCATCTACAATTTGTTTTGTTGCAACTTTAGGATCAAAGAAAACTTCTTCTGTTTTTCTTTTGACATATTCGTAATCACCTCTTTTTGGATAGGTTTCGCCGAATGATTTTTCGTATAAACCAGAACTTCCTGTAAGACATAAAGCTCTTACATCTTCTGGGTGAAATTTGCAAACAACCAAACCAACATGTCCTCCTAAAGAGTTTCCTACGATAATTGCAGGTTCACCAACAATTACATTGATGAAATCATGCACAAATTTTGCGATATTTAATACGCGAGTGTCATTTGGTGGTAATGTGTATAATGGTAATTCTGGTGCAAAAACTTTGTAACCCTTTGTAGAGAAATAAGAAGTTAAAACATTAAAGTTACTTAATTCTCCCATCAAACCATGTAATAATACTATAGGCACGCCTTCGCCAACCTCTATAAATGTAAAATTGTCTTTTTGTTTTATATTAAATGACATCTATTTTTTCCGATTAAGTCAGCAAATTTACAATATTTATATTATACGTTTTTAATTATCATTTTTTTTTGAAAAAGAATTCTCGATTCAATCTAACATTTGTGAGAATTAATTTACTTTAGAATCGATTAATTCGATAAAATTTTATGGACTTTCCAACCTTTTAATCAAAACCAAACTCTATATCTATAGAAAACCAGTGCACATGGATGTGAAAATTTTACAATTAGCTCAGAATAAAAATCGAAACGCTCAGAAAGCGATTTATGATTTGATGTATCCTAAGCTGAGATTCGTTGGAAAGCGCTATTTAAAATCAGAAGAAGATATAGAAGAAGCTTTGGCAGATTCATTTTATATTATTTTTTCTAAGCTCGATCAATTAAATGATTTGAATGCTTTTTACGCGTGGAGCAGAAAAATCATGGTAAATCAATGTTTGGCGTATATCAGAAAGAAAGTTGATTTTGATTACAAAGACGAAAATCAGTTAGCAGAAATTACGCATCAAGTTGATGCGAATTCTTTAGAAGTACAAGATTTGATGCAGTTATTAAATGAGTTGCCAGATGGTTGCAAAGCAATTTTTAATTTATTTGTGATCGAAGGTTATGCGCACAAAGAAATTGCCGATTTGTTACAGATTTCTGTCGGGACGTCAAAATCACAATTGAATTTTGCTAAAGGTAAATTACAAGAATTAGTGAATGTTCATTATTATTCAAAATCGAATTAATCATGGAAAAATTTAATCAAACAAATGATATTTTTAAAAAGTTAGCAGAAGAATCTTCTAACGATCTTTCGAGAAAAGAAAAAACTTGGGAGAAAATAGAACAGCGTTTAGACGAGAAAAAATCTAGTAAAAGAATCTTGTTTGCACAATATTCTGGAATTGCAGCTTCGGTAATTTTGCTTTTTGGAGTTTTGTATTTTTTGATGCAAAAAGAAGAAACTATCCAACCAAATACTGAAATTGTGATTAAACAAGATAAATCAGAAAGTAAAAATTTGATTACTAAAGAAAATATTAAATCCAATAATGAGGTGGAAACTGTTCAACATCAAGATCAAAAAAAGTTAGGTCAAACATCAAATCTTCATAACAAAATCGGTTCTATAAGTAATTCATCGAATGAATCTTCAAAAGTAATTTCGAATGATTTTGAGTTGATTAATACTGATTTAGCTTCTAATAAATCGAATATTGAAGTTGAAAATGTTAGTCTGAAAACAGTTTCTGTTAAAAATCTAGATTTGATAAAAGGTAAGTTAATAGATCCCAATGGTTTTGCACTTGAAGATGCAGAAATTACTTTGCGTGGAAATAATCAAACAGTTTATTCTGATGATGAAGGTTTGTTTGAAATTATTGCATCAATAGGTGATTCTCTGATGATTGATGACGGTTTTGGTAATCAAAAATTGATAGCTATAAATCATCAAAATCTAAAAACAATAGAAATTGGTAAGCAAAATGTAGAGTTGCAAAGTGTTACAGTTATTGGAGGAGTTAAATTGAATGAACTTCAATTAGGTTATTCAATGCCTTTAACTAAGAGTAAGATTAAAAATTATAAAGCATCATTTGGTGTACAAACAGAAAAAAATCTAGACAAAGCATTGGCTGGTAGAGTTGCAGGTGTTACTATCTCGCAGAATAATGGAAGTCCAGGTTTAGCGACTAATGTTGCAATTAGGGGAATTTCGTCTCTTAATCAAAACAATAATCCGCTTTATATAGTTGATGGTGTGGTGATGCAAACTAATTTTATTCAGTCAATAAATCCAAATGATATCAAAGAAATCAATGTTCTTAAAGGAAATTCTGCAACAGCTTTGTGTGGTTCTCGTGGTGTAAATGGCGTAATCATTATCCAAACGAAAAAAGGTTTAACAAAAAAAGAATTGAGAAAGTTAAATCGTAAAGCAAAGAAAGCATCAATTGTTTCTGCTTTTTCTCAAGAAATTATCAAACCAAAATTGGTTGAGGTTTCTAAGGAAGAATATTCATCTTTCGTGGAGAATCAGTTCGAAAATCCGTTGAAGTCACCGCTTTCAACTTTTTCTATAGATGTAGATAAAGCTTCTTATAGTAATATTCGTAGGTTTCTTAATTATGGTCAAACCGTTCCGAAAGATGCCGTTAGAGTAGAGGAAATGATCAATTATTTTCAGTACAATTATCCACAACCAAAAAACGATTTACCAATTGCTTTGCAAACCGAATACAGTGATTCGCCTTGGAATTATGAGAATCGATTACTAAAAATTGGTTTACAAGCAAAAGATTTACCAATAGATGAATTACCAAATTCTAATTTGGTTTTCCTAATAGATGTTTCTGGTTCTATGAGCGATGAAAATAAATTGCCTTTACTCAAAAAATCATTGAATCTTTTGGTAGATAAATTAAGATCAGACGATAAAGTTTCCATTGTAACTTATGCAGGTTCGGCTTCAGTTGTTCTAAAGCCTACTTCTGGTAAGGATAAAAATATAATTAAAAACGCTATAGAAAATCTTTCGGCTTCTGGTAGCACAGCAGGTGCAGACGGAATTATTTTAGCGTATGATTTAGCTGAAAAGAATTTTATAAAAAATGGTAATAATCGAGTGGTTTTGGCTACTGATGGTGATTTTAATGTTGGATTATCTTCTGAGGAAGAATTAGAAGATTTAATTGAACAGAAAAGAAAATTAGGCGTTTTTCTAACGTGTTTAGGTTACGGAATGGGAAATTACAAAGACAATAGAATGGCTATTTTGTCTAAAAAAGGAAACGGAAATTATGCTTATATAGATAATTTACAAGAAGCAAATAAATTTTTGATTCGAGAATTTTCTGGTACAATTTACACACTTGCAAAAGATGTAAAAATTCAAGTAGAATTTAACCCGAATTTAGTAAAATCTTATCGTTTGATTGGTTATGAAACACGATTGTTAAATGACGAAGATTTTGTAAATGATTCTATTGATGCTGGTGAAATTGGTGCAGGACATCAAGTAACTGCATTGTATGAAATTGTCGAAAGAAATCAAATAGATCGTGATTCTATCGAACAAACTTTAAAATATTCTCAGGTTCAAATGAATGATAATTTTCAGAATGAATTAGCAACGATAAAATTTCGATACAAAAAACCAGACGAAAATTCGAGTAAAGAAATAACACAAATTATTCAAAATCAATACAGAGAAATAAGTCAATCTTCAGAAGATTTTAAATTCGCAGCTTCTGTTGCTTGGTTTGGATTGAAGTTAAGAGATTCTGATTTGATTCAAAACAAAGAGACTTCAGCTATCAAAGAATTGGTTAGACAAGCAATGAAAACTGATGTTGATGGATACAAAGCAGAATTTTTACGATTGGTAGAATTAGTAAAATAATTCAGTTTAAATATTTACATCAAAAGCTATCTTATCATTTTAAGGTAGCTTTTTTTTTGCAATAAACTTAACTGCAATAAACTGTAATAGTTTTAAAAATTGATTAAAAATTCAACTTTAGTGGAAAAAGTTATCAACATTGTGGTAAAAAATGGTAAATTGTGGTAAAATAATTTTTACTTTTGAAAAAAATCTTTTGTGGATTATCTACTTGGGACATATGAATGTAAAGTCGATGCCAAAGGCAGACTTCCGTTACCAGCCGCTGTAAAGAAGCAATTGGTTGAGGTGATGGAAGATGGCTTTGTCTTGAAACGAGCAATTTTTCAGAAATGCTTAGAAATTCATACGATGGATCAGTGGAAAAAAACGATGGCGAAAATAAGTAAGTTGAATCGTTTTGTGAAGAAAAATGACGACTTCATTCGTCGTTTTACCGCAGGTGTAAAAGTTGTAGAAGTTGATGCAGCTGGTAGAGTTCAGATTTCAAAAGATTTGGTAAGCTTCGCAGAGATAGATAAGGAAGTTGTTTTGGTTTTGAATCTTGATGTTATCGAGATTTGGGATAAAGATGAATATGAAAAAGCGATAGCGGTTGATTTAGAAGATTTTGCAGCCTTGGCTGAAGATGTAATGGGAGATAAAGATGATGAATTCGAGTTACCATAATCCAGTTTTACTCAAAGAGAGTGTAGATGCCTTGGTGGTAAACCCATCAGGGATTTATGTGGATTGTACTTTTGGTGGTGGTGGTCATTCGAGAGAGATTCTTTCTCGTTTAGATGAAAATGGGAAATTATTTGCATTTGATCAAGATGAAGATGCGAAGAGAAATATGATTGATGATCCACGATTCGAGTTGGTTGATCAAAATTTCCGTTACCTAAAAAATAATCTTCGTTTTAGAGGAGTGAAACAAGTAGATGGTGTTTTGGCAGATTTAGGAGTTTCTTCTCATCAGTTCGATACACCAGAAAGAGGTTTTTCTATTCGTTTTGATGGTGATTTGGATATGCGAATGAATTCGAGTTCTAATTTTTCTGCAAGAACAATCATTAATAAATACGAAGAAGAAGATTTAGCAAGAATTTTCTATGAATATGGTGAACTGAAAGGTTCAAGAAGATTGGCTTCTGAAATTGTAAAAGCTCGAGCGAATCAAAAAATAAAAACAGTAGAAGAATTGAAAAATATTTTTTCATTCATTCCAAAAAATAAAGAGAATAAGTTTTTAGCGCAGCTATTTCAAGCGTTGAGAATAGAAGTGAATGATGAAATGGCTGTGTTGAAAGAAATGTTGACTCAGTGTGGTGATGTCATTAAACCAGAAGGTCGATTGGTGGTGATTTCGTATCATTCATTAGAAGATCGATTGGTGAAAAGATATATGAAAAACGGAATGTTTGATGGTGAACCAGAGCGTGATATTTACGGGAATTGGTCAGCGCCATTTAAGCCTTTGCAATCGAAAGTGATTGTGCCAACTAATGATGAGATTAATGATAATTCTAGAGCGAGAAGTGCGAAAATGCGAATTGCTGTAAGAAATGAGAAATAATAAAAATGGCTAAAAGAAAAAAGAAAATAACAGCTGTTAAAAAGAAAACTTTTGGAGGTATTCTAAGAGGTGAATTTTTAACGAAAGAAGGTTCTGAACAGAACTGGACTTTTATGTTGTTTTTAGTTTTTTTGGCATTTGTAAGTATTACAAGTTCGCATTTGGTAGATAAAAAAGTGGTGAGGATTACTGAGTTGAAAAATGCAGTAAGTGATCTTAAAACGCAATATACAGATAAACATAGTGAGTTGATGCAGATGCAATTAGAGTCGTCTATAATTCAACATACACAGAAATATGGTTTAGAGTTGCCGTTAACTCAACCTTATGTAATTGTCGATAAAGTTTATGGTAAAGAATAGAAATACAGTAGTTATACGTGGTTGGTTTATAGCTGGATTTATGTTAATCTGGGCTATTGCTATTCTATTCAATATGTTTAAAATTAAAGTTGTTGAAGGTGATGTTTTGGATGAATTTGCAAAAGAAAATAATTTCCGATTAGCAACTGAAGAAGCGGAGCGAGGGAATTTGTATGCTTCTAACGGAGCTTTGTTGGCGACAACTGTAACGAAACATAATATTTTTATTGATTTAAAAACAATTAAAGATGATTTGTTTGAATCTGAAATTAAAAATTTAGCAGATTCTTTGTCTTTGATGTTTGGTGAGCCAGCTTCTGTTTTCGAAAAGAAATTCCGTCAAGAAAGAAAAAAAGGAAATCGTTACATGAAACTCGTGAGAGGTTTGGATTATGATGATTATCAACGTATAAAAAAGTTTCCGATTCTTAATAAAGGTCAAAATAAAGGAGGTTTTATTCATGAAACTGAAAATAAAAGAGAACTGATTGTTAAAGATGTTGGAGCAAGAACAATTGGGTTTGATGATGCGCGTGGTAAAACTGGTCTCGAAGGTGCTTATAGTGATTTACTGAAAGGTAGAGAAGGTAAGCGAATGGAGCAATTTATGGGGCGTGGAAATTGGAAGCCTTCTAAAAATTGGGAACAAGAGCCGGTTCCAGGATCTTCTGTTTATACAACGATTAATGCTGATTTGCAGATGATTGCTTACGATGCTTTACATCAACAGCTTTCTGATTTTAATGCAGAGCATGGTTGTGTTGTGGTGATGGAAGTGAGTACAGGGAAAGTTCGTGCAATAGTAAATCTTTCTCGTATGGAAGATGGTTCTTATCTAGATGTTTATAACTATGCAGTTGGTGAATCTGCAGAGCCGGGTTCAACTTTCAAGCCGGTTTCTATTTTGGCTGGTTTGGATGATGGTTATTTTAATAAAGAAACGACTGTTGTAACTGGTGGAGGTTCTTATAGATTGTATAATCGTACAATTACAGATAGTCATGGTTATGGTACTTTGACGGTGGATGGTGTGATTAAAAAATCATCAAATATCGGAACTGCAAAATTGATTAATGCAGCTTATGGTGCTCAACCAGAAAAATTTTTAAAGAAAATACATGAGTGGAAATTAGATAAATCAATTGGTGTTGATATTCCGGGTGAAGCTGAACCGAGAATTATAACGCCTAAAGATAAAACATGGAGTAAATTGACCTTGCCAGTTATGGGGTATGGTTATGGTTTTCGTGTTACACCAATTCAGATTGTAACTTTTTATAATGCAATTGCAAATAATGGTAAAATGTTGAAGCCATTATTTATGGATAAAGTTGTGAGAAAAGGTGAACCAGAGGTGATTTATGAACCAGAAGTTTTAGTTGAAAATTTATCTACTCCAGAAAATATAAAAGCTATGCAACAGATGTTAACTGGTGCAGTTGAGCAGGGTGGAACTGCAGCGAATATTTTTACAGAGAATTATTCAATTGCAGGTAAAACTGGTACTGCTCGTGTTGAATATTGGTTAAAAAATCAACCAATGCAATACCGTGCTTCTTTTGCTGGTTATTTCCCTGCAGATAATCCAAAATATTCTTGTATTGTCGTTATTCATAAACCAGATCGTAGTAAAGGTTATTATGGTGGACGAGTTACAGCGCCAGTATTTAAGCGTATTGCGGATTGGGTTTATTCTAAAACTCCACAGGCGGTTCCTTCTAATTTAGGAGATAAACATGTGGTTAATCAATTAGCGGTTAACAAGAATCTAGATGTTGATTTGTCTAGAAAAGTTGTGCCAAATGTAATTGGGTATTCTGGTACAGAAGTCGTTCCTGCTTTAGAAAATATGGGCTTAGATGTTCGTTATACAGGAATTGGTAAAGTGGTTAGTCAATCATTACCAAAAGGAAAGAAAATAAGAAAAGGTGAAACGATTTATTTAGTATTGAAATAATGAAGAAATTGATAGACATCATAAAACATTTATCAATTGTCAAAATTATTGGCGATGTAGAAGATGTTTGTATTAACGACTTGATTTTTGATTCGAGAAAAGTTAATACAGATGATGTTTTTGTGGCGGTTAGTGGTACTCAAGTAGATGGTCATTTATTTATAAATCAGGTAATAGAGAAAGGTGTAAAAGTAATTGTGTGCGAAGATTTACCAGAGTCATTGTCAGATACAGTGATTTATATTGTGGTAGAAGATTCATCGGTTGCTTTGGGTGTTTTGGCTTCAAATTATTACGATAATCCAACAAAAGATTTAAAATTAGTTGGTGTTACTGGTACGAACGGAAAAACAACAACGACAACATTGTTGTATGAGTTGTTTACTAAATTAGGTTACCCATCTGTGTTAGTTTCTACCATCAAAATTTTATTGAATGGCGAAGTGATTCCTACTAATAACACAACACCAGATATTGTTACTTTAAATAAAATTTTTAGAGAAGCAGTTGATCGTGGTTGTGAATATGCTTTTATGGAAGTTAGTTCTCACGGAATTGTTCAGAACAGAATTGCGGGTTTACATTTCCAAATTGCAGCTTTTAGTAACATTACGCACGATCATTTAGATTATCATAAAACGTTTCAAAATTATATCAATGCAAAGAAGAAATTCTTTGATGATTTACCTGCTTCTGCTCTTGCTTTGTCAAATTTAGACGATAAAAATGGACGAGTAATGTTGCAGAATACATTAGCTTCTAAACATTATTTTACTCTAAAAGGTGACGCTGAATTTAAAGCTAAGATTTTAGAATCTCGTTTCGATGGAATGTTGTTAGAATTTAATCAAAAAGAATTTTGGACTAGTCTTATCGGACAATTCAATGCATACAACTTAGTTTGTGTTTTTGGTATTGCGTCTTTATTGGGGCAAGATGAGTTAGAAATATTAACAACTTTGAGTACGTTAGAAAATGTTGATGGACGTTTTCAGACTTTTCAAACAGAAGGCGGAGCAGTAATCATTGTAGATTATGCTCATACACCAGATGCATTGGATAATGTATTGAAAACGATTGAAAGTATTCGCACAAAAAATGAACAATTAATAACAGTTGTTGGTTGTGGAGGTGATCGTGACAAAACAAAGCGTCCAGAAATGGCAAATATCTCATCTAGTAAATCAGATTTAGCAATTTTTACATCAGATAATCCACGAACTGAAGATCCTGAAGTGATTTTAGCTGAAATGGAAAATGGTGTAGAACCACAATTTTATAACAGAACTTTGAAGATTACAGATCGTAAAGAAGCTATAAAAACTGCTTTGAAGATGAGTAACAAAGGGGATATTATCTTGATTGCTGGTAAAGGACATGAAACTTACCAAGAGATCAATGGTGTGAGAAATCATTTCTCAGATGTAGAAGTAGCAAAAGAATTAAGTCAACAACTAAATAAGTAATATGCTGTACTATTTATTTAATTTTTTACATGAACATTATCAATTACCAGGAGTAAGGATTTTTCAATACACTTCTTTCAGAGCGGCCTGTGCTGTTTTGTTAGCAATGGTAATTAGTCTTTTTTATGGTAAAAAAATCATCAGTTATCTTAGAAAAGAACAAATGGGAGAAATTGTTCGTGATCTTGGTTTGACTGGTCAAAAAGAAAAACAAGGAACGCCAACTATGGGTGGTGTGATTATTATTTTAGCGATTGTTATTCCGACTTTGTTGTTTGCTAAACTAGAAAATATTTACATCATTTTATTGTTGATTTCGACACTTTGGTTAGGAGTAATTGGTTTTTTAGACGATTACATCAAAGTTTTCAAAAAAAATAAAGAAGGTCTTAAAGGTAAATTTAAAGTTTTAGGACAAGTTGGTTTAGGTGTTTTGGTTGGATTAACGCTTTATTTTAGTCCGCAAGCAACTGTTAAACATCAAGACAAAAATGTAGAACAATTAGAGAATTCGTATCAAATTGTTCGCTTTGGTGAAGAAGAAAAAAGTTTAGATACAACTGTTCCATTTCTTAAGGGAAATGAATTTAATTATGGTAATATTTTGTTTTTTCTTGACGATCAACAAAAGACAGAATATTCTTGGGTAGTTCTTTTGGTTTTTGTTTTTGCAGTAATTTTTATCATAACTGCAGTTTCTAATGGTGCAAATTTAACAGATGGTATTGATGGTTTGGCTGCAGGTACTTCGTCAGTAATTGTTTTGGCGTTGTCGCTTTTGGTCTTTGTTTCGGGTAATATTGTTTTCGCAGATTATCTGAACATTATGTTTATACCAAGATCAGAAGAAGTTTTGATTTTTTGTGGTGCATTCATTGGTGGTTTGATAGGGTTTTTGTGGTACAACACATATCCTGCTCAAGTTTTTATGGGTGATACAGGAAGTTTAACGATCGGTGGATTAATTGCTGTTTTAGCTCTTATTTGTAGAAAAGAATTGATGTTACCTGTTTTGTGCGGAGTTTTCTTTGCAGAAAGTTTATCGGTTATGATGCAGGTATCTTATTTTAAATATACCAAGAAAAGATTTGGTGAAGGAAGACGTATTTTTTTGATGTCACCTTTGCATCATCATTTTCAGAAATTGGGTTATCACGAAAGTAAAATTGTGAATCGTGCAATTATCGTTGGGATTTTTATGGCTATTATCACAATTATCACTCTAAAGATTAGATAATGAAAAGATTAGTCATTCTTGGTGGTGGTGAAAGCGGTGTTGGTGCTGCAATTTTAGGTAAAAAGCAAGGTTTTGAGGTTTTTTTATCTGATAAAGGTGGTTTGAAAGAAAATTACCAAAATGATTTAAAGACTTACGAAATAGAATTTGAGTCTGGACAACATACAGAAGATAAAATTCTGAATGCAGATTTGGTGGTGAAAAGTCCTGGTATTCCAGATAAAGTGGCTTTGATCCAAGAATTAAAAAAGAAAAATATTGAGGTAATCTCTGAAATTGAGTTTGCTTCTCGTTATACCGACTCGAAAATTATTGCCATAACTGGTAGTAATGGTAAAACAACAACAACCTCTTTGATGTATCACATCATGAAAGAAGCTGGTTTAGATGTTGGTTTGGGTGGTAATATAGGGAAGAGTTTTGCTCAGTTGGTTGCAGAAGAACCACATGAATATTATGTTTTAGAAATAAGTAGTTTTCAGTTAGATGATATCAAGAGTTTTAAACCTTATATCGCTATTTTATTAAATATAACACCAGATCATTTAGATCGTTACGATTATGATTTTAATAAATATGCTCATTCAAAACTGAAAATCACAGAATATCAAACACAAGGAGAGTATTTTATATACAATCAAGACGACGAAAAAACAAACGAATTAGTAAACGAATTAAAAATTAATGCTCAAAAAGCATCCTTTTCTATGAAAGATAAAGAACAAAAAGCATTTGCAAACGATAATGTATTCGAAGTAAAAGATCAAGATGGAGGATTTCAAATGCCAACTTCTAATTTAGGATTAATGGGAAAACACAATGTGTCTAATTCCTTAGCAGCAGCTACTGCAGCGAATATTCTAAAGATTAGAAAAGATGTGATTAAGCGTAGTTTATCTGATTTTAAATCGGTTCAGCATCGTTTAGAGTCTGTTCTTAAAGTTGGTGGAATCGAGTTTATCAACGATAGTAAGGCAACAAATGTTAATGCAACTTATTATGCTTTAGAAAGTATGAAATCACCTGTGATTTGGATTGTTGGTGGAACAGATAAAGGAAATGATTACGAGGAATTGATGCCATTTGTTCGCAAGAAAGTAAAAGCAATTGTTTGTTTAGGTCTTGATAATTCTAAAATCGTAAACGCATTTGATGGTGTTGTAAATGATATTGTAGAAACTGATTCTATGAAAGATGCTGTAAGAGCAGCTTATATGTTTGGTCGTAAAGGCGATGTTGTGTTGTTATCTCCTGCTTGTGCAAGTTTTGATTTGTTTCAGAATTACGAAGACAGAGGAAATCAATTTAAAAAAGAAGTCAAAGAATTATAAAAAATGCAAAACCTGATCCAACGATACCTGAAAGGAGATAAAGCATTATGGTCATTCATCATTTTGCTTGCCTTGTTTTCGTTCTTACCAGTATATTCTGCAAGTTCTAACTTGGTATATACAGTAGGATCTGGTACAGTTGCATCACATATTTTCAAACATGCAGCTTTCTTAATTGGTGGTTTGTTAATCATTTTTGCAATACAGAAAGCAGATTATAGATGGTTTGGATTGTTGGCATTAGCAGCCGTTATTATTTTGTCAATAGTTTTATTGATTACCTTATTAACAGGCTCTACAATCGAAGGAGCAAATGCTTCCCGATGGTTAACAATTCCTGGTTTAGGTGTTGGTATTCAGCCATCTATGTTAGCTTCACAAGCATTGTTGATTTATGTTGCACGTTTTTTAACCAAAACAAGAACGAAAGAACTTAAATTTAAAGAAACAATTGTTCCTTTATTTTTACCGATTTTAGTTGTAGTTGGCTTAATTTTGCCGTCCAATGGTTCAACTGCAATTATGCTAGCAGGAATGTGTGGTTTGCTTTTGTTTATTGGCGGATATCCAATCAAATATTTATTATTAATAGCTTTGGTTGGTGCAGTTTTGGTTGGAATATTTGTTTACATCGCATTTGATTATCCAGATTTGGTTCCAAATTCTCGTGTTCATACTTGGATGTCACGTATTACCAAATTTGCGAACGATGATGGAGTAGAAGGTTATCAAGTATTAAGAGCAAAAGCAGCGATAGCAAGAGGGTTAGATGAAATGGCTGGTCCAGGGAAAAGTGTTTTTAAACAAACTTTACCTCAGTCATCATCCGATTTTATTTTTGCAATTATTGTAGAAGAATATGGTGCTTTTGGTGCTTTTTTCTTAATCGGAATTTTTACATTGATTCTGTATAGAATTTGCATGATCGCATCTAAAATACATACATTTTTTGGTACACTGTTGGTTTTTGCCGTTGGTATGCCAATTATTATACAAGCTTTCGTTAATATGGCGGTAGCTGTAAATTTGTTTCCCGTAACTGGTCAACCTTTGCCATTAATCAGTTACGGAGGAACCTCTTTATGGATGACATGTATTTCTTTTGGAATCATTCTTAGTGTTAGTACAAAGATTAAATCAAAAGAAGAAATAGAACAAGAAAAAAAATTAGTAAGTGATGAAGTCATTGAAGACATCGCCTAAAATATTAATTAGCGGGGGAGGTACTGGTGGTCATATCTATCCAGCAATCGCAATTGCAGACGAGATAAAAAGACGTTTGCCAAATGCTGCTATTTTATTTGTGGGTGCTGATGGAAGGATGGAAATGGAGAAAGTGCCAAAAGTTGGTTATGCTATTAAAGGATTGCCAATTGCTGGTTTTGATCGTAGCAATATGATGGCGAATCTCAAATTTCCTTTCAAGTTGATAAAATCATTGTCACTTGCTAAAAAAATATACAAAGATTTTCAGCCAGATATTGCAATTGGTACTGGTGGTTATGCTTCTGGTCCAATGTTATGGATTGCTGGTAAAAATAATGTTCCTTATGTTTTACAGGAACAAAATTCTTTTCCAGGTGTGACGAATAAAATATTGATGAAAAAGGCTTCGGCGATTTGTACAGCTTATCAAGAAGTTTCTCAATTTCCGGAAGAAAAGGTACATCATACAGGAAATCCAATTCGTGTAGATATGTTTCTTGATTTGCCAGAAAGAAATTCATCAATACAAAAATTTGATTTAGATCCTAACAAACCAACCGTTTTAAGTGTTGGAGGAAGTCAAGGTTCTAGAATGATTAATAATTCTTGGTTAGAACAAATAGATGAGTTTGCACAATCGGGCAACCAATTGATTTGGCAAATAGGGAAATTAGATTATCAAAGCATCAAAGAAAAGTTGGGAGATCGTTACCCAATGATTCATTTGGCCGAGTTTATTTATAATATGCAAGATGCTTATGCAGCGGCAGATGTTATTGTTTCTCGTGCTGGTGCTATGGCGATATCAGAATTAGAAATGATTGGCAAAGCAGTGATTTTGGTTCCGTTACCAACTGCAGCAGAAGATCATCAGACCAAAAATGCGCAAGCTTTGGTTAATGTAAATGCAGCTGTTTTGGTAAAAGATTCAGAAGCAAAACAAACATTGGTAAAAGAAGTAATTGCTTTAGCTAATGATTTGGAGAAACAAAAAATATTAGGTGCTAACATTTCGAAATTAGCGAAACCTAATGCAACGAAAGAAATTGTAGATATCGTTTTGGATTTAATTAAATAAAATGAACGTTTTAGATTATACATATTATTATTTTATTGGTGCCGGAGGAATCGGGATGAGCGCTTTAGAGCGTTATTTTCTATCAGCTGGTAAACAAGTTTTTGGATATGATAAAACGAAAACAGATTTAACAGATGATTTGATTTCAGAAGGAATCAAAATTCATTTTGAAGATTCTGTTGATTTAATTCCGAACGAAATAAATACAGATAATACTTTGGTGATTTTTACACCTGCTGTACCAAAAACGCATCAAGAACTTAATTATTTTTTAGATAATGGTTTTAGAGTGTTGAAACGTTCAGAAGTTTTAGGTGAAATTACCAAACATACTTACAGCATTGGAGTTGCAGGAACGCATGGTAAAACTACAACTTCTTCTATTTTAGGACATATTCTAAAATTTGCAGATTTAAAAAGTACTGCTTTTTTGGGTGGGATTTGCGAGAATTATGATTCAAATGTCATTGCAAATGGGAGTGAAATTACAGTTGCAGAAGCAGATGAATTTGATCGTTCTTTTTTACGACTTTCGCCAAAATTAGCCATCATTACATCTACAGATGCAGATCATTTAGATATTTATGGTGAGCGAGAAGAGGTTGTGAAATCTTTTCATGATTTTGCTGCGATTGTAGAAGAAAAACTCTTTGTTCGTAAAGGTTTAGATTTTTCTAATGCATTAACTTATGGTGTTGATGAAGATGCGGATTACCAAGCAAAAAATGTAAGAATAGAAAATGGACATTACATGTTCGATGTGCAAACACCAGATAAATTAATTACCAATGTTGGGATTCAATTACCAGGTCGTCATAATATGGAGAATGCTTTAGCAGCACTTTCTGTAGCAGATTATATGGGAGTGGATTCTGTTGTAATTGTTGATGCTTTGGCAGATTTTAAAGGAGTGAAACGTCGCTTTAATCGTTTTGATTATCCTCAAGACAAAATTTATATTGACGATTATGCACATCATCCAAGTGAATTGAATGCAGTGATAGATTCGATTAGAGAATTGTATCCAACTAAAAAATTATTGACTATTTTTCAACCGCATTTATTTACAAGAACAAGAGATTTTGCAGATGAATTTGCACAAAGTTTAGCAAAGGTAGATGAGCTTTTGTTGTTGGATATTTATCCTGCGAGAGAATTACCAATAGAAGGAATTACCTCTGATTGGTTATTGCAAAAAATAGAATTAGAAAAGAAACAATTGGTGCATTTAGAAAATGTGTTAGATGTTTTGAAAACAAAAGATTTCGGTGTCTTATTAACTGTTGGCGCAGGGAATATAGATACTTTGGTAAAACCAATTAAAAACTGGTTGAATGAAAACTAAATTCAAAATAGTAAAAGTTATTTTGGGACTAATTCTTTTAGGATTTTTGGTCGGATTTTCTGTACGTAGAAATGCATGCAGAACTGTGAATGCGATCAATATAAAGATAGAACATCAAAATAATAATTATTTTTTGAATGATAGTGTGATCAAAGATTTATTAGACGATCCAAATCAATCCATTATGAAAACACCAATTGGTAATTTGGATGTTTACGAAATGGAGAAAAAAGTAAACGAAAGTCCGTACATAGATTCGGTTCAAGTAACAAAAGATTTGTCTGGAAATGTTAATTTAGACATCAAACAGAAGGAACCAATTGGACGCGTAAACAATGCAAAAGATGAATATTATATAACAACGGACGGTGAACGTATGCCACTTTCTAAGGTTTATTCGGCTCCAGTAATGATGATTGCTGGGAATGTAAAGAAGGATGAATTTCAGGATTTGAGCGATATGATACAATTTATTAATGGTGATAACTTGTTGAAAAATCATATCATAGGAATACAAAAAGTTGGTCAAAGATCATTTAATTTAATAGTTAATAAAGGAAATTATGTTATTGAGCTTGGCACACTTAACAATTACGAAAGAAAACTGAATAATTTGAAGCTTTTCTATAATCAATACCTCAATTTTGTTGGTTTAGAAAAATACAAAAAAATCAGTATAAAATTTATAAATCAAGTTGTGGCAACCAAAATAAACGAAAATGAATAATAATAAGATCGCAGTAGGCTTAGACATCGGGACTACCAAAATTGTAGCTCTTGTCGGTAAGAAAAACGAAAACGGAAAAGTAGAAATTTTAGGATATGGACAAGCGCCTAGTTTGGGTGTTCATAGAGGTGTAGTGAATAACATTACACAAACTATCAATTCTATAAAAGAAGCTGTTGCACAGGCAGAAGCTTCATCTGGTATAAAAATAGAAGAAGTTACTGTAGGGATTGCAGGTCAACATATTCGTAGTTTACAACATAGTGATTATATTACTAGACCTAATTCTGAAGAGGTAATTGATGATGAGGATTTACGTTTATTAACCAATCAAGTTCATAAATTGGTGATGTTACCAGGCGAGGAAATTATTCATGTTTTGCCACAAGAATTTAAAGTTGACAACGAAGGTGAAATAAAAGAACCTATCGGTATGTACGGTAGTCGTCTAGAAGCTAATTTTCATGTGGTAGTTGGTCAGGTTGCTTCTATCAAAAATATTGGTCGTTGTGTAAAAAGTGCTGGCCTAAGATTGGCAAGCATTACATTAGAGCCGTTGGCATCTTCTAATGCGGCTTTGAGTGCAGAAGAAAAAGAAGCTGGTGTTGCTTTGGTTGATATTGGTGGTGGTACAACTGATATTGCTGTTTTCAAAGACAGTGTGATTCGTCATACATCGGTTATTCCTTTTGGTGGAAATGTCATTACAGAAGATATAAAAACAGGTTGTTCAATTATTGGACGTCAAGCTGAATTATTAAAAGAAAAATACGGATCTGCATGGCCTGGTGAAAATAAAGAAACAGAAATTGTTTCTATTCCTGGTTTGAGAGGACGTGATGCAAAAGAAATCTCTCTTAAGCGTTTGTCACAAATTATTCATGCTCGTGTACAAGAAATTTTCGAGCAGGTTTATGTGGAATTAAAGAATTATGGATGTGAAGAACAAAACAGTAAATTAATTGCTGGGATTGTTTTAACAGGAGGTGGTTCTAAACTGAAACATATTCGTCAATTAACAGAATATATTACTGGTATGGATGTTCGTATTGGTTTTTCTAATGAACACATTGTTGGTGCAAAATCAGATGAATTATCTGGTCCAGAATATGCAACTTCGGTAGGCTTATTGATGAAGGGTTTGGACGAACTAGAGAATAAATCAATCAAAGAGATTTACGAAAATCCAGTACGTGAAAATATTTTAGGAAGCGTAGAAATGGAAGTTCCTGCAGAGGATTTAAAAACATCAATAAGTTTAGACGAATCTGTAGAAAAGAAAGTTGCAGAAACTCATAAAATTGACGAGGTAATGGACGCTGAAATCGGTAAAGGAAAAGAAACTCGCGCACCGAAGAAAGATAACATCTTCAAGAAATGGACGGATAAGTTTATCCAAATGATCAACGAGACAGAATAAGAATAAATAAGAATTAAGAATAAATAAGAAATAGTATGAGCGATATTACAGGAGGAATTGTTGAATTCGACTTACCAAAACACCGTTCTTCTTCAATTAAAGTAATTGGAGTAGGTGGTGGAGGTAGCAATGCCGTTAATTACATGTTCTCGCAAGGTATCACAGGTGTAGATTTTGTTGTCTGCAACACAGATGCTCAAGCGTTAAGCAATAGCTCAATCCCAACTAGAATTCAATTGGGAGAAGCAATTACAGAAGGTTTAGGTGCAGGTGCAAATCCAGAAGTTGGTGAACAAGCTGCATTAGAAAGTATGGAACAGATTAAGGCTGTTTTAGATACGAATACAAAAATGGTATTTATTACTGCTGGTATGGGTGGTGGTACTGGTACAGGTGCTGCTCCAGTTATTGCAGGAATCGCAAAAGAATTAGGGATTTTAACAGTAGGTATTGTAACAGCGCCATTTTACTTCGAAGGTAAAATGAGGTTGGAACAAGCAGAGCGCGGAATTGAAAAATTACGTGGAAATGTTGATTCTTTAATCGTTATTAATAACGATAAATTGCGTGAATTATATGGTAATTTAGGTTACAAGAGTGGTTTTGCGAAAGCTGATGAAGTTTTATCGACTGCTGCAAAAGGAATTGCAGAAGTTATTACTCATCACTATTCTACCAACATCGATTTACGTGATGCAAAAACTGTATTGGCAAATAGTGGTACAGCAATTATGGGTTCTGCTAAAGCAAAAGGTGAAAACAAAGCCAAAGAAGCTATACAGTCTGCTTTAGATTCTCCATTATTGAATAATAACAAGATTACAGGTGCTAAAAATGTTCTATTGTTGTTGTTGTCTGGTGACAATGAATTAACTATGGACGAAATTGGAGTAATCAATGATTTTATTCAGAATGAAGCTGGTCATAGTGCAAATATCATCATGGGAATTGGCGAAGATCCTAATTTGGGTGAAGAAATTTCTATTACCATTGTAGCAACTGGTTTCCCAATGGAAGATCAGATTTATACAGGAAAAGAAGAAGAAAAAATAATTCATGCTTTAGAAGATGATCAACCAATTACTAAAAAATTATCAATAGACGAACCTATTCAACAAAAGGTAAATCCATTGAGTTTTGATTTGAATTTTGGTAGAAATGCTTCTCAAGGAAATCAAACTTCTCAAGAAAATTCTTACGAAGAACCAAAAAATGAAACAGAATCTAATGATACAGAAATTAAAAAGTTTGTATTAGAAGAAGATGACTTTTCGTACGAAAAACCAAGAGAAACAACTAAAATTGATGATTTTGAACCTCGTTTAAAATCAGAAATTAAACCAGAATCGCCAACTCAATCAAACAATAATACAAGCAATAATTCTTATAAGAATTATGGATCTTCTAATAACGAGCAACCACAAAATACGTTCAGACAAGTTTCAGAACCTGTGAAGCCAGTTTCAGAAGAACCAAATACAGTAATTTTTAGTCTGAATCAGGATCAACCAGCAACAAATCCTTTTTCTTCGCAAACAGTTACTGCTGTAGAGACAATAAGTGAGGTTTCTACAGAACCAACGGTAGATTTTCAGAAACCAATTTCAGAGTCATTAAATTCGACAATCGAAGAAAGAAGAAATCGTTTGAAACAATTCAATTTTAAATTCAAAAATACGTTGAATAACTCTCAAGTTGATGAATACGAAATGATTCCTGCTTACAAAAGACAAGGTTTAAATCTTTCTGATCGTACAGAAAATAAACCATCTGATTTTATTGTAGGATCTGATTCGAAAATCAAACCAAATAATTTTTTACACGATAATGTAGATTAATCGCTATATTATATTCTTATTAATTCAAAAAGGCTTCATTCTCGTTCGGATGAAGCTTTTTTTTATTTGGTCAAATTCTTCTCAAAATGCGAAAAAACCTTTTGATAAGTTTTTAATAATTGCGTTTTTTGATCTGTGTAACCGAAAAAAGAATCATAATTATTTTTTTCTAAGATAGAAGCCGCTTCGTTGGTATAAATCATTTTTTGTTGATTTAGATCATAAACATTTAATACAATACTGTACTTTCTTTCGCTTGTATTAGAAGAAATTTTTTTTATTTCAATCGTTTTGTCTTGAGTAAGATTTGGTATTGTAATCAATTTAATTAAAATCAAAAAATCACTAGTTGTTTCTTCTTTTAGATTTTTTAATTGATCAGAATCTAAATCGAAAACATAACCAGAATTCTCAAATTCTAGAAATTGTTGTTCAAAATTTATATTTTTAAAATATTGACTAAAATCTTGATTGATTTGTAAACTAAGAAAATTGACGTTTCCTACAAAATTGTTTTTTATTAAAGTATATTTTGCATTTTGATCTATTTTTAACTCCTTGTCTATAAAAGCTGACCTCAAGTAATAAGTAGGTTTTATGGTGCAAGAAGTGAATGTAAATAATAGAATAGTACAAATTAAAAAAGCTAATTTTTTAAATTTCATAATCATATTTTTTTGAATTGTATATTAGAAATAGTTTAGAAAACAAATCTAAGGATTGCGTATCATAGAACATGTATTTTTATTTATGATAAATTCCTACCTTTGTTATAAAGAATAAAAATAAACCAAAATGAGTTTAGAAACACAAATCATGGATCAGATGAAAACTGCCATGAAAGAGAAAAATACGATAGCATTAGAAGCTCTAAGAGCGATAAAATCTGAATTGTTATTAGCAAAAACGTCAGGAGATCATTCTGAATTAACTGAAGAGAAAGAAATTGCTTTATTACAAAAATTAGTAAAACAAAGAAAAGAAGCGGCAGAACAATTTGGAGCAAATAACAGAGCAGAATTGGAAGAAAAAGAATTGAAACAAGCAGAAGTAATTCAGTCTTTTTTACCAACTCAATTGTCACAAGAAGAATTAGAATCGGCATTGAAGGCAATTTTAGAAGAAGTAGGAGCAACTTCACCAAAAGATATGGGAAAAGTTATGGGAGCAGCTTCTAAGCAATTAGCAGGAAAAGCTGAAGGAAAAGCAATTTCTGAAACAGTAAAGAAATTATTGAATTCTTAATATATAAAGCTAGATTTTTCTAGCTTTTTTTATGCTGATGAATGATCAACAAAGAAATCGAGCATTTGAACTGAAAAGAATTATTCAGAATAAGTTAAGAATAAAACACTCAATTGAAACTGAATTGAATCCTTTTTTAGAAATTATAAGTTTTCTAAATCAGTATGAAATCGAATATCAATTGAAGAATATTAATGTTTTTGATGCTGAAGAAATTCTATTATTAAAAGAATTTTTACAAGAAGAAAAATATGCTTTTTTAGGAATTGATTTTTTTGATCAGATAGACAATTTAGCGAATAAACTAGAAATTATTGTAGATCTTTATCCAAGTACGAATGATTTTCGATATGTGCCAACATTAAATAAAATAGCAACAGATTTAGAAAATATCAGTTTAGATTTTAATCGAATTGTTGATGATTTGAATCTTTACAACGAAAAAGCGTTTATCTATTTTTTTAATTATTTACCAATAATTGAGTTGAATGTAAATGATTTATTAACTCTCGATTTATCTGAGATTTTTACATTTTATCATGGTGATGCATTAATTTATCCGAAAAATTTAGATTGGTTAATAGTTTATGGATTAGAAGATGAATGGTTTTATACCAAAAAATAAAAGTCTGATTAAAATTTTAATCAGACTTTTTTATGCATATTAAATATTGTTAGATTTCTTGAATCAACAAACGGAAACCTTCACCATGAATGTTTACAATTTCTACGTTTGGATCCTTTTTAAGATACTTTCTTAGTTTGGCAATATAAACGTCCATACTACGAGAAGTAAAATAATTATCGTCATGCCAAATACGAGTTAATGCTATTTCTCTAGGCATTAAGTCATTTTTATAGATAGCCAATAGACGTAATAATTCATTTTCTTTAGGAGAAAGTTTTTGAGATTTACCATCAAAGATCAATTGTCTCAATTTTGCATTGAATTGGAATTTTCCTATTTGGAAATCTTCTTGTTCAAATTTTTCTTCTTCGCCAAAGTTTCTTTGTAAAACAGCCTTGATTTTATATAATAAAACCTCAGAATCAAATGGTTTTAGCACATAATCATCTGCACCAATTTTATAACCATTAAGAACATCTTCTCTCATGTTTTTAGCAGTTAAGAAAATGATTGGTTGATCGGCTTTAAGTTGCTTAATTTCTTTACCTAATGTAAAACCATCTTTTTTTGGCATCATGACATCTAGAATACATAAATCGTATTCATCTTCTTTAAATTTTGTTAATCCGTCCTCACCGTCAATTGCGTGAGTAACATCAAAGTCATTTATCAAAAGATAGTCTTTAAGTACGCTTCCAAAACTTGGATCGTCCTCAACTAAAAGCAATTTCTGTTTTTCGCTCATCGTTATTTTTTTAAAGGTATTTTAACATAGAATGTACTTCCTTCTCCTAATTTGCTTTCTGCCCAAACTGTACCATTATGTAATTCTATAATTTTCTTTACATAAGCCAATCCAAGACCGTGCCCTTTTACATTATGTACATTCCCAGTTTCTTCTCTGTAAAATTGTTCAAATATTTTTTTCAAAACGCTAGGTGACATTCCAATTCCTTTATCTTTAACTTCTACATAATAATAATTTTCATCATTAGAAGTTCTTATAAAAATTTCTGGTTTTCCTATAGAATATTTACGCGCATTATCTAAAATGTTTATAATAATATTCTCTAAATGAAAAGGATCTCCGTCAACTATTGTTTCTTCTGCATCGTATTGTTCAAAAATTGTACCACTCCTTTCAGATACAATAAATCTTATGGGTTCTAGAGCTTTTTCTACAATCGTATCCATTTCTAATTCTTGCAAATTCATTTCCATTTGATTTCGCTCGAGTTTAGACATTCTTAGAACCATTTCTACATGCGAGTTCATACGCTTGTTCTCTTGTTTGATGAGGTCTGCGTAATATTTTATTTTTTCTGGATCTTGTGTGACTTTTTCGTTTTTCAAAGCATCAGACGCAATGTTAATTGTTGCAATTGGTGTCTTGAATTCGTGCGTCATATTGTTGATAAAATCTGTTTTAATTTCAGAGATTTTTCTTTGCATTTGCATGTAATAAATTGCCAATGAAAATACCGAAATGATAATCAACGTCAAGATGAAAGTCAAAGCTAAAATCGGAACAACTGGTCCTAAAATTGTTAATCTTTGTTGAGGAAAATAACAATTGAAATAGAAAATAGGATGTTCGTCTTTATCGTAAAAAACCGGAATAGAATAATTGGTGTCTGATAATTTGAAATGTTGCGAATGTACATTGGTCAACAGCGAATCTTTTTTGGTAATCCCAATTTCTGGATTTGCATGAATTCCTCTATGTTTCAGTTCTTTCTTGAAGATAGAATCTAACATTTCTAGCGAAATTCTTTTTTGGATTGGTTTAGAACCTGCATCAATTCTTGCCAAACGTTCGATTGAGTAAGTCGAATTTTTAAATGCTTCTTCAAAATTTAGATTTAATGGAGAAATACCTTGTGCAGACGAATCTTTCGGAATCTTAATTAAACTTTCTTGCTTGTAAATATCTGCTTTGGTTATGCTATCGTTGTATTGACCAGAAATTGGCAACATGGTTCTATCTAAAATATAACGTGTAAACAGCACATAAGTTACACCAATAGAATCTTTGATTGCTTGCGTAGAAACAACTTCTGGTTTGTCCTTCGAAGCTTTAAAATCTTGTTGAACATTCTCGAATTGTTTGTAATAAGTGTCCAATTCATACTTATTTATCTTTTCCACCGTATTGTTCATTGCCTGATAAACACTGGTGTTGAAGTTCTCTTTACTTGAATTGAATGTTAGTTTTAACCAATAAAACTGGATGATCATTAACCCAATAAGGGCAACACTCATCACAACGATTAATATTTTGTAAAATCCTTTTTTCATGAATTTATAGGATATTGTATTTTTCTTTAATAGCTTTAAGTGTTTTGTTCACTTCTTGTTTCAGATGGTCTAAATCACTGTTGTTATTGATGATGAAGTTGGCGTATTTTTTACGTTCTTCTTCACTCAATTGATTATTAATTCTTTTTTTTACTTCTTCTCTTGTTGTTTGGTCTCTTTCTAAAACTCGATCGATTCGAATTGATTCTTCAGCAGAAACAAGTATTAATTCGTCACAATCTTTATAAGATCCACTTTCGATCATAATTGCGGCTTCTTTCATTACCAATTTAGAAGTTTGATTTTTGATCCAATCGTCGTTGTCTTTAAAAACTTCAGGATGCACAATACCATTCAAAACTTGTAATTTTTCTTTGTTATTAAAAGTTTCTTGAGCGATAAATTTTCTGTTCAATTCATTATTATGATAGGCATCTTGTCCAAAAAAATCAATTAATTTTTGTTTGATGATTTTATTTTCATTCATCAAAATTTTTGCACGATTATCTGCATTGTAAACAGGAATCCCTAATTCTTCGAAGAATTTAGCAGCAGAAGTTTTGCCCGAACCAATTCCGCCAGTTAAACCTAAAATAATTTTGCCGTGTTTCATATTTATGACAATCCAAATGTTAAAAATACAAAAAAAGAAGGGCTTTTGAATATTCAAAAGCCCTTAAATATTTATTAAAATTATATCAATAATATTATAAAATTTCAGCTACTTTATCAGCTGCATCTTGTAATGTATCAACAGAATAAACTTTTAATCCAGAATCGTTAATCATTTGACGAGCGATATCTGCATTAGTTCCTTGTAAACGTACAATGATTGGAACATTGATTGAATCACCTAAATTTTTATAAGCATCTAAAATACCTTGAGCAACACGATCACAACGAACAATACCACCAAAGATATTTACTAAAATTCCTTTTACGTTTTCGTCTTTTAAGATAATACGGAAAGCTTTTTCTACACGCTCAGCATCTGCAGTACCACCAACATCTAAGAAGTTTGCTGGATTACCACCAGATAATTTAATAATGTCCATAGTTGCCATTGCTAAACCAGCACCGTTTACCATACAACCTACATTACCATCTAGTTTAACGAAATTAAGACCAGCAGCATCAGCTTCAACTTCTGTTGGATCTTCTTCTCTTGTATCACGTAATTCTGCTAAATCTTTGTGGCGGAATAATGAATTATGATCTAAAGCAACTTTAGCATCTACTGCTAAAACTTGATTATCAGATGTTTTTAATACTGGATTGATCTCGAATAAAGATGCATCAATATCTACATAAGCTTTATATAAAGAATGGATGAATTTTACCATTTCTTTGTAAGCATTACCTGTAACTCCTAAATTGAAAGCAATATTAGCAGCTTGGAAACCTGTTAAACCAACAGCTGGATCAACTTCTTCTGTAAAAATTTTGTCTGGAGTTTCCTCTGCAACAGTTTCAATATCCATTCCACCTTCTGTAGAATACATAATCATATTTTTACCTTTTGCACGATCTAATAATACAGAAACATAAAATTCTTCTACTTCTGTTTCTCCAGGATAGTACACGTCTTCTGCAACCAAAACTTGATGAACAGTTTTACCTTCTGCAGAAGTTTGTGGAGTTACTAATTGCATCCCAATGATGTTGTTAGAAATTTCTTTAACTTCATCTAAGTTTTTAGCCAATTTAACGCCTCCTCCTTTTCCGCGTCCACCAGCATGAACTTGTGCTTTGATCACATGCCATCCTGTTCCTGTTTCTTCAGTTAATTTTTTAGCAGCTTCTACAGCTTCTTCTGGTGTTGTTGCAACGTTACCTCTTTGCACTTTTACACCATATTTACTCAAAATTTGTTTTGCTTGATATTCGTGAAGATTCATTTTTTTAGTTTTTCAGTTTACAAAAATAGAAATATTGTTGGTTTTTTATGAATTTGTAATATGATTTTTTTGTTATTTTATATAAATATGTGCTGTTTTTTAGTTATCCGCTATTATTAACGACTAATTTTGGCGTCAATTAACTTATATGAACATTTCTAAATTACGATTTTTTTTAATAATAGTTTTCGTTTTAAGTTTTTTACAAGCAAAATTTACACCTTTGGTTGATGACGAAGCTTATTATTGGTTATGGTCAAAAAAACTAGCTTTTGGTTATTTTGATCATCCACCAATGATTGCTTGGTTAATAGCAATTGGTAAAATATTTTTTTCAGATGAATTAAGCGTTCGCCTGTTTACAGTAATTTTGCAAACAATTTCAGCTTTTCTCTTTTGGAAAATTACTAATCCAAAAACTGAGTTTCAGAAATATTTGGTTTTTGTTCTTTTTTCTGGTGCAGTGATGTTGCAAGTTTTTGGTTTCATTGCAACGCCAGATTCGCCTTTGTTATTTTTTACTTTTTTTTATCTTTTTTGCTTACAGAAATTTTACAATCAATTATCAAAATATGTATTTGTTGTTTTAGGAGTTGCAATTGCTGGTTTGATGTACAGTAAATATCATGGACTTTTAGTCATCTTATTTACTTTATTGCCAAATCTAATTTACTTCCTGAAACGAAAAGATTTTTATCTTTCTGTTTTAATTGCTTTAATACTTTATTCTCCACATTTTGTTTGGCTTTATGATCACGATTTTGTGACATTGAATTATCATTTAGTCGAAAGAAATCAGACAACTTTTAAGTTGAATCACTTCTTGATATTGATTTTGGGTGGATTTACTTTAGGAACTTTGGGATTGTCATTTTTATTTTGGAGAAAGTTTTTTCGTTTTCATTCTAAAGATTTATTTGATCGATCGATTTATTATTTAAGTTTTCTTCCGATTCTATTTTTTGTATTGATGAGTTTTAAGAATCAACCACAAATTCAATGGTTATTGATCGCTTTTGTTGCACAAATTATTTTGTTTTATAAATTTTATCAAGACACAAATTCAAGTCAAATTATTAGAATTGGTTTGTTTAATATTTTTTTAATTCTTGTTGCACGCTTGATAATTGTATTTCCACAAACGTCATTTTTATATAATAATAAAGTAGCTGCTAAAAATTTGGGACAAAATATAAATGATTCAGTAGTGGTTTTTGAGAAATATCAAGAAGCCAGTTTATTTAGTTTTTATAATCATCAAGAGGCAATTGTGTTTAGAACTTTAGGAAATAGAAAATCACAATTTGATTTATGGAAAACTGATAGAAAATTAACTCATCAAAATTTTGTTTACGTCACAAAATGGGCAAAAACCAATGATTCGATTTTAGGATGGAAGAATGATTACTATTTCATCAATAAAATGAATGCAATAAATATTGAAGATGATTTTTGGTTTGATTTTGAAGAAAATGAACTTTTGGTTGAGAATGATGAAGAAATAAAAATTAAAGTCAATTATAAGAATCCAACGAATAGTTTATCTTCAGAAAAAACAAAAATATTTTTGATCGAAACACAAGATTATCAATACAACATTGTCAATCAAATAGAAATTTCTAAAGATAATTTCAAACAAACGAAAAATAAAGAAATTAAAGAGTTCGTAATAAATTATCAAGTAAACAAAGAATGTAAATTATATATAGGTGTAAAATTATCAGATATGCCAATTCGATATTATTCTAATGGATTATTGATAGAATTGATATATTAAAGTAATTTTTATGTTAAATATTTTGTTGTTTTAAAATATAATTAACAACTTAGTTGCATAATTAACAATATTTATAAAAAAAAATTATGAAAAAACTTTTATTTTCTTTGTTCGCTTTGGGAACATTTTTATCTGTAAATGCACAAGAAGTTATTTATAGTGAAGATTTTAATGATAGTTCTGTTAGTAATCCTCCTGTAGGATGGGTTTTTGAGGATATGGATGGAGATGGTTATAATTTTGGAGATATGTATTTTGTACCAGATGCTAATGAAAATCCAGTAAGTCCGATTTCTTTGATTTCAAGATCATGGCAAGGTTCTGCTTTATTTCCAGATAATACTGCTACATCACCTTTAATTGATTTAGAATCTGCTTCAGGTGATATTACTTTAGAATGGAAAGTAACAGCAGCGAGTAATCCTTTGTGGAATAGTGAGCATTATTCTGTTTATGTAAGTACTTTAACTGATGTTTATGAGGTAGTTTTAGAAGATGCTGCTTTTAGTGAAACTTATGCAGGAACTGGTAATCAATTGACTAGAACTGTTGATATTTCATCTTTTGCAGGTCAAAAAGTATTTGTAACTTTCAGACATCATAATGTAACTGATATGGATTATTTATCAATTGACGATGTAAAAGTAACTGCTGCTAGTTTAGCTGTAAGTAATGTTACAACTTCTAAAGTATCATTATATCCAAACCCAGTTTCTGATTCTTTCGAATTGAAATTAGCTCAAAATTATGATGCGTCTAAAGTAAAAGTTACGATTTCTGATTTAACAGGACGTAAAGTAAAATCATTCTCAAATGCTAATTCTTACAATGTTTCTGATTTAAATTCTGGTGTTTATGTAGTTACTGTTTCTGACGGAGCACATACATTTACTCAAAAATTAATTAAGAAATAATTAATAAAGTAAAATAAATTATAATTGAAACCGATGAAATTTTCATCGGTTTTTTATTTTTTATATTTTTCTTAAAACCAGTATCTTTGCAAACCAAATTAATAAAATGGCAGATTCAGGATTATTAGATAAATTAAGAGCAATCAAACAAAGATTTGATGAAGTTGCAGATCTTATCATTCAACCAGATATCATTTCAGATCAGGCTCGTTATGCCAAATTAAATAAAGAATATTCTGATTTAAAAGATTTTGTTGAGAAACAAAAAGAATACGAATCATATCTTAATATCATAGAAGAAGCGAATGAAATCATTGCTGATGGTTCTGATGCAGAAATGGTAGAATTAGCCAAAATCGAGAAAGATGAGGCAATAAACAAGATTCCAGAATTAGAAGAAGAAATCAAATACATGTTGATTCCGAAAGATCCGGAAGATGATAAAAACGTAATTGTCGAGTTACGTTCTGGTACTGGAGGAGACGAAGCTGCAATTTTTGTAGAAGATATTTACCGAATGTATTCGATGTATTTTAAATCGAAAGGTTGGCAACATGACGTTTTGAACACCTCAGAAGCATCAGGAAAAGGTTACAAAGAATTAGTAATGTCTGTAGAAGGAAATGCTGTTTTTGGAACTTTGAAATATGAATCTGGTGTTCATCGTGTGCAACGTGTGCCAGAAACAGAATCTCAAGGTCGTGTACATACTTCGGCTATAACTGTTGCTGTTTTACCAGAAGCAGAGGAAGTAGATGTTGATATAAATCCTGCAGATTTAGAGTATCAAACAGCTCGTTCATCTGGAGCGGGAGGTCAGAATGTAAATAAAGTTGAGACAAAAGTACAGTTGACGCATAAACCATCTGGAATTGTGATTGTTTGTCAAGAAGCACGTTCGCAACATAAAAATCGCGAGAAAGCTTTGCAATTATTAAGAACGAAACTTTACGAAATCGAGTACGAGAAAAAACACGCAGAGCGTTCTGCACAACGTAAATCTTTGGTTTCTACTGGTGACCGTTCTGCGAAAATAAGAACATATAATTATCCACAAGGTCGAGTAACGGATCATCGTATCAATAAATCTATTTATAATTTGGATAATTTTATGAATGGAGATATTCAAGAAATGATAGATGCTTTAAAAGTTGCAGAAAATGCAGAAAAACTGAAAGGTGCAGAAGAAGATTTTTAAAATCAATTTTAAATAATAACACAAAAACCAATCAAGTAATTGATTGGTTTTTTTATGTATTAATCTTTTTTAAATTTTTTATTGATTTCTTGACGTAATCTTCTTTACCTTTTTTTATTTCATCAATGAGCTTTTTTCTTTCTATTGGTAAGTCGATGTATTTATCAGACCAAATACTTATTTCAACAATAATTGGTAAAATATCGATTCCTTTTTCTGTTAAAGTGTACAAGAATTTTGCTTTGCTTTCTGGATGAGCAGCTTTTTTTATAATGTCATTTTCTTCTAACATCAACAATCTAGAAGCTAAAATATTTGTTGCAATTTTTTCATCCGATTTTAAAAAATCACCATAAGTACATTGCTTCAAAATCATCAGATCTCTAATAATTAATAAAGACCATTTATCTCCCCAAATATCCAAGTAAGAACTAATCGGGCAACTAGATCTTTTTTTTATTTCTTTCATAACTACAAAAATCACTTGCAAAATAAAAGTAAAATTAATTATATTTGTACTTTCAATTTGCAAGTGCAAGTTACAAAATTTAATTGATATGAAAGAAGAAATATTATTCGAAAACTATGAGCTGAATGGTCAGAAACTAAACAACAGAATCGTAATGGCTCCAATGACAAGAGCACGATCTGCCAACGAAGGAAATGTAGCTACAGAACTTACTGCAACTTATTATGCACAACGTGCAACGGCAGGTCTGATCATTACCGAAGGTACATTTATTAGCGAAGAAGGAATAGGTTTTATCAATGTTCCTGGGATTTATTCTAAACCACAAATAGAAGGCTGGAAAATTGTTACTAAAGCCGTTCATGAAAAAAATGGGAAAATATTTGCCCAACTTTGGCATACTGGAGCGTGTTCTCATCCAGATTTACATGACGGAAAGTTGCCATTAGCTCCATCAAATATTAACCCCGAACAACAAGCTTTTACTCTTGAAGGTTTCAAGCCGACTGTTTCGCCACAACCAATGACGATAGAGGATATTAAGAGAACCATTCAAGATTTTAAAAATGCAACAATCAATGCTTTTGATGCTGGTTTTGATGGGATAGAACTTCACGGAGCAAACGGATATTTGTTACAACAATTTTTTAGTAAAAACTCTAATGACAGAACAGATGAATATGGCGGAACTCCTGAAAATCGTGCAAGAATTTTGTTCGAAATTTTAGATGCAATAAAAGAAATTGCAGATACCAAAAAAGTAGGTGTACGACTAAATCCTTCATTAAATGGGATTATGGGAATTCTTGTAGATGAAGAAACGATCGCAACTTACAATTACATAGTCAATAAATTAAATGATTACGATTTGGCTTACATCCATTTATTAGAACCATTTACAGATGTTTCTAACAACAAAAATGCGATACAAGAAGTCGCTAAACATTTCAGAAAAATCTATCAAGGAAATATTATTATCAATCGTGGATTTAATAAAGAAACAGCAACCAAAGTCTTAGAAGATGGGAATGCAGATTTGGTTTCATTCGGAGTTCCTTTCATTGCTAATCCAGATTTAGTGAAGCGTTATCAAACCAATGCAACATTAAATACGCCAAATAAAGAAACATTTTACACGCCTGGTGAAATCGGTTATACAGATTATCCTTTCTTAGATCAATAAAATAATTTGGGCGATCGAGCGGGCTTTTCACTATATCTTTTGTTACGTTGAAACTCCACAAAAGGATGCCGTTACAATCCCTATCGCAAATTCTAGTTAAAAATTAAAACAAAATCAAAAATCAATAAAAATGAAAACATCAGGAAATACAATATTCATAAGTGGCGGAAGTGCTGGAATAGGTTTAGCAATTGCTAAAAAATTAAACGCAGCAGGAAACAAAGTCATCATCAACGGTAGAAACGAAAATCGACTTCAGAAAGCATTATCAGAACTGAAAGGTGCATTTGCAATACAAGGTGATTTATCTGTAGAAGAAGATAGAATCAGAATTGCAGAAGAGTTAAAAACCAAACATTCTGATGTGAATATTATTGTAAATAATGCTGGCGCAGCATTTGGTTATTCTTTGAGAGAAGAAGTCAATGCGCATCAAAAAGCATTAATAGAAATGAATACCAATTACTTGGCAATTATCCATTTCAATGAGTTGTTAATTCCTCATTTATTAACCAAAGAAGAATCGGCAATTGTCAATATTTCATCAATTGCAGTTTATGGTAGTCATAAAGCAATTCCAACTTATGGTGCAACAAAAGCGGCATTACATAGTTATACAACAGCTTTAAGACAAACTTTTGAAGATCAAAAAAACTTAGGAATATTCGAAGTTTATCCACCATTGGTTAACACAGAATTTTCATCATACATTGGAGGTGAACACGGAATTCCACCAAGTGAAGTTGCAGATGAATTATTCATCGGATTAGAAAAAAATCAGTTTGATATACCAGTTGGTGATACAAAAATTTATGCAAATGCAATAGGAGAAGCTTTAGCAAAACTAAATCAAGCTTAAAAATTATTTGGTAAAAAAAAACCATTTCAAACTGAAATGGATTTTTTTTTTGAATTAATAAATTATATAGAATTAATGTCCAGCACTAATTACTTTTCCAGAACCTTTTTTGATGAAGAATAATATAAAAGGTATACAAACCAAAAATACAATTCCCAAGAATAAAAAGACGTCCATATAAGTTAGAACTGTCGCTTGTTTGGTTACTTGTGCATCTAATAAACCATAAGCTTTGTTAAGAGAATCGTTTATCGCATAACCTTTACTCATAAAACTCATTTTCAGTTGGTTGATGTAATTTTGTACTTCGAAAGAAGAAGTGTCTAAATGAGAAACTAAATTCTGACGATGATTTACAGTCCATCTTGAAATAAAAGTTGTGATAATTGCAATACCAAAAGAACCACCTAATTGTCGCATCATACCAGTGAAGGCAGCACCTTCACCAATTTGTTGACCTTTCAAACTAGAAAGAGAAAGCGTGGTTACAGGAACAAATAATAATCCTAATCCGACACCTCTTACAACTAATGGCCAAAAGAAATGTTCAGAACCAGTGTCTGGAGTTAAGATTTTGTATGACCAAAAACTGTAAAAGAAAAAGATTAAAAATCCACTTGCAACCAGGTATTTTGGTTCAACTCCTTTTTGTAATAAGGTAGCTATAATTGGCATCATAAAAGCGGTCATCAAAGATGATGGAATTAATAATAAACCAGCATCTGTAGCGGTCCAACCAAGAATAGATTGCGTATAAATTGGGATAACAAAGGTAGATCCATATAGTCCAAATCCCATGATGAAAGATAAAATTGTACCAATGGCAAGATTGCTATCTTTCAGTACTCTCAGGTTTACGATAGGATGTTCAAAAACTAATTCGCGCCAAATAAATAATATAAACCCAAAAACACTGGCTATACTCAATGTCACGATTGTAGAATTTGCAAACCAATCGTCTTGTTGACCATGTTCTAATACATATTGTAGAGAACCTACAGCAATTGCTAATAAAATAATCCCAATAAAATCAACTTGATTTAATTTTGATTTCTCTGCATATTTCGGACTTCTTACAAAAGAAATCGTTAATAACGTAGCAATTATACCAATCGGAATATTGATGTAAAATATGTAAGGCCAAGACCAGTTATCAATAATAAATCCACCAAGAGGAGGACCTAAAGTAGGACCAACAATTACACCCATTCCGTAAATAGCTTGCGCTAAACCTCTTTTTTCTGGCGGATAACTTTCTGTAATAATGGTTTGCGACGTCACTAATAATGCACCACCACCAAGACCTTGTATAAATCTGAAAAGAATAATTTCCCAAAGAGTTGTGGCATTACCACACAAGAAAGAAGCTGCTGTAAAAATAATTATAGATGCCGCAAAGTAATTTCTTCGACCAAATTGTTGAGACAACCAACTCGTCATTGGTACAACAATTACATTGGCAATTGCATAAGCTGTAACAACCCAAGCAATATCTGTTAGAGAAACACCTAAACTACCTTTCATGTCGTTCATGGCTACGTTAACAATTGTTGTATCGACAATTTCTAACAAAGCACACATGATGGCTGTTATGGTGATAATAACTCTTCGAGAACCATATTCAATTAAATTATTTTCTTCCATAATTTTTCTGAATAGGTTTTATTATTGATCAGATTTGTTCGATTTTAATAAAATATCGGCTTCAACATTCATTCCTGGACGAATCAATTTTAGCATTTCATCGTTCTTATCTAGAAATTCAATTTTTATCGGAATTCTTTGTACTGTTTTTACAAAATTTCCAGATGCATTATCAGGAGGTAATAAAGCAAATTTTGCTCCTGTAGCTGGTGATAATGAAGTTACTTTAGCTTTAAACTCATGATTTGGATAAGCATCAACTTTAATAATAGCTTCTTGACCAATTCTAATTTTTTCTAATTGTGTTTCTTTATAATTGGCAACAACCCAAAGATTATTTACCGTTACAATATTAAATAACGATTGTCCAGCTTGAACTAATTGTCCTGGTTGAAGGTTAATTTTAGAAACTTGTCCATCTTCGGCTGCAATTACATAAGTATAAGAAAGATATAATTTGGCGTTTTCTATTCCAGTTTTACTTTGCCCGATTGCTGCTTCTGCAACTTTTATTTGCGCTTGCGAAGCATCCGCTTGTGCTTTAGAAGTGTTTACTTGTTTTGCTGTAGCTTGTGCTTGTTTTGCAGTAGAAGCTAATTGTGCTTTAGAAACTCCCAATTGTTCTTGTACAACACGGAATTGTTTTTCTGCAGTTTCTTTTGCTGCTAAAGCTTGCTCGTATTGTTGTTTAGTAATCGATTGATTTTGATACAATTTTTCGTAACGATCAAAATCGTTTTTCGTACGCCAAACTTGTACTTTCGCAGCTTCTACATTCGCTTGTGCTGTATTTACATTTGCTTGTGCTGTTTCTATAGTTGTGTTCGCTGCAACTGCACCAGCTTGTGTAACACCAATTGTTGCACCTGCAGTAGAAACACCAGCTTTTGCAACACCTAACTGACCTTCTGCTTGTAAAAGTGCATCTTGTGATTGTTGTAATTTTAGTGCAAATTCAGAACCATCAATAACAACTAATGTATCTCCTTTATGCACCATTTGGTTATCTTCTACCAAAATCTTTTGTATGTAGCCAGAAACTTTTGGTATAACTGGTGTAATTTTAGCTTCTATTTGTGCATCATCTGTAATTTCGTGTGCCAAACCGTGTAGGTATTTATAAGCACCATATCCTCCTCCCAAAATGACTAAAACACTTAGGACGATAATAAATTTTGAATTTATTTTTTTCTTAGTTTGATTGTTTTCTTCCATGACTTCAAAGTCTTATTGTATGTTTTCTAGTAATTTTCCAGTTGTGTAATAATATTCATAAGTAGCCAAATCTTCGTCAGCTTCACCTATTACCTGATTAATTTTTGCTTGCAATTGTTGTACATCAGCTTCTAATAAATCATCTGTATCAGCCAAACCATTTTCGTTTTTGTCTTTTACAATTCGATAATTTTCATTCGCTTGTTCAACAGCTTCTTTGTAAACTAAGTTTTTCTTTTTAGCTAAATTATATTTTTGATAAGCTTCACTGATTTCGATTTTAGCATTATCAACCGTTGTTGCTTTTTCTAACTCGTTTTCTAATTTCAGTGCTCTAGCAATTTCTACTTCAGCTTTATTTTTATATAAAGAAGATAAATCGTATTTCAATCCAATACCAACATTTGTTGCATTAGTTACAGAAGCAACTTTATCCAAATCCATTGCAATGTATCCAGCAGAAACAGAAAGTTGTGGATAATAAGCAGATTTGGCAATTTTTATTTGATTATCTGCTATCTGATCTTTAATCGCATAACTTTGTATATCTTTTCTATCTTCTACATTTTGATTCGCTTGATCGATGACTTTTAGATTATCAAAATTTTCAACTTTAATAATTGCATTTTCGTCTTGACCTGTTAAAAGATTTAATTTGTAATTGATATTTTTGTATTGAGTTTCCGCTTCGTCAATGGCAACTTGTACATTAGATGCTTGTAGTTTTGCTCTCAATAAATCATTTCTAGGAATAATCCCATTATCTAAAAAATTCTGAAAATCTTTTACACGCTGATTTGCTCTAAATAAATTTTCATTAAGAACATCAATTGAACGTTGTGTTTTGTATAATCCGAAATAAAGATTGATTGCTTGCCAAACAACATTTTCTTTGGTCGCTTCTATTTGTAAATTAGATAAATCGACCATTAATTCACTGTTTTTAATCGCATTTTTAATCTTAAAACCAGAAAAAACAGGAATCGAAGCACTTGCTTGTCCCAGAATTAATTGATTTGGTTCAATTCCATTCCCACTATTGTTCCCAGAACTTTGTGTCGGAATTTTGATGTCCACATTCGTAGTTGTGAACAAATGCATGTATTGTCCGCTCAACGATACATTTGGTAGTCGATTGTTTTTAGCACTTTGTACTTTATACTCATTGGTATTTTTACTGGCTTCTGCAACTTTTACAGATTTACTGTTCTGTAAACTTTGTTGTATAACCTCTTGTAAAGACACCACGTTTTCTTGTGCCTGAGTAAAAGATGCAATCACTAAGCAAATCGGTAAGAAAAATTTATTTTTCATCGTATTGAATAATTGCTTTTAAAGAATCAATTAAATAAGGATAATATTCTTCATGAATTCGATTAACAAATTCTTCATGAGTTGTAATTCCCCATTGTTTTATATAAGTTTTTTCGTTTAAGATTAAATAAGAAGTTCCACCAATCACAACCATAATCACAGCTTCTGCAGCAACAATTCTTTTAAAATCACCTTTTTCATGGCCTTCTTTTATGATTTGATTGATGTAAGTAAGATTCTTAAGTTTTAGTTCGTTTATTTTTTCATCAATTTCAGAAATAGAATCTTTTTTAGAATATTCTCTCACCATGATTCGATGAAATTCTGGTTTATCTAAAATTCGATTCAAATAAGCTTTTAAAACTTGTTTTAATTTTTCGAAAGATGATAAGTCATTATTGTTTGCAATTTGTTCTAATTCTGTACTAAAAACCGAAATTCGCCAACTGAAAAGTTGTTGTACTAATTTATCTTTAGAACCAAAATAATAGCTAATCATTGCAATATTTATTTTCGCTTCTTTGGCAATTTCTCTAACACTTGCAGCGTCAATTCCTCTTCTTCCAAAAATTTTTTCAGCGGCTAGTAAAATGGCAATTTTTTTATCTGATAGTTCCATTAGTTGATTATTACGATGCAAATTTAAACAAACGTTTAATTAATATGAAAATATTTAAGTATTTATTTTAATTATTTTTTATAATGTATTGATTATCTTGCTTGTGTGAAAGAAGAATTCTTACATTATATTTGGAAGTTTAAGTTGTTTGATTTTAAAAACTTGCGAACAATTTCTAATAAAACTCTAGAAATAATCAGTTCTGGATTACACAATTTTGATGGTGGACCAGATTTCGAAGAATGTAAAATTAGCATTGATCGATTAACTTGGTTTGGATCGGTAGAAATTCATGTGAAATCTTCTGATTGGCTGTTGCATAAACATTCAGAAGATAAAAAATACCATCAAATAATTCTTCATGTGGTTTATGAAAACGATAGAAAAATCAACTTTTTTGAAGAAAAAAATATCGAAATTTTAGAACTTAAAAATTATATAGCTCCACAGGTTTTAGAAAATTATAAAGACTTGAATCAATACAAAAACGATCAATTGCTATGCAAGAATTTTGTTCAAGATATTGACGAAATGAAGATTAATTTATGGAAGCAAAGTCACCTAGTGAATCGATTAATACAAAAATCTACAAAACTTTTAGAAGAATTAAAATCTGTTGATTACAATTGGGAAGCATTATTTTTTCAGCAAATGGCTTACAATTTTGGATTGAAACCAAATGCAAATACGTTTCAGCTTTGGAGTAAATCTTTTCCGTTTTCTATTTATCAGAAAATTCAAAATCAAATGATTAATGTAGAAGCTTTATTTTTTGGTCAAGCTGGATTTTTTGAGTTAAATTTTAAAGATGAATATTTTCTTGATTTGAAAAAGTGTTACCATTTTCTACAAAGAAAATACAATTTGCAACCAATTTCGCATGATTTGTTTCAATATTTTAGAATGCGACCAATTAGTTTTCCAACAATCAGAATTGCACAATTAGCAGCTATTTATGCAAATTATCCAAATTTGTTTAGTCGATTGATAGAAGCAAAATCCATAAAAGAAGTTCAGGTTTTACTTCAAAAACCAATTATAAATACTTATTGGAAAAATCATTACAAATTCGATACATTATCACATGATTTGAATAAAAATTTAAGTAAAAGTAAAATAGAAAATCTAGTTCTGAATACTTTATTACCGATGAAATTTGCTTATTCTACTTATTTAGGTAAAGATGATTTTGAGGATATTTTAGCATTTTATCAAGAATTAAAAGCAGAGAAAAATAACGTTACTAAACAATTCGAGAATTCATTTTTTGAACATAAAAATGCTGGCGATTCGCAAGCTTTTATACAAATTTTTCATGATTTGTGTTTAGCAAAAAAATGTTTAAATTGCAGCGTCGGACACGAAAGTTTAAAACAAAATGTTAGATCATTTTAGAAATATCGCAGAAATCTCTTGGTTTAATGTTATCGAAAGAATAGCAGACAGAATTGGCGTTCGTGTAACCAAACTTCGTATCATTTATATTTACCTTGCTTTTGCAACTTTGGGCGTTGCTTTTATTGCCTATTTTGTGATGGCGTTTGCGCTTTGGGTAAAAGATTGCTTTATAATTCGTAGAAAATCTGTTTTTGATTTATAATTTACTGATATTTAATTAATTATAATTTTTTATTTAATTTCTTGATGTCTAAATTTAGGTTTGTCTAATCTAAAATTTAAGATATGAGAAAAAAATTACTTCCTTTTTTATATCTCACAAAAGCACAAAAAATTGGTTTATCCATATTTATAGTTCTAATTTTCTTCTGTGAAGTTTTGATGGCGATCACTTCTCGCCGACAACCAAATTATGTTAGTTTTAATGAAGACAAACTACAAAAATTAGAATTGTATTTAGATAGTTTGAATGTTTACGATCAACCAAAAAAATCTAATTTTTATAAAAAGTCGGTGATTGGCGATAGTATAAAACAAGCTTTTAACCCGAATGATTTGTCGCAATATGGTTGGGAAAAGTTAGGATTTTCTACTAGACAAGCAGAAGTGATTATGAAATACAAATCTATGTTAGGTGGAAAATTTACTTCTAAAGAACAAATACGAAAATGTTATGTCGTTTCTGATGAAACATATGAAAAATTAGAACCATTTATTAATTTACCTAATAAATCGAAAGAGGATTTTAAATTAGCGAAACAACAAACCAAGAAATCTATTAATTATAAAAAGTTTAATCCAAATAATTATACAGAAAGTGATTGGATAAATCTTGGTTTTAGTCAAAAACAAGCAGCTACAATTCTTAAATATAAGTCAATTTTAGGAGGTGAATTCAAATCAAAAGAAAATATAGCAAAATGTTATGTGATTTCTGATGAGAAGTATCAAGAGATGAAAGCTTTTATTGATTTGCCAGATAAAAATCCAGTTGAAGTTAAAAAAGTAGAAACTAAAATCGAAAAAGGAATAGAGGAGAAACCAACTTCAGTTAAACCTAAAAGTGAAATTGTTTATGAAAAATTTAATCCAAATAAATTGGATAAAAATGATTGGATGAATTATGGTTTTTCTGAAAAACAAGCCAATACAATTGTTAAGTACCGATTTTCTTTAGGAGGAAAATTTCCAGATATTGAGACGTTTAAGAAATGCTATGTGATATCTGAAGAAAAATTTAATGAGTTGTTACCATACATTGTTTTAGAATGAAAAAGAGCTGTTTTCAAACGAAAACAGCTCTTTTTGTCAATAAAATAGTTAATTAGTAATTGAATAAATCGTCAATAGAAATTTCTTCTACTTGTCCCATTTTTTGAACAGATTCCCAATCTAAGTTTTTCTTGTCACCAATTAAAGAAACATTGTATTTTTGTCCTTTTATGTGTTTATTGAAAAATTTATCTAAGTCTTCTAAAGTTAATTTGCTTGTTTCTAGATAAATATCCTTGTTAATATCATAATCTAAACCTAGTTCTTGTAAACTCATCCAATACCAAAAAATATTCGCTTTGGTCGTTCTGCTTGTCGCGATTTGTTTAAGTGCAGCAACACGAGAATTCTCGAACTGATTTGGCGCTTTTGGCATATTGTTCATCAGCTCAAACATTGCATCTACAGCTTGTGGTAATTTATTTGCTTGTGTACCAATATTTGCTCTCACGTAATTGTATTGATCTGTTTTTGTCGCATTAGAATAGCGAGATCTAGCAGAATAAGCCAATGATTTTGATTCTCTAATTTCTTGGAAAACAATAGAAGATAATCCGCCACCAAAATATTCATTAAAAATACCAGAAGGTGTGTATAAACCCTTATCGAATTTTGTGTCACGAGCAACAAAATTTATTTCAGCTTGTACCATGTCGTAAGGCGCAAAATAAACTTTTCCTGTTGTTGCAATTTGTGGATAATCCTTTTTTGCAGGAACAGCTAAACCTTTACCGAAATTATGTTCTTTTTCGATAATTTTTTTGGTTTGATCAATGGCATTTCCGTAATAAAAAAATTGATGTTTGTAATTGAAAAAATCTTTGATAATTTGAGTTAATTCTGTTGGTTTAATCGCTCTTAATTCGGCTTCAGTAAAATTATCACGTAAACGATTTTCTGGTCCGTATTGTGCATAAACACTCAAAGCATTTGCAATAGAATTTTTATTCTTTTTAGAGTTTTCTCTCGTTTTTATAATACGATTGATGTATTCATCATAAGATTCCTGATTTGCAACTGCATTAGCTAATAAATGCTCGAATAATTCAACACCTTTTGCTAAATTTTTTTGTAAAGAAGAAACATAAACATAAGTTCTTTCTGTACCAGAATTTACACCATAATCGATTCCGTATTTGTAAAATTCTTTCTTTAGGTTTTCTGGAGAAAATTTAGAAGTACCTAAATATTCTAAATAATTAATTGCCAAAGAAAGTTTTTTGTTATGATCAGAACCTATATCTGCAATGTAATAAACAGAACTGATGTCATTTGTTTTATTTTCTATCGCAGTAAAAGAAGTATTTTTTATTTTAGATTGATTTAATTCTTTCTTGAAATCTACAAAAACTGGTTGAATATCGGTTGTTTTGATTTTCATGAAATCTTTGTACCAAGCAGATTCAGCATCACGATTCAAATGAATTGGAGTAATTCCTGGATTACTTACTCTTACCAAATCTTTGTTTTCTCCTTGTTTTTTATAAACAATCACATAATTATTTTGATAATGATCTTTTGCAAATTTTACCAAATCAGCTTTGTTGATTTTTCCTAAATCATCGTATTCACTTACAACTTTGTTCCAAGGCGTGTCATTAATAAAAGATCCATATAAATCTGCGGCAAGAGAACGTGTATTTTCCCATTGTTTCATACGCGATTTTTTAAGATCATTTACAATCGCTTCGATCATCCAATCATCAAATTCACCTTTTTTTACTTTGTCTAATTGATTTAAAATTAAATCTCTAACTTCTTCTAAAGATTGACCTTGTTTTGGTGTTCCCGCTAAAGAATGCATTCCGTAATCTCTGAAAAACGAAGTGTATGATCCAGCACCTAAAGCTTTTTGTTGTTGATTGATGTTTAGATCGATTAAACCAGCATTCGAATTACTTAAAATATAATCAATTAAAGTTACATATTTTGCATCAGAAGAATTTACACCATCAAAACGATAAGCAAATTGTAACCTTTCGTTAGAAGGGCTATTTACTTCTGCAGAAATAATCGATTTGATTGGTTCTTCATTTGCAACATATTGTTGAGGTTTTTCTTTTTTCTCGTATTTACCAAAATACTTATCAATTAAATCAACTGCATTGTCAAACTCAAAATCTCCAACCAAAACGACTGCCATATTGCTTGCAACATAATATTTATCGAAATAATCATGAATAGCAACCATCGATGGATTTTTTAGATGTTCTGATGTTCCAATCGTTGTTTGAGTTCCATAATGAGAATTCGGAAATAATTTTGACATCATTTTATAGCTTACCAAACGAGAATCGTTATCTTGAGCCCGATTAAACTCTTCGTAAACAGCTTCTAGTTCTGTATGAAATAAACGTAAAACCAATTCATCAAAACGTTCAGATTCCACACGTAATAATTTATCCAATTCATTACTAGGGATGTTGTTGTGGTAAATGGTTTCTTCTAACCAAGTATGTGCATTTGTACCGCTTGCACCCAAAGAAGAAATTAATTTATCGTATTCATTTGCTACAGCATATTTAGAGGCTTCTTGTGAAACTTCGTCAATTTTCTTGTAGATTTCTACTTTTTTAGCTGGATCTTTTTCTGCTTTGTGTTGCTCATACAAATCAGAAATTTGTTTCAAAAGTACTTTTTCTTTTTCCCAATCTTGCGTCCCGATTTTAGAAGTTCCTTTGAAAACCATGTGTTCTAGATAATGCGCCAAACCAGTATTATCTTCAGGATCGTTGTTAGAACCAGTTTTTACAGCAATATGTGTTTGTATTCTTGGTTCATCTTTAATTTGAGCCAGGTAGATTTTTAGACCGTTATCTAATGTATAAATTCTTGTATTCGAAGGGTCGTTCTCTACAACTTCATAAGTTCTACCTTTTGCATCTTTCTTTTGTATGGTATTAAATTGTGCATAAGTCAATACCGAAGAAAAAAAGATTCCACAAAGGACAAGTGATTTTTTCATGTATAAAATTTTAGAACGATAAAAATAGTTTTTTAATCATTAAGACTAAAATTATCGCTTGATTTTGTGATATGATTTTTGATAGAAAAGAAAAAAGCAGAAACATAAGTTTCTGCTTTGTAGAGCGGGAAACGGGACTCGAACCCGCAACATTCAGCTTGGAAGGCTGACGCTCTACCAATTGAGCTATTCCCGCATTAGGACTGCAAATATAAGTGCATGTTTGAATAATTTCCAAAGGAAATTTTTAATTTTTTGTTTAAGTTGGATTAAGTATTTGATTCTTAAATAAATATTTTTTTGATTTGAATTTTTTAAAATTAAATAAGAACAAATGATTAACAAGTTATCTATTTGTAACTTATATTGAGATAATTACTTAATTTTAAACGACTATAAATCTGTTGTTTAATAGTTTTTTATTGAAGGTTAATTTATTGATTAAAATTGTGTTAGATTGAAATAAAAAATTATATTTGCAACTGATAATCTATTTATTATCAACCAACCAAACGAACCTAAAATGCAACCTATTTATACAAAAAAGAAAAATTTCTTTTTAGACAAAGTCATTGTGCTATTGTCTATCTTTTTTGTATTTATATTTTCTATACATTCATCGGCACAAATTTTTATTACAGATAGTACCAGTTTTGTAGTCACAGAAGGAACAAAAGTTTCTGGTATCGATCTTTCTAGTAAAAAAGTAAAGTTTACAAATCAAAAGAAAAAAACAGATTCTACTAAACTTTACATTGTAGGTGATACAAAAGTTTCTGGTAAAATTTCTGCTGAGATAGTCTATGTTGACTCAAAGAATTTACCAGAAAAGAATAAAAAAATCTATGAGCATAGAAATGAAGTAAAGAAAATAATAGAGCAAGTAAAAATTGCTAAAGCATCACCAAAAAGAGAAAAATTAAAACGTGAAGAAATCAAGACTCATCAATCGATTTACGAGTTTAGATTACGAAACCTTAAAAGAGAATCAACTGCCTTAACGTTTGATGCGACTTTACTTGCAACTTTTTTTAGTTTTAATTATCATGATGGATATGCTGTTGTAAATCAAACGTATGATTATGAGTTTGATTTAACTCTATTTTCTAATGAAAAACAATTAAACAATACATTTTTTTTAGATAAAGTAGAAGATTCTTACGATTCTATTCTGCAATTAAGAGGACCGCCAAGATTGGTTGTGTAATCCTTTTATTGAGGATTTGAATTTTAAAAATCAATAAACTAAACTAAAAATAAATGAAAAAAAATATACAATATACTTATCAAGTTATATTGGCTATGTTCATGGTTATGATGATGAACATAGCTCAAGCCCAAACTCCAGGAGGAACATCCCTTACCGTGGAATTGTGGTTGAAAGCTGACCAGTTGCAAGCAACAAACCCTGCAGATGGAGCAAATGTTACCTCATGGTTAGACCGATCTGGTAGTTCAAGAAATTTTGAAGTAGGTGATGCTAGTTATCCCCCAACTTTTAAAAAAGTATCAATGAATTTTAATCCGTCTGTTGATTTGACATACGAAGAAAAAGATTCTGATGATCCAGACCATAATCCACCATCAAAATTTAATCAAAGTAAAAAGAAATTACAATCTTTAGCAAATTTCCCTGTTTCTTCAGATAAATCGTATTATATTTTTACTGTATCTACGGTTGATGGTGCGGAATCTGATGGAAATGCTGTAACATTTAGTTTAAATGCTAGAGATAACTGGTTTGGTTGGAGAGGTGCAGATCAACCATTTTTAAGATATCAAGTAGATGGAACTACTACAAGTTTTAGTAATCAATCTATAAATTATGCGATTGCTTCTTTCATTTTACCTAATGGTACTACAGGTAATAATGCTTATCATAATGGATTATTAGGAGGTACTTCATCAGCTAAAACATTAGATACAGGTAATGGTAAAGCTGTAATTGGGAATTCAAATGATGGAAGTGGTACTAGTAGTAATTTCTTTGGAGAAGTAATGGAAGTGATTGTGTTGTCTTCTACTGTTGGTCAATTAATTGATCTTGATCAACTAAGAAAAGTACATACCTATTTAGCATTAAAATATGGTATTTCTATGAATAATAATGCGGATTATCTAGGCGGGAATAATGCAAATGTTTGGAATAGAACTACCAATAATGGTTATAATAATCATTTATTTGGTATTGGTCGTGATGATAGTAGTGGATTTTATCAAAAACAATCAACCAATTTTCAGAAAGGTACAGCTACTGTGTTTGTAGGTAGTGCTTTAGCAGCTTCTAATTTAGAGAACACAGGTACTATTACCAATGGTACTTATTTGGTTTTAGGGTCAAATGATGTTTCTGGAACTACTTCTTATATTCATCATCCTGGAGCTACTTTTCAAAATGGCTCGATAACTAAAGAAATTACATTTAGACAGAATAGGATTTTAAAAGCTCAGGTTTCAGGTTCAAGTTCTATGACGGTTAATTTAAGACCAAGTTTAAGTGCTTTGTATGTATTGGTATCTGCTAATCCTACATTTCCACAGGCAAATACAAGAATTTATGAAGTAAATGATTTAGGTTTTGCACCAAATGTTCTAATTAATTCGGGAGAATATATTTCTTATGCTTCTTTTGCAGTTGCACCAGGTGGTGTGGTAGATGGATTGCAATTGTGGTTAAGACCAGACTTTTTAACTGATTTTGAGCTTACTTCTGCAACAGGTAATAATAATGTTAACATTTGGAGAGATTACACAAATAATAACAACGATTACTATTTCAGTGCTGTTAATTATTCTGGTAAACAAAGACCAACTTATGTAGCATGTGATCCTAGAATGAATTTTAATCCTTCGGTAAATTTTGGAGAACATGATTATTTAGCAACACTTTCTGGTCCAGCTTCAGAAAATGCACCGTTAGGATCAACATCTTTTTCTGTGTATTACAATACGCAATATTTAAGTGGTAGTAGATTATATACACATGGCTTTGGAGGTGTAAACCCAAGAAGTGGAAGTACACGATATCCTGCAGTTGGTTTTAGTCCTAGAAGAAATTCTGGTCGTATGTATGCTAGTGATGGAGGTGGTTCTGTAAACGGTAGTAATGATTCTGGTTTCGAACAAAATTCTACAGCTTTGCAAATGGTAAAAACGCATAGTGCTAGAGGTGTAGGTAATGCGGGTAATGTTGTTTATGATTTTAGCGGTTATCAAGACCAAGTATCAGAAAGTAGTAGTTCTTTTGGAGATGCATTCCGTTTAGCGAGTGGTAGTACATTGGGTGGAGCTAGTCTTAGATCAGGTACATTTATTGGGTTAATCTCAGAAATGTTTTTCTATGAAAGAGAGTTAAATATAGATGAACAAAATAAAATTAGATCATATTTAGGATATAAATATGCTATTACATTAGATACAAATCTATCTAGTACGACGGTAGGTTATAATTATTTATTATCTGATGGAACTTCTACATGGAATGGTAATGCAGCTCCAAACAATGGGTATCATAGAAATATAGCAGCTCTAGTAAGAGATGATTTAGGATTATTAAATGTAGCAAAAGCAAGATCTACCAAAAATGGTGCAGTTGTTACCATGACAACTCCAGGTACAGATTTATGTGGTGGAAATACAAATAGTTTACCTAATGATCTTTCTGCGTTGCAATGGGGACACAATGGCGCTAGTGCAAATACGACAACTAGTGTAACAATCCCTGCAAATTCATGTGCTGTTGGTGTTTTTGACCAAAAAATGACAGGAAGAATTTGGTTGACACAAAAAACTAATTTAACAAGTCAAGGTGTTGTTATCAAAGCAAGTGGAAATGATTTTCCTTACAATGGTAACGGTTTTGAAGTTTTCTTATTAGTAGCAGATTCTCCTGCTAAACTTAATGCGAATAATCCAGATCAAATCATTACTGGACAATATATTGATGGTGAACATACATTTAGTTACAACTTTACAAATGAAAGAACCTATTTTACCTTTGCTGCAAAAGCAAAAGGAGGAAATTGTGTTAACTGTGATTTTGATGGAGTCAAAACAATAAAGTTTGACTCTAATAGCTGGACAAGAGGAAGTAAAGGACCAAATACATTTACTTTAGGAGATGGTTATACTGCAGATATTACAGTTACAGATGCAAATAATGTTCTTAGAAGTCGTTACCCAAGAGCTTCTAGAAGTACACTAAGAGAAAGAAGAAAAGGTACAGGAAACGTAGAAACTACAATTGCATTTAAGAAAAATGGAACAGCTTCTTCTATGGCTAATACTTTCGAAATTTTCCATGTTGATAGACATGGTAGTACTTTAGCTAATCTAGACATCGTTGGTTATTGTGGTGCTGCAATTATTCAACCTAAGTTAAGTTATTCTACAAATGCTAATAGAAGTAGATATGCAATTACAAATAATCAAGCAAATGCAAAACAAAGAGGAACAACAGGAAGTGGATCATCTAGTTTTACAAATAGAAGAGCAAGAGTAATTGTTGAGTTCGATCAACCAGTTGAGCGTATTATTGTAAGATATAATACAAATGGTACAAGAAGACATGATGTAGGAATTGGTACATTAGAAATGTATTGTCCAGCACCATTACCTCCACCAAACGAAGATGGTTTAATATTTACCAAACAAGCAACACCTAATGTGTTATTGTGTGAGGAAGTAAATTATACTTTCAGAGTAAATAAGGTAAATTGTGCTTCTAAAGAAGTGAATTTTACTGATACTTTACCTGAAGGTATGACGTGGGTAAAAGAATCTGTTTCTATTGAAAACGTAGATGAAAGTAACATTAGTGGTTATGGTACAAGAACATTGACAATTAATAATATTACAGTTCCTGAAGGTATCGATACATACACTTTTAGAGCAAGAGCCGTTTTCGATCAAAATGCTGTAGCTGGTACTTATAATAATCAAGGTAAGTTAACCTATAATAGAATTGTAAATGGTGTTAATACATCTGTAGATTTATTGAGTACAGATAGACTAACAGGAAACCCGATGTCTGTAACAGAAGCTGCAGATTCTGATCGTCCGTTACCAGTAACAACAACTATATCATCTAGTAAATCATGTTTCATTGGAGATGGATCTGATTTTGAGGTTACTTTGAGAATAACAAATCCGAATGCATTTGCAGTAACAGAATCTTTCTTAACATTTGATTTTGACACAGATGCGTTTACTCTTGTGCCAGGGAGCGTAATTACTTCGTTAGCATTAGGCGCAAATGTAGATCCTGATGGATTGTTAGAATTCGAAGGAACTTCAGGTGATGGATTTAGTATTCCTAATGGAGAAAGTATAGTTAAATTTAAATTGCGAAATAGAACAAATACAATAGCAAATCCATACGATGGATACGAAATTGATCCTGTAACGACTTTACCAACTGCATTTGTAGAATATGAATTAACCAGTGAAGCAGATGACGTTTGTTTATCATCTACAACGGCAAATTCATTAGGAGAATTAATTTTAGGGTACTGTACATATTGTACACAATTACCAACTGCTGGAGTTGTACAAGATTCAGATTTTGGTATATCATTATCTAAAGATCAATTTGCTGGTTGGCCAGAAAACGTACCTAATGGATTCGTTGTTTTAGAATCTGGTAAAAAAGGTATGGTAATGACGAGAGTAGAGAGAGCTGCAGTTATGAATCCTGTAAAGGGAATGATTATATACGATATTTCTGCAGATGCAAATTGTGTTAGTATATTTAATGGTACTACATGGAATTGTATAAAACGTGTTTGTAATCAATAATAAGTTTAATTAAAAAAACTGTTCGGAGTTTTTTCTAATAAGATGAAACTTCGGACAGTAACTAAAAATTTTTAGTATGAAAAAAATAATATATTTATCCATTCTTGTTTTTTCTAATTATGCTTATTCTCAAGTAGCTATAGGTAAAGAAAATGTAGAAGGTAGTGGTATTATGGATTTTGGAAATCAAAATAAAGGTATCATTCTACCAATTATAGAAGTAGATCCTAGTGGTGTTTATTCTAATGGTACTTTAGCAGTAGATCAGACAGATAAAAAAGTAAAAGTATATCAAAATGGTGCTTGGTTAGAATTAAGTGACGAAGGTAGTTTTGATATTCAACTAGACGGTTCAAATAATCCAACCACAACCGCAGCAAATATCAATACAAGTGGTGATGTTGGTGAAGGTGTTGTGATCGGTTCAGAAACAGCTTCTGTAGATGGAGTTTTAGTTTTAGAAGCTACAGATAAAGCACTTATTTTACCAAAAGTTGCAAATCCTCATTTAACTATTTTATCACCTGTTGCTGGTACAATGGTTTATGATACTTACAGTAATTCTTTAGCCGTTTTTGATGGAATGGTTTGGAGTTATTGGAGATAAGTTTTCTATAACATACATGTGAGTTATTTTAAATCCTGAGGCTTAGTTCGCTAAGTTTCGGGATTTTTTAATTGATAAGTAGATGTTTTGATTAATTACAATTTAATATATTCATTACCCCAATTCTTCATTTCAACGAGAACAGATCGTAATGCTTTGCCTTTTTCAGTAAGAGAATACTCAACTTTTGGAGGAACTTGAGCGTAAACTTTGCGTAAAATAATTCCATTTTCTTCAAGTTGTTTTAGTTCTTTTACCAACATTCTTGTATTGATTCCTTCAATGTTACGTTCCAATTCTTTAAAACGTTTTGTTTCCTTTATTAATGCAAAAATGATAGGTAATGTCCATTTACCTCCTAATACTTCTGCAGTTTTTGTTATAGGACATTCAGAAAATCTAGATTTTTTTTCACTCATTTCAATTGGTTTTTAAACAAAGCATTACTTTATGTAACTATATCACATATTAGTAACTACTTGCAAATTTAAAGTGACTAATATAATTTAGCCATATCAAATTATAAAAAAAATAGTAATATGATTTTTACAACTAAAAAAATAAATGATTTTTATTGGAAAATTGAAATCAATCATCCGCCTGTAAATGTTTTTGATCCTGAATTTTCTGTTCAATTAAGAACATTAATGGATGAATTAGAGAATAATGAAAATTTAAAAGTAGTGGTATTTGAAAGTGCGAATGCTGATTTTTATATTGCTCACGCAGAGTTGGTTAATATTTTTGATTTCCCGAAAGGTGAAGGTAAAACTGGATTGTCGAAATCTTGGCCAGATATTGCCAAAAGATTAGAACAAGCATCTTTTGTAAGTATTGCATCAGTTAGAGGTAGAGCAAGAGGATTAGGAAGCGAATTTATTCAAGCTTTTGATATGCGTTTTGCTAGTAAAGAAAAAGCAATTTTTGCTCAACCCGAGATAGGAATAGGATCTTTTCCTGGCGGCGGAGGAATGGAGCGATTGCAACTTCTTACAGGTAAAGCTAGAGCTTTAGAAATTATTTTAAGTGGAGATGATTATGATGCAGAAACTGCCGAAAAATATGGTTGGATTAATCGTGCCTTTTCCGATTCTGAATTAGATGATTTTGTAGATAATCTTGCTAAACGTATTGCTTCTTTTGATAAAAAAAATATAGCTGATATAAAATCCATGATGAATGAAAGAGCTGTAATTCCTGATAATAAACAGATTACCGAGTCACAAACTCGTTTTTTTGCTTCATTAACAGAACCGGAAGCTAGAGGACGAATAAAAACTTTATTAGATAAAGGTTTACAAACCTATGGTGAAATAGAATTAAATTTAGGCAAACATTTATAAATAAAATTTTATTATAAAAAGAAATTTATTTTAAATCCTGAGACTTAGTTCGCTAAGTTTTGGGATTTTTTAATTGATATGATGAGTTTCTTAATTGTTGTCTTAAATCAATACAATGCTAAAAACTTTAAATTATTAATTTGAGTTTAAGTAATCTTTATCGAGGTATTTCTGGTCGGGGCATTTTATAATAACTGCCAGAGAGTGTTTCTAAAAATGCTACCAAAGCCTCTAATTCATTAAGACTAAGATTTAGTGGTTTCATCAAAGAGTCTGTTACAGGATACATTGGGTCTTTTCTTTTTTCTTCTTTTGTCGGGTTTACAACCTGCATACCGCTATTGTATAAACTAATAATCCCTTCTAAATCATCCATCAATCCGTTATGCATCCAAGGTCTTGTATAGAGTAAATCTCGTAGAGATGGAGTTTTAAATTTTCCTACATCTTCTGCTTTTTTTGTTACATGATATAAGCCAAGATCTTCGTATTCTCTTTGGTAATAGGTAAGTCCAATGTTATGAAAAGATTCATCTGTGAAATTTTTTCCAAAATGACAATTCATACAACGTGCTTTTGTTCTAAAAATATGTAACCCATAAATTTCTTTATCAGTTAAAGCTGTAAAATCTCCAAGTATGAATTTGTCAAATTTACTTTGCTGACTTTTAATCGTTTTTTGAAAACTGACCAATGCTTTTGCTATGTGATTAAAGGTTATATTATCATCACCATAAGCATTTTTAAAGAGTTTTTTATATTGATTGAATTTTTTTAATTTATTAGGAATTTTAGTTGGATTCATATTCATTTCATGATGAGCAGAAAGTGGACCTAAAAGCTGTTCTTCTAATGTTTTTGCTCTACCATCCCAAAAATAGGTTTTTCTATCTGCTATATTAAATAAAGATTGGGTATTTCTCTTTCCTAATAAATGATCATTACCAACAGAAACCTCTAAATGATCTGTCCAACCTAATTCAGGATTATGACAACTACTACAAGATATTTGATTGGATGAAGATAATTTTGGGTCGAAAAACAGTGTTTTTCCTAAAATAACTTCAGGTTGTTCTTGTATATCATAGTAATTAGAATCCCATTCTAAGCCTTCTAATTCTTGCCATTCTACATGATTGTCAATGGTTGGCTTAGGCCAATTTTTTACAGATTGTTTATATTTCATAACAATTTCTCCATAATCAATATTTTCTTTTTTTTGATGGAATTGTATGAATAAAAAATATATAGAAAGGATAAAGATAAATAAAGTGAATCCGTTAATTCTCATGTTGAGTTTGGTTAAAAAGTAATACCGATCGATGAATTGAATGAAAAGTTATGATGTGGATTGAAATCGACATAATTAGCTCGGATATTAACAAACATCATATCGAGAATTGGAACTTTGAAATGGTAAGAAAAAGCAAGGCTGGCATTTATGTTGTTTGCTGACTGAAATTGAAAATTATTCATAAGCATTTCTAAAATAGCTTCATTTCTTACAGAAGTAAATGTTGCTTTTTTTTCATAAAGATTTTTTGCTGATATTTCTGTATCTAGAATAAAAAATGAATTGTTTTTTAATGTATGAAACCATTGATAATTAATGCCGTAATTTACACTTCCTAATTTTATTTCAGAAAATGGATAGCTATAAGTTTCGTGTTCTTGTGAGATTAGAATTTGAGGAGAGAAAGAATGTTTATTACGCAAGTTATCGAAGATAAATATTCCATTAATTTTTATATTGTTGACTTCGTTTTTGTAACGTTCTAATTTACCTAAAGTTGTAAAGTTTGACGAAATGTCATTTGTAAAGAGACTTTCTATCCCTTTTCGTGATAATTTTGAGGCGTTTAAAAACAATCCCCAATCAAAATTTGTAGCCTTATACATTTTAGCAATATTGGTGTATAAATAATTTTGTTTGATTTCGCTAGATTTTAGATTTGTAAATTCTGGCATTACTTTGTCAGCTAAAAAAGTTTTTATTCCAAGGTCAATATACCAATCTCTCTTTTTGTTTTCAAATGCTTGTATTCCTGCTCCATAAGTCCAGCCTTCATAATAGGCTTCTCTTGGTTTACCAGAAAGTAAAGCGTTGTAATTACCTAATCCTGTCATGGTGTAAACCTGTGGAAATCCTTGATTACTATGAAAACTTAGATGATGTTTTTGCGTGTATTTTTCTATGTTTCCTTTCACACCAATAGTCCATTTTTCGTGAATACTTTTATTAAGACCTAAAACAAAGTTAATATCTGTAGAAATGTTTTTTGGTCTAGGATCGACTCTTCTATATTCCATTTTTGCATGATAATGCCCTTCTAATCCTAAAGTAAAAGAACTTATTTTTTTTGCATAACCACCAGAAAATGAATAATGTTCAAACTGGATATCGCCACCAACACTATCTGCAACAACATACGGATAGATTTTCTCGTAATCAGAAGTTTCGTTCCATTGTACAGATTTACGAGTGCCTTGTTCATAATTAGCTTTTCCCCAAACTTGTGTGGTATTGTTTAGATTTTGATCTGTAAAAACAGATACAGACCATCGTTTTAAATCTTTACCTTTTTGTTTTAGATAATAATCGTTTTTCTCATTTACAAGACTTGTTTTTAATTGTGTAAGATTGTGTTTTCTTGCATATAATTTATTGGCAGGATTTTGATTGATAATATTTTGTGTATTAAATATGTAATCTTCGTTTTCTTTTGTTTTTTCTAGAATACTATCTTGATTTGTTTGTGAAAATGAATAAAAGGCTTGAATAAAGAATAATAAAAACAGTTTGTATCGATGAACTCTCATATCAATTAATTAAATAAGGAAGGTTTTACACCAGCATCAAAATCTTGTGTAGAATTGTTGGTGTCTTTTAAAAGGTTTTTACCATTAGAGGTCTGTCCTATAATTTTTCTTCTTACTGATTTTCCGAATCGATTTTCATCTCCATCAAATTGTGTAACAGACGTCCAACCCATATCTAAAATCGGCGATGTTACAAGCCATTGATATATAGATTGAACACTTAGATTGACTGCATCTATAACCCATTCGTTAGGTATTTTTACAGCGTAACCATCCATAGGATAGACTGTGCCTCCAAAAATAAAATCATATTCGTATCGATACTCATTTTGTAGAATAAGGTTTTCATTTGTTATATTATCAGGAATTCTTGCAAGTGCATAAGCATAATAACCTTGTGTATGGATAACCCATTTATCATAAACATTGATTACTTTAGGAACTTCTGGATTGTCAATATCATCAGAATCCTCTTTAAAAATCTGAAAATCAGCATTTGATAAATCAATAGATAATGGATTAAATTCTTTATGATTAATAGCATCTTCGGCAATAATTATAGATTCACCAGCTGGTATAGGATAGGTATTTCCATCACCTGGTAAAAGAATAATAGCACCTGCAGATAGCGCTTCATTGAAAATATTTGGTCTAATATCTTGTTTATCAACTGTCATAAATGCTGTTTGTATGATGAGTAAACCATCTGCAAAAATTTCTCGATCGCTATTGTTTGTTATTTTAAAATATTGATCACCAAAATACATTTGACCTTCTGGTGTTTTAGAACCTGTAAAGAAGATTTCTTCGATGACCAAATCGTTTAAAGATGTATTTATAAAAAGATTGATTGTTTTAGAATTTGTAGTGCCATTTATATTGAAGCTTGTTTCTAATCCAGAAACATTAATTTCTGTGGTATTACCATTGTTGTTTTGCGTTACAATTCCGTTTACTGTTAGATCATAAGTTCCTATGGCAAGATTTAAGTTGATAGTGTTGTTATTGTTGACGTCGTATTCATTCGTTAAACCAGAGTTTAGTTCTGTAAGCTTTATTTTAAGGGTTTTGTATTGATCTACTTCTAGATTTTGCGAAGCATCAAAAGTAAAAGTGAAGTTAGTAAATTGTTCTTTTATATAATTTTCGTCATCAGAACAACTATAAAAATTAAATAAAAAAACTATAAAAAGACATGTTTTGATTATATATTTTCTAGGCATTGTAGATTGTTTTATAAATTAAAATTAATTTCCATTCCGAAGTAAGGTTCCTCTAAACCTTTCCTATTAATAGTCGTTCCATTTATTCTATAAGGAGCATAATAGCTTAAAATTTGATTTGCAAACATAGAAATGTTTATAGCTTTCTTCTTGAAGCTTTTAGTTACCTTAAGATTTAGATGCATCAACATAGGTGTTCTATATGTTAAGTTGAGATTATTGTTTTGGGTAATAATAAGATTTTCTAGAAGAGTACCTTCGGCAGCAATTTCATCAAAAGGTAAAATATCACCATCTTGATTTACATAATGTGACGGAACACCATTCATAGGTAAATTTTTTCTCATTGTGTACCATGCAAATTGAAATGATGAAGAAAAAATAAGATCTAGTTTAGGGACATAAGTATCTAACATAAGATTGGTATTAAACAATTCGTTTGTAGTTGTAGGTTCCATACCGTTATATAAACCTAAATAAGGATAAGGTCTGCCATTGATTATTAAATCTTCTCGACCTCTACGATAAGTGGGTAAACTGTTTTTATAATTTGTCTTGAACCATGCACCGTTAAAAGTAATTCTTGTATTAATTATAGGAATACGATTAGAACTATATTGGAATTCTATTCCTTTTTTATCAACTTCACTACCATTTCTATTCACATTATAGGTAAAGTTTTCTTGATAGATTGTGTAAGGTAACGTATTGATGTCTGGCGGAGATGTAATATTAGGATGATCTATTGCAGAAGTATCGTATTTCTTGAAGTTGTATAAACCAAACTCATTCATTTGACGAAAAGCATTCTCCATGTTTTCATGGAAAACAGTAAAAGAAAATTGATGAAATCCAAAACTAAGATCTATTCTAGTTTCATATTTATGATTAATTGCTGGAGTCAATTCTGGATTTTGAGCATCAAAGACAATTGTCTTATAATGTACACGACGATAATTAGGATTGTTATGAAAGTAATTAAGTTGTTGAATGTCTTTGTAAAATAATTCTGGATAGAGTAGGTTTAGATCAGGAAAAAGACTTTGTTTACCATAACCGATCGTAAAATCTAGTTGTGCTTGTTTGTCAAATAATCTAAATTTTGGTAATTCCCATTGAAAGTTTATTCTAGGGTCTGTATAGGTTTTACCTTTCATGTGAAAATCATTTGGGAGATTCATCATCATGTTGGTTCTCAATCCTAAAGCAAGTAAAATTTTGTGTTGACCAATTTTTAGGTCGCTAATGTTCTCCAGAAAAATACCAGAAGTAACATAAGCAGGTATGTCTTTATAAGGTCTTTGGCGAAAAGTAGATTTAGGATCTATAGGACGATATACATCATAAATTTGTCCATTGCCATAATTTTTACTCATTTGCCAATCGAAACCAATGGTTGCTTTGTTGTTGATTTTATTTAGATTATACTCAAATTCATTAATCATTTTTACGAAAATATCTAATGGTTTACCATCTACAGAGTAATTGGCAATGTAATTTGGTTCAGGATAAAAACCGTCATATTCACCTGCAACATTAGAAATAGGTAATGCCATTGCATTTTCTAGTTGTACAAATTTTGTTTGTTTGATTTTATCAAATCTTTGATTGATAGTGAATTGTAGTTCGGATTGTTTGTAAAATGTCGATTGCTTTTTTTGATAATTAAACGTATTGCTTAAACTTATAAAATGATTATTAACTTTATAAGAATTATAATTAGATAAATCATTGTCAGGATCTGTTTTAGATCCGTCTAAAGAAGCTGTATAACTTAGAGAAGAACTAAATTCTAATTGGGAATTTTCTAATTCTTTTATTTTATTTACAGAAATATTTGTAGTGATTCTTTTGTAACTTTCTAAAGTATTTCTGGGATCTGGTTTTGCATCGAGATAATCAATTCCTGTATTTATTTTCCAATCTTTTTTTTCATTTTCAAATCCCTTACTCAAAGCTAGTAATTTACTATAACCATCAGCTTTGAAACGTGAACTCCATTTAGAAAATCCTTTTTTTCTAGATATTTTTACAACGCCAGAAGTCAAATTACCATAGACAACAGACGGTATTCCTCTTATTATTTCTACTTTTTCTATTTGGTCTGTTGAGATTGTTCTCATATCTACGCCAGAAGTTGTATTTATTCTTCTGCTCAAACCAATATTATTTCCATCCAAAAAGTCATAAGTGTATTGAAGATTAGCATTAGAATTAATAGGTGCACCATCAATAAGGAAAGCCGTTCCCATAGAAGAAGTATTGTAATCTCTGCCTAGCGCGCCAACTTCTCTTAATTTTATAGAATTTACTTGATTCAATATAGGATTAGATGATTTTCCACCAGGTAACAATTCCATCAAATCACTGAAACTAGAAGGTTGCAAATGTTGCATCGCTTGTTGATCGATGATCGATGACGTACTAAGTCCTTTGCTTTCTTTTGCTGTAATGATGACATTCTCTAATTCATTTATAAATTCATTTAACTCAATTTCTAGATTTTGATCTTGATTGATTGATAACTTTGTTGAATAATTTTCATAAGACATGTGTGTGATAGATAAATCGTATTCTCCTGGATTTATATGGAAAATTACTTTACCATTTTCATCACTAATTTTTTCATCATTTGTCGTTATCGATGATAAGTGAATTTGAGCACTAGATATTGGTTTATTTTCTTCATTCTTTATTTGTAAAGATAATTTGACAAGAAATGTCTGTGCATTTACACTTAGAAATGTTAGAAGAAAAAAGAATAAAAAGAATAAAAAGAATTTTTTTTTCTTAAAAAAATCTGAGATGATTAGTAGAATATGTGACAAGGTTTTTTTGCAAAAGTATTGAAGAAATCAAATAAAAATTATTTTATTTAGACTAAATATAAATTAAATGATAAAAATCAAGTTTTTATTTTATAGAAAAAATATTATTAAGTAGTTGATATTTATTACTTTGGTTAATTTCTGTTTGTTTTATGTTCGATTTATATTGATTTCAATCATATTTATTTAGTTTAAATAAAAATAAAAACCTCTATAAATTTGCGCCACATTTAAACTATTCATTTACAAATAAATAAATTATATGAAACAAATATTTACAATTTTAGGCGTAACTTTTTCTATACTTTTATCGGCTCAACAAACAGATAATGTTAAAACAATAGATTTCGGAGATGAGTATGGTGATTATTCTTATTTAGGATATTACAACTTCGATACAAATAAAGAAACTCTTATTAATAGGCTTTCTTGGAATCTTGCTTTTTATACGAAAGATAATAATCAAATAGATATTAGAGTAAATCCAGGAGGAGCGACGACTCTATATTATCCAGCAGAAACAGTACTTAAATTAGAAGATTATACCAAAAATCCTTCAGATGATGATTTGATAGAATATGTAGATTTATTCGAAAATTGGGGAACAGGAGGTGCTTTTCAACAAAATGCAGATGTAAATAATGACAAGGATTATGGTTGGGGAACAGAAGATAACAACGGTGTAATTTCTGGTAACAAAGTAATCATCATACAAACAGCAAGAGGTGAATATCTAAAAGTGAAAATTAATCATAAAAACGAGCTTGGTTATGATTTTTCTTATTCGCAATATTCAAGAGTTAATGGTTGGAGTGATATTACAACAGTTGCTATACCAATGAATACAGATAAATTATACACTTATTATAATTTGGTAGATAAAGAAATTGTAGAAGCCGAAGAGAATTTAGATTCTTGGGATTTATTTTTCACAAAATACACAGAAAAAGTAGCAGAAGGAGAAGGATTTAATGGTTTGGAATATTATTTTGGTGCTTTTCAAAATCCAGAAGTTAAAGTTGCAAAAGTATTAGAGAATGAGACAAATACAGATGTAACAGATTCTAGATACGAAGAAAATGCAAATACGATAGCAAACAAATGGAATACTTTAGACTTTTTTAATTTTGATGAAGAAATAGAACTTACTTCTGATAGATTTTATTTTATAAAGAACAAAAAAGCGATTTATAGATTAGAATTTACGGGCTTGTTAGATATGTTTCAAGGACATAAAACGACTTTTGAAACTGTAAAATTAGGAGATTTAAGTGTATCTGATATTGAACATAAAAATCAGGTTTATTTAGCTTCTAATCCAACACGTAATAAAACGATAGAATTGGTTTTTGATGTGAAAGATCTTCAACAACAAAATTCAGAATTGCATTTATTTAGTGTAGATGGAAGACAAGTTTATCACGAGAAAATAAATACAAATCAATCTTTTTTTAGTAAAAAAATAAACTTATCTAATCTAGCTGAAGGAGTTTATATTCTGAACGTTTTACAAGGAAATGATAAAAAAACATTTAAAGTTATTTTAAAATAAGTATTATGAAAATTACAAGATTTTTTTTGTTGATTTCTTTTTTTCTAACATTCGTCTTGTCATGTAAAAACGACGATGAAGGTAGTGATGTAAATGGAGATCAATATAAAATTACAATTGAAGCGTTATCAACCAATAATTCGATTACAGATTTTGATGGTTTTACTTGTACAATTACAAATAAAAACTCGTTACAAGAAACCGTAAAAGTAATGTCTTCTTCGGGTATTTTAGAATTTAATCTTTCACCAGGTAATTATGATATTGTTGTTACAAAAGAAGGTGTTGGTTATGGTATAAAAGAAAATGTATCTATCAATAAAGATCAAAAAATAGAAATCAATATCATCAAACAAAAATATGTTTCGGGATTAGTGATTAAAGAAGTCTATTTTTCGGGAGTAGATACAACAGATGAATATGGTCCTTATATAGATCTTCAAGATCAATACGTTGTGATTTACAATAATTCTAATGAAGTAAAATATTTGGATGGGATTTCTTATGCTATCACGAAGCATTGGAATAGTTTTCCTTATATGGATTATGTCGCATCAGCTTTACAGCAAAATATGATAAGTGCAGATTTTGTTTATACTTTTCCAGGGAATGGTACAGATTATCCCATTTTACCAGGAGAAGAAAAAGTATTGGCTAGATCAGCTCAAAATTTCTCTCTAAATATTTCAGAAGCAACAGATTTAACAGGAGCTGATTTCGAAGTTTTTCTTTCAGATTCTAATGATATAGATATTCCATCTGTTCCTAATATGATATTAAATGGGACAATTAGAACAGATTTTTTAGGATACGGAACAGGATATGCTTCGCCTTTTTTGTTTAAACAAGAAGGAGATTTGAGAACATTTTTAGAAGCTCAATCTTTTATGGTAGAAGGAATAATTCCTGGACAAATGCAAGAGGTATTTAACATACCAAAAGAATTAATTATTGATGCTGTAGAAACTGGCTATTATTTGTTTGACGTAAAAGCTTTTCCAGATGATATTGATGCTGGGAAAATATTGAATCAAGGTGCAGGTACAAGAGAAGTGTACGTTAGAAAAACTATAGTGAATTCTAATCTTCTACAAGACACAAACAATAGTTCTAATGATTTTGAAATAAGATTAGGACAAAGAAGTTTCCCTAAAAATTAAAATTTAACGCTTATAAAACTCTATGAATTTGGCGGGTTACAAAACATTAGTTTTTACCCGCCTTATTTGTATTGAGTTAATTGTTTCTCATGAATATGATTAAAATATTTTTTACGCTTTTCTCATTTTTTGTGTCAATTACAGTTTTTTGTCAAAAAGATTTTGATTTATTGATAAAAGTCGTAGATACAGAAAAACAAGCAATACCATTTGCTATAATAGAGTTTAAAGAGACAAACAAAAATTTCTATACAGATATGTATGGTAATCTTGTATTGAGTAATTTACAAGCGAATGATTATCATGTTTCTATAAAAGCAATGGGATATTTTGATCAAAATATTTTGTTAGTAATAAAAGATAAACCAGTTAATTTAGAAATTGTTCTACAAAGAGAAAGTATAGAGTTGGATGAAATAACAATCATGTCCAAAACAAATGAAGACCAGACAGATAAATCCATTATTACAAAATCTGCTTTAGAGTTTATACAACCAACATCTATTACAGATGCTATGATACTTTTACCTGGATCAATTTTCTCAGAACCATCTCTTAATCAGTTTAATGGTTTGTCTTTTAGACAAGTTGGGAATAATAGTAATTCTATGTTAGGTGTTACGGTCATGTCAGATGGTGTGTCCATGAATAATGACGGAAATAGAACACAGCTTTTTGGGCTTACCGCAGGTACAAATCCTTCTTATGCTAGAGAAGGAAATTTGAGATTTAATGCAGGTTTAGATATGCGAACAATCTCAACAGATCATATAGAAAGTATAGAGGTGACAAGAGGTATTTCTTCTGCAAGAATAGGAAATTTATCTGGAGCACAAGTTTCTATAAATTCTAAACAAGGTTTAACTCCTTTAGAAACAAGAGTAAAAATTGACCCAAATGTCCAAATGATCTATGCAGGTAAAGGATTTAAGATTTCAGATAAATTGGGTGTATTGCATTTAGGAGCAGATATTCTTCAATCTACTCCAGATGTTAGAGAACAACTTACAAAATTTACACGACTTTCTATTCAAGCAAATCATGATGTTCAGTTTTCTGTATTAGGTAAGCCAGTTCATTTTAATTCTAAGTTTAATTATACTCGTACAGTAGATAATTTCAAAAGTGATCAGTATATGGATAATGGAGATGAAATCTATAAAACTTACTACGATCGTATTGGGGCAACTTTTATAGCTTCATCAAATTTAGAGATGAGATTGATGGATAAATTAGAGGCTATTTTCCATGTAGATTATACAAAGGATGTTTTGTCTAGGACTTTTATGGTCTTCTCTGATTCAGGCATCAATTTATCAAATTCTTTGGAAGAAGGTGAGCATGAGGCTATTTTTCTTCCATCAAAATATATGACATCTTATTCGGTAGAAAACAAACCATTTAATTTTAATTTTCAGATAAATTCATCAAAATCAACAAAGTTTTCAGATCAAATTTCTCAAACGATTAATTATGGTGCTCAACTTAATAGTTTAAAAAATTATGGAGATGGAGTCGTTGTAGATATTAATAGACCACCATTTCCTGGTGATAACAGTTTCATAAGACCAAGACCAAATCATGTTATACCAACTTTAATCAATTCAGCATATTATTTAGAAAGTGTTTTGAAATTAAAAAAAGAGAATAAAAAATTGGTCTTAACAACTGGTCTTAGAGGAACAAATCTTTTGAATCTTCCAAAAGAATATTTTCTTCACAATAGAATGATTTTAGAACCTAGATTACAAGCTGCTTTTTCATTGGATTATTATTTAGGAAATAAAAAGGCAGAAACATCTATTAGGTTAGGTTATGGAGAACAAAATAAGATGCCTACATTAGATTATCTATATCCAGATAAGTTGTATAAAGATGTTGAGGTTTTGAATTGGTATCCAGAAAATGAAGATGATAGATTATTGATTACTCGAACATTTATTCATGATATGGCAAATGAACATATCAGACCACAAAGAAATACAAAATTAGAATTAGGGATAGATTTTTCTTATTCTGGATTAGACTTTTCTATTACTGGATTTAGTGAAAAATCAACAACAGGTTTTTCATACAATTATTCCTATTTTCCTGTAATTTATGATTATTACAAAGAGCCAATTACACCTATTAGTGGACAACCTTCGCAAAGTGATTTTATAAAGGAAGAAAAATTTCAGTTTTTGTCATTGCCAACTGTAATTAATAATGAAATTTTAGATAAAAAAGGAATCGAATATAGACTTGTTTTTCCTAAAATAAAAAGTTTGTTTACCACGATAGAAGTGAATGGAGCTTATTATAAGACAACTTATTCTAATGATCAGCCAAAGTATTATTATCCAAATTCGTTAATAAATAATGAACGATATCCTTACGTTGGGATTTACGAAAATAATCGAGAAGATTTTTATAGTCGATTCAATACAAACGTTTGGATAAATACTCAAATTCCTCGTCTTAAGATGATTTTTAGTACAATGATACAAGCCTTGTGGTTTACTACTGATCAGAGAGGTAAGTCAGAATCTTTTCTGCCATCAGCAATTGTAGATAAGTTTGGCAATGTACAAATGATAGATTATACAAGTGAGGTTTTAGAGAATCCATTGTTAAGTCATCTTGATTTGAGAGTAAATGATACAAATTTTGGTATGACAAAATCAAAGCCTTCATTTCTTGTCAATTTCAAAGGAACAAAAGAAATTAAAAATTTCGGAAAAATTTCCTTTTTTGTAAATAGTCTTATCAGTATAAATTCTAAGTATAAGAATATGTATAATGTAAACTCTAAATTGTGGAATACACCTTTTTATGGTGCAGAAGTAACTATAAAATTGTAAAAAATATGAAAAAAGTATTGATATTTTTCTTTTCTATATTTTGTGGTTTATATTCTATTGCACAATCTCTAAATACAGAAGTTTTAGACTTTCATTCTTATAATAAATCATACATGATGGGTGAAGATTTTATGATAAGTAATTCTAATCAATTATTAGGTCTAAAAATTTCAGATTATAATCCAGCTTTACTTCATATTCAAAATCAATCAGAACAAAAAGAGAATAATGATAGTATTTTAAAAGGAAATACGATCATAAGATTGAACTACGAAAAAATAAAAACAGAAGGTGTTTATTCGTCATTTTATGGGAATGATTTAGATAACAAAGAAATTTCGGCATTATGGTTATATCCCTTAGATAGAAATTCTTCTTTTCTTGGTAAAGCCTCTGTTGGTTTAGGTAGAGATAAAGGTGTCTTATGGAATATGACACGATATCCTTCTATTTTTTCGCCTTATGTTATGATGAATGAGAAAGGAGGTGATTATGAATATCAAGATTATAATTTTAAAGGTATTTATTCTAAACAATTAAATGATAGATTTTTATTAGGTGCAGAGGTAGAATATAGAGGAGAATATGCGCATAAAGACACAGATCCAAGAACAAAAAATATGACCTCTTGGTTGTCAGCAGGAATGGGAGTTGCTTTATCAGATAAAAGGTCGAATGTTTATTCTTTGTTTGCGAAATATACTAATAATATTCAGAAAACAGAAGCTGATTTATGGAAAGGTAATATAAAAGAAAGATTTTTATTGATGAGAGGTTTTGGGATGTTTGATAACGTGATGAGTGAAAATTTATATTCAAAAAAGAGAGCGTATTTTGTAAATAATTATCAATTAGGAGCTAGTTCACAAATTGCTGTCACATCTAAAACAAAGTTAGATTTCGGATTTTCATATACTTATAGTCATTTAAAAACTGAAGAACAAAACACTGTTAATTTATTTAATCTTACAACGAATAAGTTAGAAATGAATCTATTTTTAGAAAGTATTTTGTCAGAGAGGTTATCTTTTTCTACGTTTTTCAATGCAATTTATGTTGCAAAAAAAGGAAAAGAAAACATTTATAGTTTAGTCAATGTAAATCCAGATAACGAAAGTATTTATGATTATAATAGAATCGGAGTTTTAGAAAATTATACGCAGCAGCAAAATGTTTTACATAATTTGTCTAAATTATCATACAAATTAACCAAAAATAAAAAACTAAGTTTTATAGCTGGTGCTGAATATGAGAATTCTAAGGAGAAATATAAAGGTTCTCAATTTATTACAGATTATGAAAATATCCAATCAAAATTAGGAATAGAATTTTTAACTAATTTTAAAAAATCTGTCTTTAATACAACGATATTTTATACGTATAAAGATAATCTTTATTTTGAAAATGTATTAGATCAGACTTATCCAAATATTTTCGATCCTATTTATTCTCAACATTTAGCAAGTCAATTATTAGTAAAAAATAGTTTTAGTATGGATGTAAATTATCTTCGTAGTTTGCAAAATGGTTCAAAATTAGGTGTTGATTTAGCAATAACATACTCGAAAGGTAAAAACAAAGCTTTTACTGTTTTTGATGATAAAAATTCAGAATTATGGACAAATTTTTCAGTTTATTATTTATTTTAATTTATTAGATAATACTGATTTAAGTCAATAATATTAATTTAGTCTAAATATAAATAATGTTTATTTTTATCAAAATTTTTAAATATTATTTATGAAAAGAAACAAAACTTTTTTATCAATTTGTATAGCTTTATTTTCTTTAAATTCCTTTGCGCAGGGAACTTGCGATCAAATAGAAGATTTTGTAAAGTGGGAATATGATTTTGAAGACTCTTGGCTAGAGGACAATCCATTTAATGATAATCCAGCGCCATCTTGTTGGTATACAACTGGTGAAATAAAACCTTTTGGTACCACAGAAGCACCTTCTTATATCTGGAGTCATACTACAGAAGAATGTAGAGAGGAGAGTAATGGTTGTGCGAAAATAGAATATTCTGAATATTTTGTAAATACCCAAACGCCGAATTCTAAAAACAATGCCAAGTTGATTACACCTTCTTTTCAGTTAGGAGATAACAGTAAATTAAGTTTTTGGGCAAAAGGATACGGAGATTCTTATAATCAGATAAAAATATCTTTGGCAATTATACCGGATGACGAAAGTTTTACAGAAGAAAATATTGCTCAATTACAAGAATTTAATATTGTAAAAGATTTAGAACTTACAGAAGATTATACTTTGTACGAATATGATTTGGGTGATTTTAACGGAAAATATCGAGTTATATTTGTTTCTGACGGAGGTTTTAGTGATGATGAATTTGGTTGGGGACTTAGTTCACATGCTTATTTAGATGATGTAAAATTAACGACAGAACCTTTGTTGAGTACAAATGAAATCAATAAACAGGATAAAGTGAATATTTATCCCAATCCAACAAATGGTATTGTGAATATTGCATCAGAACATGAAATTAAAACTATAAAAGTCTTTGACTCTGTTGGGAAACTTCTGAAACAAGAAAGCAGTAAGAAATCTATAAATCTTTCGGCGTATAAAGGAGTGTTGATTTTACAAGTAGAAACAATTAAAGGTGTTTCTAGTGAGAAAGTAGTTGTTAGATAGATAATAAAATTAATAAGTTGGATAATCTAGAATTTATAAAAAACTCCAATTGAATTATTATTAAATCTTTTAAATAAAAAACGCTCTGATAACAAATGTTACAGAGCGTTTTTAGTACCTCAGGCGGGACTTGAACCCGCACGTCCTAATGGACACAGGATTTTAAGTCCTGCGTGTCTACCAATTCCACCACCAAGGCATCCACTTCTTTCGAAGTTGAGCGAGAAACGGGACTCGAACCCGCGACCCCGACCTTGGCAAGGTCGTGCTCTACCAGCTGAGCTATTCTCGCGATTGGAGTGCAAATATAAGAAATCAAATTTTACTTTTGCAAATATTTTTTCTTATTTTTTCACTCCTTTTTTCTAACTATTTGACAGGCATTAACATGTCTGCTACTTCTTTTAGTTTATTTTTTAATTTTGTACGGTGTACAATCATATCTACGAATCCTTTTTCTAATAAAAACTCAGAAGTTTGGAATCCTTTTGGTAAATCACGACCAATTGTTTCTTTGATTACACGTGGTCCTGCAAATCCAATTAAAGCTCCTGGTTCTGCCATAATGATATCACCAATCGATCCAAAAGAAGCTGTAATTCCACCAAAAGATGGATTCGTTAATAAAGTAATGTAAGGTATTTTATGATCTGCTAACTGTATCAATTTTGCTTCAACTTTTGCTAATTGCATCAGAGATATTGCAGCTTCCATCATACGTGCTCCTCCAGATTGTGTAATGATTAACAAAGGCGTTTTATGTTTGATAGAATAATCAACTGCACGTGCAATTTTTTCACCCATTACAGATCCTAATGAACCACCAATGAATTTAAAATCCATACAACAAACAGTAATTTCTCGTCCGTGAACTTTACCAACTCCTGTACGAATAGAATCGTTAAGACCAGATTTCTTTCTTAATTCTTCTAAACGTTCTTTATATGGTTTTGTATCAACCCAATTCAATGGATCTTCACTTAATAAATTTGCATCAAGCTCTTTAAATTTTCCTTCATCAAAAAGGATTTCAAAATATTCTTGACTACCAATTTGTACATGATGATCGTCCTCTGGACTTACGTATGCGTTTGCTTTTAGTTCTTCTGTTTCGATAATTTTACCAGAAGGTGATTTATACCATAATCCTTTAGGAACATCTTTTTTTGCTTCTGTAGGAGTTGTGATATTTTTTTTACGTCTTATAAACCAAGGCATAATGTTCTATTTTTTGTAGGATTTATCCTAATCGATTAATATTATTCAAATCTTCACAAGCTTGTTTTAATCTTGCTTTGAAGGTTTCTTCACCTGATCTTAACCATACACGAGGATCGTATATTTTTTTGTTTGGTTTATCAGCTCCATCAGGATTTCCGATTTGACTTTGTAAATAAGCTACGTGTTGATCAAAGTATTGACGAATTCCTTCCATAAAAGCAAATTGTAAATCCGTGTCAATATTCATTTTAATAACACCATAACCAATTGCTTCTCTGATTTCTTCTATTGTAGAACCTGATCCACCATGGAAAACAAAATTAATTGCTTTTTCTACGCCGTATTTTTCTTGGATAAATTTCTGAGAATTGTCTAAGATTTTTGGCGTTAAAACAACATTTCCTGGCTTGTAAACTCCGTGTACATTACCAAATGCTGCTGCTACCCAAAAATTATCGCTTACTTCTTTTAATGTTTCGTAAACATAAGCCACTTCTTCTGGTTGCGTGTATAATAAAGAATTGTCAACATTAGAATTATCAACACCATCTTCTTCACCACCAGTGATACCTAATTCGATTTCTAAAGTCATACCAACTTTAGCCATTCTTTCTAAGTATTTTTTAGAAACTTCCATGTTTTCTACCAATGGTTCTTCTGATAAGTCTAACATGTGAGAACTGAAAAGTGTTTTTCCAAATTTATTGAAATGTTCTTCGTTCGCATCCATTAAACCATCAACCCAAGGTAAAAGTTTTTTAGCACAATGGTCTGTATGTAAAATTACGGTTGCACCATAAGCTTCTGCTAATTCGTGGATATGTTTTGCTCCAGCAATTGCTCCTTTGATTGCTGATTTTTGATTTTCGTTGCTTAATCCTTTTCCAGCATTAAAAGACGCTCCACCATTAGAGAATTGGATAATCAATGGAGAGTTAACTTCTACTGCAGTTTCTAAGGCTGCATTTATTGTGTCTGAGCCGATTACATTACAAGCCGGTAAAGCGTATTGATTTGCTTTTGCATCTTTGATGATTTCTTGTACTAATTCGCCAGTGGCTACACCAGCAGGAAATTTTCTACTCATAGTAAATGTTTTAAAGGAACAAAGATAATTAAACTATTTTTAGAATGGATAATTTATACCAAAATGTAGTCTTGGTTTATTATCCTTAAAGTTAACAAACTGCCATCTATCGCCTTTTGGCAGCGATGGATCGTGTAATTTGAAAGCTGCGTCTAGTCTTAAAATAGCAAAAGTCCCTATATGATATCTAAATCCGACACCTGTACCTATACCGAACTGATTTACAAACTCATCGAAATGAAACATGGTTTGTGGACGATCTCTACTTGTTCCCCAAATATTACCTGCATCTATGAAATATGCACCTTCGACACTACCGAAAAATCGTTTTCTAATTTCTGCATTTAATAAAACTTTCATACTTTCGAATGATAAACTTTGACTGCTAGAATTTGGTATTTTTGGTTGATCTGATGGACCTAAAGTTAAAGGTGCCCAACCTCTGACATCGTTCGATCCACCAGCAGAATAACTTCTAATGAATGGGATGAACTTCGAATTTCCGTAAGGTTGTGCAAATCCGAACATTGCCCGTGTTGCAATAACCGTTGAGTTGTCTAAATTCCATTTTTTTCTAACATCAACATCAACTTTTACAAATTGAGAATAAGGAATAGAAAAGACAGTTCCTACTTCTTCACCCAATTCATCGGTGTCTTTTATAAATCCAAAACTTTTATCTAATAAACCCATTAGATTTCCTGCCAACTCTACGCGTGCATTTATAAACCAAGGATTTCTGTTTGATGCTCTCGGAACATTTTCTTCGTTATAAGTGAATTGATAGATGAATGAATTGATTAATACATCTTGTGAAATACTCGCTTTTCTGTACAACATATTCTGAAACAAAACATAATTTTCTGCTGCACTTTCATCCATCCAACTGATGTAATTTGGATTGTTTTGGATAGCATCTGCTAATTGATCTCGTGTAATAACTCCGTTTGCATAATCATTTTCTAAACTATTGTCGTAAATAAAATAATTAGAAGCTGTTTCATCAAAAATTTCTCGATCTCTAGTGAATATTTCATAATATCTTTCTTTTCGATTGTTACGAATATATTCTGTATTGAAAAATGAAAATTTGTGTTGATATTCTCGGTAAGAAATGTCCATATCCAAACCAAAAGAATAATTGTTACGATCCAAACCAACATTTCTTTGTGTGCTTGCGCCCAATCTTAATGAGGATTCTGCCGTAAATCTTTTGGGTAAAATTTTATCTGTACTGTACGGAACCAATAAATAAGGAAAACGAATTCTATTTTCTAAGGAAACTTCGTAGGCATTAAAAAATCCGTCTTTGTTTGCCGAGAAATCATTGCTTACATTTCCCAGTGTTCCTTTAAATGTTGTTTCTAAATTTTCTCCACCTCCAAATAGATTTCTGGCAGTTAAGGTAACCCCAGGTGAAACTGCAAAGTTGAGGTATCTTGCCCAATAACCCTCGAAAAAGACATTTAAATCATAAGTTTTCTTAGGTGAATAGGTAATGAAATAATTTAAAGTAGTATCTACTTTCTCTGGAATAAATCCTCTGAAAGTCATATTGTCTTTCTTTAAAATATTTCTTTTGGTTTGTGTTTCTGTTCGTAATCTATACAACGCATCTTGCTCTATTACCATTCCGTCTGTAAAATATTTCGGACGGTAACGAGGTTCGTTTCTATAATACAATTCATATCCTTTGTATTCTCTTTTGTATGGATAATCATTCGGATCAAAATTATTTGCTGTAACCGTTTCTTCAGAATCAGGAAAAATTCTGATTTTATTATAGGTGTATTGATTGAATTGTTTTTGATCCAATGTATCATTTGTATAGATAGTCGAATCTTTCACATAACGATCGATAAACATTGTCACATCTAAACGATTGATACTTTTTGTTGTATCAGCTTCAAAATACAAATCTTCACCAGAATTATTAAAATCATAAAAACCTCTATTTTTTAGATATTCTACAACTCTTGTTCTTTCATTTTCGAAATTATCAAAATTGTATTGATCACCTGCAAAAATCATTGATCGATCTGATGTCTGATTGATGTATTTCTCAATCAAGGTATCTTTTACTTGATGTGTATAAGTCTCGATGTAAGATGGTTCGTTTAATTTGATTTGGTATTCAATCTGCGCTTTTTTTGCACTGCTGTCGCTAGAAACAATTGCTTGTACATTCGAGTTAAAAAAACCTTTATCTTTCAGATAAACTTCTATATTTTTCTCAGAAAAATCCATCTGAGCTGTATCTAAAATAACGGGTTCTTGACCTTTAGAAAAATAAAAACGATCCAACCATTTACTTTTTCCTACAAATTCTTCTAAACTATGCGAACGGTATAAACTGTCTAATGTTTTCTGATTTTGTTGTGACTCTGGATAGTTGTAATAAATCTGAAAAACAGTATCGAATTTACTATCAGATAAATTGTACATATTCAAACTAAACGGAACGCCTAAAATTTTTGAGTTAGGTTTTTGTTTTACATAGTTTCCTAAATCGGTTGTGATATTCTTTTTATTCTCTTTATCTAGAAAAATAAACGTGTTTTTGGTTAATAAAAATTCATCGTCTGCAACTTTTTTGGTTGTATTACATGACCAAATAATGATGCAAGCACTGAATAATAATGATATATTTGTGGTGATTTTTCGCATAAACTATGTTAACTAAAAACGGTATTAAGATAATAACTTCGTTAGGATCTAAAAAATATAGGCAAAAATATAATTTGTTTGTAGTAGAAGGTGTTAAAAATGTAAAAGAAGTTCTTAAAAGCTCTATAAAAGTCAAAGAAATTTATTGTACAAATGAAAATTTGTGGAAAAATGAGCGAGTTAAGACAATTAGCATTTCAGATCAAGACCTAAAAAAAATAAGTTTTTTAGCAAATCCGAATGAAGCTTTAGCAGTTTGTGAATTACCAGAACAATCAAATTTTGCTGTAGAAAATGGTTTGATTTTAATGCTCGATTCAATTAATGATCCTGGTAATTTAGGAACAATCATTCGATTAGCAGATTGGTTTGGAATCAAGCAAATTATTTGTTCTAAAGAAACCGTTGATTTATACAATCCCAAGGTTGTTATGTCAACAATGGGTTCTTTTTCTAGAGTTGAGGTTGTTTATACTGATCTTGTAAAAGTTTTAGAAAATTATACTAATCCAATTTTAGGTACATTTATGGATGGTGAATCTATTTATAACTATCAATTTCCAGCAGATTGTTTAATTGTGATGGGAAATGAAGCGAACGGAATTTCACCTGAAGTGCAAGCAAAAATAACTTCTAAAATTAGTATTCCAGCAATTGGTAATCAGACCGAAAGTCTAAATGTTGCTATGGCAACAAGTATTACATTGGGTGAGTTTTTTTCGCAGAGATTGCGTTAATAATGTTATTTTTTTCCTAAAAGTTTAGATTATTGATTGGTTTTTAATGAGAACTTATAGATTTGTAATTCTTAGAAAAATCTGTAAATTTTAGAATGAAAAGAATTGTAATTGTATTGGGAATGGCTTGTTTAATGACAGGTTTTTATCAATGTAAAAAAGGAGATCAAACCGAAAAAATAGCAAAAAAAGTTGATCCTAATTTACCTCCTAGGTACGATTCTATCAATTGGTTTACAAGCTCTAAAAATAAAAAACTAAGCAAAAAAGATACGCGAACATATCAAAATCAAATCAATGATTTTTATGATAAATTTTGGTTGTCTGGTCATGTGAGCGGAGGAATGCTGGTTGCAAAAGATGGGCAAATTCTTTTTGAGGGTTACAATGGTTTTGCAGATGTAGAAAAGCAAATTCCGTTAACAGCAGATACGCCTATTCATATTGCTTCTGTTTCTAAGGTTTTGACGTCTTTGTTGGTCTTGAAGTTGGTTGAACATAAAAAATTGACATTAGATCAAACTGTACAATCGGTTTTACCAAGTTTTCCTTATCCAGAAACAACAATCAGAAATTTATTAAGTCATCGTTCAGGTTTACCAAATTATGCGCATGTAATTGACAATCAGAAATTATGGGATAAAACACAACAAATCGATAATCAAGGTGTGTTAGATTTATTTGCGAATAATAAGGTGGATTTAATCAGTAAACCAAATACAAAATTTATGTATTCTAATACGAATTTTGCTTTGTTGGCTTTGATTGTAGAAAAAACTACAAAAATGCCTTTCCCTAAAGCGATGAAATACATGTTGTTAGATCCTATTGGGATGAAGCATACTTTTGTTTTTGAGTTTGATAGAGATAAAGATAAAGTTTCTTCTTCTTACGGATTTAAAGGAACTAAATGGGCTTGGGATCATCTTGATAAAGTTTATGGTGATAAAAATGTTTACTCTACGCCAAGAGATTTGTATCGTTTAGATTTTGCTATGTATTCTAAAAAATTCTTACCAAAACAATTGTTAGATGAAGCTTTTACTGGTTATAGTTACGAAAGTAAGGGAATAAAAAATTACGGTTTAGGTTTTCGTATGATGGAGTATGAGAATGGTAATAAATTTATGTATCATAATGGTTGGTGGCACGGAAATTACAGTGTTTATGTTCACGATCCTAAAAATCATGTTGCTATAATTGCATTTGGAAATCAGCAAAATAGACGAGTTTATGATGCTTTTAAATTGGTGGGGATTTTCAGTAATGATTATCCAATTACTTTAACTGCTCCAAATTCTATGGATGGTGGAGGTCCTGCAGGAAATGTGGTTAAACAAGATACCGTAAAAAAATAAACGTCTAATTAATTAGACGTTGTATAACTGATTTCTACTTGATAATCATTACTTTTTTTAGGTATTAAAACCTGAAACGTACCTTTTCTTATAGCATTTTGGTCTGGAGATTCTATTCGTTTAATATTGATTTTAACTAAGTTTTCTTGACAAGCATCCACAATTCTATAATCAAAAGTTGTGTTGTCAAAAATCCAAGTTTTACCAATGATTAAATCGTATCGATTAAAATCGATTTCAAAATTGCACGTAGTTTCTATTAACGCATTTAATTGTTGTTGATTTTTTACAATATAAACAGAACTGTAATCTTCAGGATCATCATTTAGAAATGTGATATTTTCTATTGAATTACAATCAGAAATATCTTCTATTGTAAATGTTGGTAAAATTGTATTTGTGCAAGAACTGTTGTTATCATCGCTAGAGCAGCTAAAAAGAAAAGCTAAACATGCGCAAAATATAAGGTTTTTAGTCATTTTAATTTATTTTAATTTTTCCAGTTTAAAAGATCAAAATGAGGATCGTTTTTTTTGAAAAAGTATTGTTTGTTAGGTAAAATTAGAATTGAATTGCCACAATCATTAACCTTAGAAAAGATTAAATCGTACAGATCTTCATGCTTGTCAATAATTATAGTATTATCCCAAATAATAAGTTTATTTTTATTATCTCCAGGTTTTACAAATCGATAAATAGAAGTGTTTGGTCTTACAGATTTTGCTGATTTTAATCTATTTTGTGAATCTTCAATAATTTTTTTAATATAATGATCTTCTTTGTTATCCAAAATTTTCCAACAATTTTTACTATTATAATCGTATTTAATAATGATTGTATCTTTTACTGATTGATGTACATCTGCTTTTGCTAAAAAAGACTTCAATTCTTGATAAACTTCTTCATCTAAAATACCATAAGATTTTAATTTGTTTTGTGCATAACAAATTTGTGTGAAGAAACTCAATAAGGTAAATAGAAAATAGGTTTTAAACATTTGAATTTTAGATTATTTTGGTTGATAATTTAAAAGTTCAATATAAGGATTTCCTTCAATATTTAAAAGTTTGCAAAATGCAGGTTCTGTTTTTATACCTTCTTTTTTTAGTTGGATTATTCGATTTTTAAAAGAATTATTTTCGATTTGTAAAATTTCATATTCTTTTATCATGTGTAAATACGCATTTTGTTTTGTTGTTTCTATTGTAGATACATAGATTTCAAAAAGAAAATTGTCTAACTCAAAATTACATAAAATCACATTGTTTGTAGAAATGTCAATTTTAAAATTTTTATAGTTACTAAAAGATTCAGTTAAAACTTTATAAGTTTCAGAAAAATCATCAGATTTCAAAATGATATCGACATCACTGGTTTCAATATCAATTTCGATTGGAATTGTACCAACCACAATGGGTTGATAGTTTTGTACAATAATTAAAATTTTAGAAGAATTAAGAACATTATATAATCTTTGTTGTTTTTCGTTTCCTTCTTTTAAATAATTAATATGTTTAAAATCTATTTTCATGAATTTTATTGATTTTATAAATCAAGGATTTTTTACAAGTTGTCCATTCACTTTCTAAAATAGAGTAAATAACGGTGTCACGATAAGAACCATCAGACATTATTTGATGATTTCTAAGAACGCCAACTAGTTTTGCTCTAAGTCTTTCGATTGCATTTTTAGAAGAAAAATTGTACCAATTTGCTCTAAATTCAATTTATAAAAAGTTAGTTTAATGATTAAGAATTTTATTTATTTTTTCTGTTTGATTGATCTTTTGATCCGAAAAATCTATGAAAAATTTAGTTTGCCAAATCTGAGTTTTTTCGGCTTGTTTGTTATTGGTTATTGTCCAAGAAGGATAAACTCTAAAACCTCTTTTTCCTTCTTTTGTTAGTGTGCTTAGAATTTTTTGTTTGATGAGTTCATTTTTCGGAAAAATAAATAAACCTTGTTTTTCGTTTTCATTTACTGCAATTAAGTAAAAATCAAAAGAATCATTTTTGTGAAAAGGTTCTGTTATTTTTTCTAAATTTCTTCTCCATAAAGTCACAAAAAGACCAACTTTTTTAGGTGTAGTTTTAGCTTTTCTATATTTAAACTGTAGCTGATTTACACGAAAATCAAATCCAAAATATTCCTTAGCTTCATTTTCTATGAAAACATCAGAAATTTGATTTTTATCGTTAAAAAGTAATTCATTCAAAACAGCTAATTCATCATCCATCTTATATATATTATGTAAATATAAATTGTTTTAATGATAAAGTTGAGGTTCTTGAATACCAATAGAAATAAAATAATCTTAACTACTCAACCATTACTAAATCTTTTGTTAGAAATTTAGAAGTTTTTTGTTTGTCATTATAATGAATTATAATTTCGTCGAATTGAATTTTTTCATCTCCAAGATTGTTATAGAAAATGTTGGCAATTGTTTTTAGCTCTTCTGATAGATCACCTTTATCAATTCGATTACTTTTATTAATTTCTATTTCGAAAGAATTAGCATTGTTTGTTTTTGTACTTTTTACTTTAGTGGTTTTGTTGATGGTACAATCGCAATAAGTTTTTACCTGATCTAAAGCTTTAGATTCGTTTTCTGTAATGCTAATATTTAGACAAGAATAGATAAATAACAAGAATAATGGTGTAAAGTATTTCATAAGTTAAAGTTTATTTGGTTTTTATAAAGTTAATTTTTTATTTTAAATCTAATTCTTCTAAAAATTTATTCGGATTGTCTAGAAAATTATAAGCGTCAGAGTTTTTTATGCTCATTATTATTTCTTCAAAAACAGGGTTAAATATTTTTCCGTTTCTGTCCATAAAAATCCATTCGTTTTCTTTTCCTAAAGTGATCATATTTTTTAAGAAAGTTAGATTTGATTCTCTTAAATCAGAACGAAAATAAAATTTATGAATTGTTAAAGATTTTTCTTCTAAATAAATTGAGGAATCATTGTCTACATTTTCGTGATAAAATTTCCAAGAATAAGAAGTTTTATTATCACTCCAATTTGCTCTATTTATTATCAAATCCATTTTAGGAATAATATTTTCTGCCTTTGTTTTTAATTCTTTCCAAAATAATTCTGTGTTTGATTCAAAAAATCCATTTGATGTATCTATATCAATTTTCTTTGGAATTTCAAGGTATCTTTTTAGTATTCCAGATTTAGGTATAACTTCTAAATAATATTGATATATAGCCATTTGAAATATATTTCTTTATTTTAGATTAAATTCTTTTAGCTCAAAATAACAATATTCGCAGATTAATCTAATGTTTGCATATCTTTCAGATTCTTCATTCCAACCATTGGTAGAAATTCTTATTTTTTCACAATCGTTGCACCATGCTTGTAAATCTTCATCATCGTTTAAATTCATATTAGGAAAAGTTTCAAAAGCTTCTTCAAATCCTGTTTTATGTTCAAAATTAAGATGTTGACAAACAAAAGCATATCTTGCAAATCCATGATATTCACATTTTATGTTATTTTGTTTCATTTTCGTTATTTCAGCAGAATTCTTATTTTCAATCACACTTGTCAATATCAAATATTTATCAAGATGATCAGAAGTTACTTTGTAAATTCCAATTCCATTGAGTATATAAAAACTTATAGATAATAATTGTGAAGCATCGTACTCATTTGCAGTAAAAGTTCCATCAAATAGTTTTTCATACTTATTTTCTAGTCCAAAATCTTTTACTTTTAGTGTTTCGTTTTTATTTGGTTCTATGGAAGATTTATTAAACCAACTCCACATCCAAGTCATTGTATTATTAGAAAAAGTTCCTATCGGAATATAGTTAAAAAAGATTTCTTCTTGTTCATTATTAAATAATCTTAAAATAGAAAATTCACTTTCGTAAAACCAATGTTTGTAAGAATTTAGATTGAATTCTTCTAGAAACTTTTCTTGTATATCAATTAGTTTATTTAATTCACGCTCAGCAAATTCTTCGTAATTAAGTTTTATCATAAAAAAGTGTTAGTACAGAACAAATGAAATTAATTATTTTTTTAGATTAATCCATGATTATTTTACTCTAATTGTTGAAGAGCAATTCTATTTCCTTCACTATCCTCAAATTCTGCAACAGAAAATCCATATTTTTCATTTTTAACTATCGGATATAGAATTTTCCCTTGTTGTTCAATAACTTTTTTTAGAGTTTCTTCTATATCATCTGTTCTGAAATAAATAATCACACCTTCATTAGATGGTTTATAAACATCGCCTTTAGCCAAAGCTCCAGAAATACCTTTTTCTTCATCATAAAATGGAAATAAGACCATCTCATAATTATCAATTATTTCACTTTCGAATTCAAAATCAAAAACATTTCTATAAAACTTTTCTGCTCTTTCTAAATCATTTACAGGAATTTCAAAATAAATTACAGGATTAGATTTTTTCATTTAAGATTGTTTTTGGACATTAAAAAAAATGCTTATTTAAGTTTATCGATGACTTGATTTTCTATAGCTTTTTTATATTGTTTATGAAAGTATTTTAATGTTTGCCATTTTTGAAAATTTTCATCTTCACTTAATGTTACATTGATAATTTTTACTAAAGTTTTGTTTTCTTGTAGCTCAACTAAATGGTATTTTACATTGAGAATTGTGTCAAAAGCAATAGATTTTTCATCGTAAATAACAATGTCATTGGTCTGATAATATGGACTTATTCTAGACCATTTATTTGGAGTATTTAAACTGTCTTTTACATTTTTATGAAAATCTACATTGTATCCCAAAGATTTGATCATTTCTATAATCTCATTTTTAGATTTTTTAATGGTATAATCTTTTCCAATGTAAATTGTTCCTTTTGGAGTTTCTGGTCGCGGAGCTTTTGATGTTGCGCAAATTGCAAAAAACGAAATCGAAGCTAAACCAATTTTGGTAAACTTTAATAAGTAATTAGAATTGAAAATTATTCTCTCTTCTTGATTGATTATTCTATGTGCAATAGGTAAAACCAATAATGCCCAATAATCTGAATAGTCAATTATTCTTTGAATTTTTAGTGGAAAAAGTTGATTGAATTCATCAATGATTGGTGAAACTAAAGGGGTTTTCCAAACGATAAATAAAATTCCGGTTGCGATTGAAATCCATTTTTTTGATTTAGGATAAATGTAAGCGATGAAAATCGGGAATACAATTAAACCTGCAAAGTCAGAAATTTTACCAGTAAATGTGTTAGAAAAAGTTGGTTTTAAATAAAAAATCATTTAGTAATAATATTGCTAAACAGCCAATAAAAATCGGATTTATAATAGAATTTTTTTGATTCATTTTTTTTTATGAAATTAATTAAAAACCTCTTAATCTGAAAGTATAAATCTATAAAAGTCATATTATTAACAAATTTTAATCAATTCAAGTTGAATTATTGGAATTCTAAATCAGTTTTTGGAATTACTTTTATTTTAGAATTCTTGTCAAGAATAACTTCTAGTTGAGAAATTAAATTTTGTAAAGTATGATAATCTTTTTTATTAGAAAGTTTGTTATGTAAAAAGCTACTTTTTAAATGATATTGACGTGTTTTATTTTTATCACTTATCAATAAATTGGTAGACAAATTGGGTAGACAAACAGTTTTGTTATTGCCTGAGATATAAATACTATCTAAATTGAATGCATTGTATTTCGTAATTAGTTTTTCAATTTCTGTAATTTCTTGAGGATTTAAAACGTTTTTCAATTCAATTGTATCTTCGTAATAGTATCTCTTAAAAGTATTATTTTCTGTACTGAATTTATAATTTGAAGTTTCAATTGAGAATGAAAAACTTTCTGAATCGATTTTATATATTTCTCTTTTGTCTAGGGAATAAAAGAAATATCCTACAAATCCCAGAATTAATAAGGTAATTATTGATGTAATAGTTATTGTAGAGGTTTTCATTAGTTGAATATTTAATAACAAATAAAATATTAACAGGAATAGATTTTAGTAACCAATAGTTGTTATTTCATCAGGAGTTAGTTTGTTATTGTTACGTAAAATAATGAGACTTGAAGATATTAGATTTTTTATTTCTGGATGTGAATTTTCATTTGGAGAAATTGCCCAAATTGTCTTAATTGTATCTATATTTTCAATTTGAATTTTTACCGTAGCACCATCGAAAACGATACGATTTTTATTTTTGATCTTTCTTTCAAAAAAATCTGAATTTTCTATTTTGAATAATTGAATCAGTTTATCATAATCTTTATATTTTTTTTTTGATGAATTCAGTTTTATAAATAGAATAAAACGTATTTTTTTCTGTTAAACTATCCATTTTATTTAAAAGTGTTATTACAGAATCATTTGTAATAGTGTAATCTTTAATTTTGAAAAATTCTGATCGATACTTATCCATTGCATTTTCATACATTTTACTTTTAGAAATACTATCACGGATATTTAGAGTAAGAAAATATTTTTCTGAATTTTCTTCAATAGCAATTTTAAATTTTTTACCACTAACAGCTGAATTTACTTCAAGTCTTATTTGTGCATTTAAAAAAGGAAAAAAAAGTAAACAAAAAATAATTGATGTAATTTTACTCATAACTTAAAAGATATTTACGTATTAATTGTTCATATTTTCTTTGATGTTTTTAGCCATCGAAAGAATTTCATTATTTATAAAATCAGCATTTTCTTTTTTGGTGATAATTGTGCCATGCGTTGCATTCATCATAAATTGCTTTCCGTTAGAAGAAAGATTTTTAAGTTCTTTTTGCATTTCAAACCACAATAGAATTTGTTTTTCAGGATCAATACCAGTTTGTCTATATTTTTCTTTTTGGTAATCGTTGTATTGTTCTTTTGCCGTAAATACCAAAATAGGCAGTGAATCATTATTTTTTGTTTTTTCAGCACGTTTCAAAAGAGCAGCATTTCGTTTTCCATCTCTAATAGACATTCGATAAATATCTCCAGAATTGTAAGTCAATAAGTCAGACCTTTTGTGTAATTCTTCAGGTAATCCATCGTCTTGATTTTTTGTTTTAATAATACTTTTATAAACGCCCAAAATTCCAAGATCGGCAAGTATAGAACCTGTTTTTAATAATTTAGCTTGATTTTTTGTAATTAATTCTTTTTGTGCTAAACGTTTCCATTGTTCAGGATGACTAGAATCTATAAAAACCAAACCTTTAACTTCGTTTGGATAGAGCTCATTGAAAATCCTAATGTAAGGTCCACCCATAGAATGACCAACTAAAATATAGGGAGGTTTTGCATCGATTTTCTCTAATAATTGATGAAGTTGGTGCGCATAAAACTCTGGTGAAATTTGCTCTTCAGTTGATGATTGACTAAACCATTTACCATCACGATCATAACGAATGACTTTGGTATTTTTTTTAAGTCCTTCTGCTAACCAATGCAACATATCTGTGTTACTGGTTGCGCCAGCTTCTATAATTACAGTTGGTAAATCTGTCTTTTTGCCATCAATTCTAACATGAATATTGGTTCCATCTACGTTAACCAATTGACCTGGTGGAATAGGAGTTGGGCTAAAAAGTCGATAACATAAACCCGAAATCAGAATTAATAATAAAATTCCTGCAATTACTTTACCAATAAACTTAAATATTTTTAAAATCATTTTATGTTGATATTTTAACAGAATTGTATATCTAAAAAGTAAAAATACAACCTCTGAATTTTCAGGTAAAGATAGTTTTAGTTTTGGGAAAATTATTTAAGATTTTTAATGTTATTCGGGATCAAATGGAATTATTTTTTTAGATATTAATTCATTTTTAAGATCATCAGCAAATTTATGTGCGTATTTTTCTTTTTCATTTTTAGGAAGATTAAAATAAATGTCTTCTAATCTTTCTTTTTCGTCATAATTTTCGTCATCCAAAATAGATGTATAATTTAAGAAATGTACATAATGTCCGAATTCGTGTAATAACGTTCTGTACAGCTGAGTATTGCGAGATTTGTCAATTGTGAAATCAGCAATAAATTCTTTTTTATTTTCCTTAAAAATATGTCCATCAATTTTAAGTTTTTCAAATTCTTTTAGATCTTCAATTTTTTGCTTTTTTGTCCATTTAAATTTTTTTGATAAATCGATTGCTTCTAAAACGATGGCAGGATAATAATCATCTTCAAATTCATAGCTGTAAATAAGTCTTCCCCAAACAGGTGAAATTATTTCTTCTTTTCTTTTTGGTTGTCGTAAAATAAAAAACCTTAGTTCTCCGTAATATTTTGGAGGAATATTTTTAATTATTTTCTCGATGTCATTTAACGAACAAGTGTGAACGCAATTTTCTCTTGTTTGTTCTGTAATAAAAACAAATTCGTGTTTATTTATAATACGTTTTTCTTTTTGGTAATTTTCGAGTCTTTCATAAAATGATTTTAATTCACGATTGTGAGTAGAAATTTTCATTTTATTGTTTTGTCCAAAACCTTGATTTTCAGTTCCTATATTTCTATTTCTTCTTGTTGGGTTACGCATAATTACAATAATATTGAGTAGAATAGGGTAAATGTCTAACAATTACATTTAATATTTATGTCTTTATAAAATTAACAAAAAGACTAAGATGAATTTTATAAATTTTTTACTATATGATCTATCAAGTGAAAGTTTTATTTCAGGATTTAGTTTTATTAATATTTCTTTTATCTATTCTCCAGCGTAAAATAATCATCAAGATTGCCAAAGATCCAAACGAAAAGGTTAACCAAGGTGTGTAACTAACGCCATAATTTACAATTATTAATCCGCCTAAAGTTGTACCTAATGTAACACCAAGATTACCGAATGAGGTTGCTAAACTATTTGCAAATTCCATTGCATTAGGAGCTGCAGAGATCATATAAGTAGAAGCGTTAAGGAAACTTGGTGAATACATAAATCCCCATAAACCAATAATCAAAATTGTGGCAAAGGTATTTCCTCCAGAAAAGTGTAATAAAATCGGAATCAATATAGTTCCTGAAAGAAAAAATAGAACCGTTTTTGAAATGTTTTTATTCATCATTTTACCTGATAAAAAATTCGCTAAAACACCTACAATCCCAAAAAGAAAAAGCATATAACTGACCATCGAATTATCCATACTTTTTGCTTTATTTAAATATTCTGCAAAATAACTGTAAGTAGAAAACCAAGCTGCAATCATAAAGAAATTCATTGCGACGCTAAGAATAAAACTTGTATTTTTGAGTATCTTGATTTGGCTACCATAAGATTTTTTCTCTTTTATAGGCATATTTGGTAATCCGAAATAAATAAAACCTAGAGCAATTAAACTTACGATGGCTTGTACTATAAATGAAATATTCCATGTAATGATGCTGGCAAGATATGTTGCAAATGGCACAGTTGTTACCATTGCAATTGCAACACCACTGAAAACAATACTCATTAATTCGTTTTCGTTAGATTTATCAGATTTAGAAATAGCTACAGAAAGTGCTGTTGCAATATAAACAGGTTGTAAAAATGCAGGTAAAATCCTTACCAAAAGTAAGAGCCAGAAAGGTGGAGAAAAAGAAGAAATTATTGTTGAAATAAAAAAGATTAAGATGGAAATAAACATGATTTTTTTACGATTAAATCCAGACATTACCAAAGTCATAAATGGACCAGTCAAAGCGATTACTAATGCAAAAAGACTTAATAATAAACCTGCTTTATCGATAGTTATATCATAATGATCAGCTATTTGTGGTAAAATACCGATGACGCCAAATTCGGTTGTGATTACTCCTAAAAAGCCAAGAGCTCCTATGTATGCGTATTTTTTCATTTTTTTTAAAAATATCTTTTAACGGTGCAAAACTATTTTACAAATAGTAAATTTGCATAGTACACAATCAATTGTTAGGTACAAACATTTTTGTAAGTTATGAGTAATAGAAAAGAAAATTCGACCAATAGTCAAAATGAGAAATACATAATCGAATGTGATTTAGCTTATGCGGTTTGTAAAATAGGTGGTAGATGGAAAATATTGATTTTGGGTAAATTAGAAAATGGTAAATTGAGGTTTAGTGAGTTACGAAATCAGATAAATGGTATAACCGAAAGAATGTTAACACTACAATTAAGAGAATTAGAAAAAGAAGGATTAGTGAAACGTACAGTTTATGCTGAAGTTCCACCACGTGTGGATTATGAACTGACGGATATAGCAAAAGAATTGATTCCGATTTGGAGATTGCTCGAAAATTGGGGAGCTCGACATAAGGTATTGGATAAATTGGATGTGTAGATGATTTGTATCTATTATTTAAACTTTACCTTTCATAAGGTAAATGATTGTTTTACTTTAAATTCTCAATTATTTCTGAAACTCTTTCTTCGTAAGTTTTATCCAAAAACTCATGATTGTACCAAAATTCTAACTGCTCGATAATTTGTGGAAGATAAATAAATGACTGATTTTTTACATTGTCTTCTAAAATTTCGTCTGCTTTTTTGTGGTCATTCAGTAATCTTGCAATAATCACTTCGTTTGCTCTTACAAAATGTTCGTAAAGACAAATTTTCCAATGATCATAGGCTTGTTCAGACATTTTATTTTTTATTGGTTCAAAAAGATATTCTTTTTCATCAATAATTTTCGGATTTACTTTGTCAATTGCAGGATTCACGAAAGAATGCCCAAATTCGTGAACACAAATTGTTCTTAAAAAAATTGGATTGTTAAAACCTAAATTTAGATTCTCTATGTCGTTAATCTCGTCTGCAGGAACAAAAGCAGCAAAAATATTCCCAATCATATTGTGAGATCCAACGCCAAATCCTTGACTGAAACCAAGCGTTAAACTAGGATAGAGATTGTAATGATCTACACTTTTATGATAGAAATTTTCCATTTCTGTTAAAAAGTTTTCTTTTGGAATATTTTTGGAAACCTCCAAAATCATTTCATCATAATAGGGTTTATATTTCGATAAAAATTCGTTAAAATGTATTTCTTCATGAAGATGATTAAATGCAGAAATAAAATTTCCTGCATCTTGTTGAGAATCAAAAAGATTTAATGAATTATCATTTTCTAGTTTTGCATTTGGAAAATTTTTTAAACTCAGAAACAGATTTGAGTATTGTAAATAGAACGTTTTATCAAAGTAAGATTTGATGATTTGTAAATTTTTTGATTTTAAAAAAGGCTTGAATTCGTTTGCAATTTTTAAGTTGATTGCATACAAATCTTTCACTTTGGTTTCTTTGCCATTTATAATGAATGATTGGTCATCTGGAATACTTGCAAAATCATCATAATTGATAAGAAAAAAGCTCAAAGCCAACAGCTCAATATTAGAATTGTAATTGATATTAATATTTTTTTCTTTGAAAACTGAATAGCTCAAATCAAATGAACCTTTTGCGTTCTCTCCAATAATTTTTATTTCAGACTTATTATCTAAAGGAATTTTGGTATGATTAACCTTATTTAGGTTCAGAATTTCTTTGTCATTATGATAAAGTTTTACAATGCCATTCGAACTTTCTAGCGTAGAATTTAGATAAACCAAATGATTCGGGTTTTTCTCAAACTTTATTTTTTCAGTTCCGTTAAAATTTTCAAAATTAGCCTTCCAATGATTTTCAGATTGTTCGCTTTGGATATTTTTTGTCACCGTTGAACAAGAAAATGCAATAAAAGCAAAAATTAACGAAGCAAAAAGATTAATATATTTCATTCTATTATAAATTTACATATTATCGTTCCGTTTTCACTGGTAATCAAAATATTGTCGTCATTATATTTTACTTCAATCAGTTTAGAGGTGTTTTCTTCTTTTTTTGTACGCTCAGTTTTTTCAATTATTCTTATTACTCTGTTTTTTTTATCAAATTCATTTATTGTAATTCGTGTTTCATTATGTAGATCACCAACAAATACTTTTTCTTCTTGATAGATAATAAATCCTTTCGAATTGTATATGGTTTTTATTTCTCTGTTTACATTATAGCTACCAATTTTACTATATGTTTCAATCATTGTATTGTCTAGAAAAATATATTTATATCCTTTTTTATTTTGTTTATATGTTTCAAAAGTTTCATTTTCTATTTCATTCCAATCTTTTTGGTAACTGAAGAAATTGTTTAATACAGTTTTTTTATAAACAGTATCATTAATAATTTCAATTAATGTGTCCTTATTTTTAAAGTCTAAAAATTTGTTAGTTTCAAAAACTTGAAAAGCTTCATTTGATAATTTCTCATTTTTAGAAATGTCAAATATTGACAAGGTCGATTGTCCAAAAATTGATATGGAAATTAGTAAATATATGATTGTAATGAGTTTTTTCATTGTTAACGTTTCAAAAAAAATATAAAACAATTTTGTGATAATGAAAAGCACTATTTAAAATCGTATTTATAATTGACTTTAATTTCGTTTCCTTTGTGATAGATCACGTAATCATTTATCATCTTTTTATCGTTCAAAATAATTTTGCCAACTAAATCAAAATCACTTTGGTTTTCAGATTTATAAACATTTATTTGATTAGTTCCTTCATTTAAAAATTTCGTTGTTATGGTTCTGTCAAACTGATTAGTTATTAATCTCCAAGATGTTTCATAAGATTTTTCGTTTCGAGGTTTTTCACAAGCGATTTCTGTAATATCATTTTTTGTCACAACACAGTTGTTTTCCATATACATATGAGAATAGTAATTGTTATTTTCTTGATTGTAATCTTCTGAGATGGAATAAAAATCATGTAAAAGATGACCATTTTCTAGCCAATATACAGTTACTCCCTTATGATCACCATCTTTGTTTACGCCAATAATTTTATCATCTAAGTAAGTGAAAGTGGTTGTTTTTTTTCCTTTTTTGATTTCTTTCAAAAACTGATCATTATATACAAACTCTAAAGTTTCATCTGAATTACGTTCTAATATAGAAGTAGGTAATTGTTTCTCATTAAAGTTGATTTTAGAAACAATTATTTTTTTATTTTCATCATTTAGGTAAGAAGTTTCAATAGATTTCGTCTTCGAGAAATCTTGCAAAGAAATTATCCCAGTAAAATCAACTTTTTTATCTGCTGTTAAATTCTTTAGAACATAATTATTGAGTAGAACTTTCAAAACCTCTTTAGATTTTTCTGTTGGTTGATTACTTTTCGTTAATTCAGTTATTTTTTCTTTCCATTTTTTGGTATTAATAGAATAAGATGATTCTTTATTTTGACCAAATTGTTTGGCAACAAATTCTGTCGAATGTATATTTTCTCCTTCACTAATGATAGCTTTATCAGTGTTTTTTCCACTCCAAAAAATAAAAGCATTTTTTTCATTAGTTAGTTTAATGATTTCATTTGGGAATTCTAAATCTGTGTAATTGCATATTGCGACAATATTCAAATGACCTTCACCAAAATTGTTTATGAGCTCTTCTTTTTCTGTATTATGACAAGATTGCGAATAGTCTCTTATGTTTATCAAGAATATGTAAGGATTTCCAGGTTCAACTTTTAGTTGTTCAATTTTTTTACTTACTCCTGTTGGCATTTGTGCAAAAATGATAAACGGAAATAATATTAGTAGTAAAGTATAAAATAGTTTCATCATGATTTCAATGTTGATTTACAAAAAAAATAAGATTTCTGTAGATGAGAAAATAACGAAATTCTCGAATCAAGAAGCGAAAAGTTAGCTAATCTCACCCAAAGCAAAACGCTTATTTGTTTTCATAAATTTACTAAATAAATTGAAATAAAGACATTTTGTACTAGAGATAAAAATGGTTAGAGGTATTATTTGAAACTGTTTTTTTTAAATTATGTTGAATGATGTTTTTGTTAATCTTCAAACCAAAAACTTACTATAAATAAACAAAATCCAATGATAATACTTAAAATTGAAGTTACGAATCCTTTTGTTTTATTTATTCTGATCTATGATTATAATTGAAAAAAAAACGTTGCTTTCATTTTGTTTTTTTTAATATTTGTGTACAACTAATTACGTAAAAAGTGTAAGAAAAGTTTAAAGAATTTTCAAACGTAGTCTATGCTTATTCAAAAAACAAAACGTAAAGAATTAAGGTATTGAAAAGCACCATTACAATATTTTTTTTAAGCTCAACTTTGTATTTCTCATTATATTCTATAAATTTCTATGTTAGCTGTAACGACAATTTCAGGATTTGTAAGAGTTTCCAGAAACGTAAAGATCGAAATCGATTGATAAATTTAATTCATTTAATGATTTTATTGTTTTTTCTGATAAATTTGGTCCTCCGATCATTCCATTTCCATTGTGAAACTCCATTGCGATTTGAACATATCCATTAGCGTTTTCTGTTAATTTTTGAATACCAATTTTGTCTTTTTTTAATTCGTTAATTAACTCAGTGATTTTAGAGTGGAAATCATTTGGTTTTTTATTCGGTTCGATTATTACACAACTAAAACCGAAAATACCATTTTTTCCTCTTTTATCTCCTTTGTTCCAACTTTTAGTTATTTTTAATTTTGTGAAATTCTGTAATTCAGTTACATTTAATTCTTCAGAAGTAGCTTTAAAATAGACAGAAATAAAAGGTTCAGTTGAGATTCCAATGATTTCTTGATTTTCGGAATTAATATAAAAAGTCAAATAAAATTTTTCGTTCTCGATTGGAAGAAATACACTTATTTCGTTCTCATTTCTAGTAATATTTTCAATTTGAATTCTATTATCAACAAAAACAGGTTTGTGTATTTCCAAAATTTGTTCAGTTATAGCCCAAGTTTTATTTTCTATTTCACTTTGGATTATTTCAATTATTTGTTTATTAATCATTTTTCGATGTAAAAATATAGGTTGAAAGTTTACTTCAGATCGTTTTATACAAAAGATTTGTTATGTGAATTTCATTCATAAACTTCAAAATGATTCAAATTATTTAATTTAAATAGTTTGTTTGATACAATATGATCTCCTACTTCGTTGATTTCTTTGATTGATATTTTCAATTCTTCAATATCATCTTTTTGATTTTCACCAGTTATAAATAATAAATCTCTTGAAGGAATACCGATAATAATTTCGCCATCAACTGGAAAGTTATCGTGATTCCAAATATCTAATAAAATTAAACTTGATTCATAATTTCCTCCGGCTAATAAAATAAAAATGTTTTCATCTCCATTTCTTTCAATATTTTCGATAATAGAGTTTAAATTTTCAATAGCTAATTTTTTTAATTCATCAATATTTAAATTTAATACAGAAAGATCTTCTTTTTTTAGATACGAAATTGAATTTTCTAGATCTTCGACATAGAAGATGTATAAATCAGAATTGTATTTTTCATAAAGGTGATTATCTTCAAATTCATCATTTAAATTTTTGATTTCAGATAAAAATCTTTCGTCTTTAATAATTGGAATGACGCGATTAATATCAATTTTTTCTTTTTCTAGATACAAAATTTTAGAACCGTTAGAATATCGCTCAATGATTTCATCAAATTCCTTAGGATTATTAGAATATTCTGAATAAGCATTATCTAAAAAATGTGAAATTACATCTCCATTTATATCTTTAGTTTGAATGGTTAGATTTTCAATTTTATCTAAGTGTATTTCATGATTTTTTTCTCTCAATTTTTCGAAAAAACATTCTGAAAATTCAGTTTCAGAAATTAGATTTTTATTTTTTAATCTATTCATAAATTTAAGTTAGATTTTAATAAAATATTAAGTAAAATGAGAATGAAAAAAACGAAAAATTTGATTATTCATGAACAAAGTAAAAAGCTCTTTTGTTTTGATAAATTTAAGAAAAAAGTTAGATGAAATGCAATTGGTATATATGAAAATAGAAAATAGGATTTTGCATTTATGTTTACATTGTTATATTGATACTCGAATATTAAAGTATAAATCTTTATAATTCATAAAATTTTCATAGGTTATTCCAAAGTCAAATCGATGAATTGGCAATTTAGAATTGATGTTGAAAGATTTGAATATTTCAGCTTTATAGTTTATTTGATTCTCAAATATTGAAGTAGTTAAAGTAGTACTTACATTGGGTTTTGAAAACCATTTATATGCGTATAAATTTCCTCCAATTTTGTTATATCCTCGAGTTAAGTAATCCAATCCTAAACCAATTCCAATATTGTGTTTTAGATTTAATCCGTATTTGAATTGGTGATTTTCCAATTTGTTTTTTGAGTCTTGAAAATTAATTATTCTATTCTGATAATTGTAAGCTAAAAAGTCAGAAAGATTAGATTCTTTAAAGAATATTTTCCATTTAGAAAATTGGAGATTCAAATGATGAAATCCGTTATTGTCAAAATTATATTGTAGTGCAACACCACTATTAATTTTTGACTTTCCTATATAATTTGCAGAATATGATGAATAAAATCCGAATGGAAATTTTGTAGCTCCGCTGTATCCAAATTCTAATGAGTTTGATGCATAACACATATTTACTATTCCTCCAGAATTATAGCATCCTTTCTTTGGTAATGTATTCTTAAACGATAAATATGTTTCTTGTAAATTAAGTGAGTCAGTTATCAAATCTAAAATAATTACAGCTTCAGAAATAGAATCTTGTGAAGTAGGTGTCCAATAGGTTTTTAGCCAATATTTTTTCTTGTCCGAATATTCAAATAAGTAAGTAATTCCGTCAGTTCCTTGTTTCCAATTTTCTGTTTTTTCATCTGTTGGTAAATCGATGATTTTAGAATTTTTTATAATGTTATAAATTTCTTTAGTTTGTTTTGATGACAGATCAATTTTATTTGAAAGAATTTTAAATTCGTTTTTATTTGATCTTTTGGTGTGAAAAATATAGTTTATGATTTTACCAGAATAGTTTGAACTGTCTTTTGAAATTTCAATCACTTGTCCATGATTTCGAAATCTAAAATTAAACTCATCAGTCGATTTTTCAAAGTCCTTTAAATCTAAAGTTTTATGTAATTCGGCATTATTTTTATACCAATATGTAGTATCTCCTAAAATTTCTTTCGTTTGCGAAAAAGAAGTCTGAAACGATAATAGTAGTAACAAATTTATTAGGTGTAGTTTCTTCGTAAACTTTTCGCTAAAAAGTAAAGTAATTGGTATGAATAAAAGAAAATATTTTTGTTTTAAAACGATGAAAGCTGTCAGTTTATTCCTTCGTTTTGATATTTTTTAGGTGAAAATTTATGTACATTTTCAGTTCCATCTTCATGAATTATTTTTATAAAAATATTATCAGTAGATTTTTGATGAAATTTAAAATATTTTATTTTTTGATCAAAACTTTTCGAATCATTATTCTCTTTGTCAAATAAATAATATTCATCTTGTTTTTTTACTTCATTAGATTTTAAGTACACTTTATCATTTTTACTAACACCAGAAATTCTATAAGATTTCCAACGTGGAGTGCAAAAAATACTTAAAACCAATTTACGATCATTTTTGGAAATATCATCATAAAAATGATAGTGAGGATAACCAGTTTTTACATTAAAACAAGAATTCAAAATCAAAATGTTTATTAATATGAAAATTCCAATAAGTATTTTTTTACATTGAATCAACATTTTTATATTTTTTTTTACAGCTTATTTAGGACTTGGGAAATTTGTTCCAACTCTTGGATCCATAATGTTACCGCCAAATCTTTCACACTCATCGGAAAGTAAATCGTAATTTATTTTAAACTTTTTTCGATTTGTTTTCCAAACAACATAATAATTAAAAGTCCGATAAGAGCAGTACAATTTATAAAATTAAAGTATGGATTGTTTCGATTTATGAAATTCATGGCTAAAAGAATTATTAAAAAAATCTTTAAAAAATGTATTTTATTTTTCATTTTTTGATAAATTGAAATTCATAGTTAAAATATTACTTTGAAATTATAACTAACGGAAACATGATTGGCGGAATGTATTTTGTAAAAGTCCAATTTTGTACTTCAGTCCATATTTTGTCAATACCATGTTATGAGTTCCCTTTTTCTGTTCTCCAATTGCGCTTTTCAATTGATCTAATATAGTCAACGTTTTTTAAAGTCAAAAGATAGTCAAATAAATAATTTAGTTCATCGTCTTTAGTATCGCCTAAAAATTCTTTTATATAAATAGCATTACCATAATTTTTACTTGATTTTTCTGGCGTGTCATCAACTATAATAATTTGTTCAAGTTTAAAACCTTTCCTTTTTAGTTTACTAAGCCTTTTTTCGAAAAAATAATTGTCAAACGTATCGTCTTTTTTTAATGAACAACGACTTCTTCCCCAAATTATTTCAAGTTTTAGATTTTCAGGCACAATTTTAATTACGATTTCATTTACATAAATATCGTTTGCTGAACTCCAAATTCCAATTTTAAAATGTTTTGAAATGTCAATGAGAAAATTATCTAGATTTGGTCGCTTATAAACAAAATATTTATCAAATTTAAAGTCTTCAGGAATATTCAATTTTTGTTCAGTTGCATGAATTAAAGTCTCGTCTAAATCGAGTATTAAAAGTTTATCAGATTTTATATTCATTATGAAACATAGTTTTTTTAATTAATTAGTAAGTAGTTTACCAATTGCATTTTATGTAGTTCTGTTCATTTCATTGTTTCCTCGAATTCCATCGATAGCTTCAAAAACTTCGTTTTGATTTTGTTCATTAGTCCAGCCTAAAGATGCTAGTTCTTTTCTAACTTGATTTTCATCTTTTCCTTTTATAAAATGAAAAATTGCAAAGTCAATTACTTCTGTTGGAATTCTTTTAATCGCATACGAATATAAAAATCGAGCTAAGAATAAATAGCCAAATATAAAGGATAAACCTAATTGTAAAAGCCAACTAATTATTAAGCCAATAGTTCCAAGATTTAAATCTTTAAATGTTAAACCTTGTTGAAATCTAAGTTTTAAAAATTCTAAAAATCCAATTCTTTCAAAATTGTTTTCTGCTAAAATTAGATTGTATTGAAATAACTGATTCCCTATAAAAACAATTAAAATAGATACAATTAATGTGTTTCTTAATTTATCAAAATCTGTAAAATTTCCTAATTTGATTCCAAGTTTTAATGAATAGGCTAAAGCTAAACCTAGAAGAAATTCAAAAAGAAAAATTATATAGTTTCCTGTCAAAGATATTTTTGCAATCAAAAATGCTAAAATTATAGCAGTAATAACAGCAATTATGATTGGGAAAACTATAGTTGATTTACGGATAGGGTTAGGGAGAGGTAATTCAGTAGGAATTTGATAATCATCCCAATTTTCTTTAGATTCTTGTTGCTTTTCTAGTTCTTTTAATTCATCTCGATTGTAATTTTTTTCGATTTCCTGAAAAACATGAATAAAAAGATGTACTCTTTTTGAATTTCGACCATTATCCCAAAATTCATTTCCTAAAGATTCACTTTTTACAATTATATTACCATAATTAAAGGAAGCGATAATCGATTCTGTGTATTGACTCATTCCTAAACTTTTCGCCTTTCGTTTTGCTTCAATGGAATGATTATCAATATAAATTATGTCCCAATCTAATTTTTCAAAAGTTTGTTGTGTAATTGCAAAAAATGCTTTCTCAGAAAGTTGTGTGTGAAATTCAGTTTTATATTTTGGAGTAAAAGCAAATTTGTGAGTTTTTTTTATTTGCTTTTCAATATTTTTTAATTCTGGTGTCATTCTTTAGTTCTGGTTTGGAAATATTATGATAAAGTTAGAAGAATTTGAGAAAAGTAAGAATTTGAAGAAATAGAAATTTAGTAATAGACATTCGAAGGAACTTTATTTTCAGATTATTAAGTTATAAAAATAATCAATATCGAAAGCTGTTTTTGGATAAATTTGATAATGTTTTCAGCTTTGAATTAAATCCACATCAATGTTAACCACATTGGTTAATTGTTTTTAATGATTTCCATTCATGTTCAATATTTTCCATAAGAATTGCATTGTCAAATTTGATAGAACCTTCTGGAAATATGTTTTTATCTTCGAAAAAGCTTGACTTTACATTAGTAACTTTTAGCGGTTTTACTTTCCATTCATAAGTTTTCAATTTTAATCCGTCAAAATTATTTCCGTTTGGAGAATAACCAATTGAACCATTTTCAAAAAATTGTGAAACATTATCAATTGTTTTGAAAATTGAGTTTTCATTGAGACTCTCTGATAATTCTGCGTCAATTTCTATTGTTGTATTGTCAGAACTTCTAAAATCTAAATGATAATTATTGTTATGTTCAACTACGTTAAACTTTGCGAAATAATGTTTTCCAGGAAAAACTCTTCCACCAACAATTGCATTAAGTTTCAAATTTGTATCTCTACGCGGAATATAAACGCCTTCTTTTAAATTACCATTTTCTTCCCATTCAACAGCAATTCTATGTGCTCCATTTTCAGAGTTTACGCCAATAAAATCAGGTAATCCTTTTGGTTTAATATTTTTTAAACGGATCAAGCAAATTCCAACAACTGCCTTTCCTTCATATAATTTTGGTTTGAAAGGTTTTGGTAAAATTTTTTCGACAACGCTTGGTTCTGCGATGTAATTTACAAGCATTCGTCTTTCTATAATTCCGTGAATTGTTGGTATTTTCATTTTATACGTTCTGTATGGAAATCATTACAATTAACGAGTTTAGCAATTGCGGATTACAATAGGGAAATGAGCAAAGTTTTATTTCTTCACGTAAAAAGCAAATTGTTTTTTTTGTTTTTTAAATTTATGAAATATATTAAAAAAAAGTATTGTGAGTAAGAAATAAATAGGATAAAATGTATTACTTCAATCAGCATTTCGACAAATCATTGATTACTGTATGCATGATTTTTAAATTTCACCAATCAATTTCTGTTGAATATTCACGATTTTTATATTTTGTGAAATTTGAAACTTTTTTAATTTGATTTGTAATAATATTATATTCCCAGATCGCTGAGCTTGAACTCCAAGGGTCAGTTAATATTTCATATTCTACTTCTGTTTTTTTTCTTAAATCAAAAATATCACGAATTAGTTCGATTGTATTTTTAATATTTGTGTTGATATCAAATACCACCAAGTTTTCTCCACCAATTAAACATTTATTAAACTCGGTATTAATTGTTCCACAACTCGGATCTCCATAAAATTGGTCAATATAAATTTCGATGTTTTTTAGTTTTTTAATTAGAAATACCTTTTCGTAAATATTTCCTAAAACTAAATCATTAGTTTGGTCTAAAATTCTAAAATTTTTATAAATTTTCATTTGGAGAAATCTTTTTCATACTTGAAATTGTCGGTAAATGTAATGACGAAGTTCGGACTCAATCTTTTTTACATAAATTAGTATTTTCAGAATTTTAATTATTTGAATTTAATTTTGTAAAATTATACAAGGTAATTAAATCAATTTTATGTGCCCAGATTTCTTGTGTATCACTTCCAGGATATGCTCCAACTATACTTGTGTTTTCAAAATCTTCATTAAAATAGTATTTAATATCAGCCTTATACATTAGAGGAACTTTTAGATTGTTTCTTATTTTAAGTAAAGTTTTATAGTCTTTGTCGTCCTTTCCTTCATTATAATAAGCTCCAACAAACAAAACGTCTATGGTATTTTCTTTTGGATTGTCAGAAAAAACTTTTTCGCGCTTTTCAAAAGAATACAAATCATCATAATTTTCGCTACTAATTATTCTATATTCAAAATTATCTTTTGTAGTTTCCTTTAATTCAAGAGTTAATTTTGTCCATAAAGGAATTGTATAAATACCAAATTCTGTAGGTAATTTTTGATCAATTTCTAGTGTTTCTTGAGAATACATTAATTGATTTACAAGAATAAAAAATAATATTAGTAAGTTCTTTTTCATAAGTTAAATTGTAAACTTTTATATAAAAATAAAAAAAAAACAATGGAATAGGCGGGAATATTGAACTTTAAAATCAAATTAACACGACTACAAATCAGTTGTTATTTTTGCTTTCTAGAATCTACGATGTCTCGTAATTCTGTTAGTTTATTTAGGTTGTCTTTATTGCTTTCATCAAGTTTATTCCATTCAATCCAATCGATATTCATAGTTACATCATACTCACCTAAAAGTCCATCTAATAATACATAGATTGCATTTTGCATTTGGGCAGATTCATCGTAATTTCTAATATTTAATTCAACTCCTAATTCATTATTACTTGTCGTATGTCTAAAATAAATATCGTCATAGCCAATTTTAAATTTTCCAAAATCAAGTGTTAATCCATCTCCAGGAACTCGTTGTCTGAAAGCATTAAACTGCCAATTTTTTATTTTTGGACTTTTTGAAATTAATTTTTCAACAACCGGAAAACTTTCTTTAATACCATCAGCTGAAATAGAAAATTCACGAATATTATTTTCATGTATTGGACTAAATTCGAATACTAAATTTTCATCAATTTTGTGAAGTCTGCTACTTATATCGTCGAATAGCTTTTCTTGTTTGTAATTGTTATCAACATTTTCGTAGATAAACTTTTCGTTTTTTGCGAACCATTTCCAAAAATCTTCTTCTTGATTTGATTTAAAAATATTAAATGATAACATTAATATTGAAATAAGAGTTAAAATTGAAATTATAAGTAGTTTATTTTTCACTTTTTTTGAATAATTGTTTATAACGAACACGTTCTTTACGAAACAGGAATTGAAAACGAAAAGTTTGTTATTCACATAAAAAGTAAAATTGCTCCTTTTGTTATGATAAATTTATGAAATAAATTGAAACAAATGTATTTACATAAGAAATAACAAAATGCCAAGAAAATAATTTGATCCCGTTTTATGTAAAAGCTAAGTTGTGTAAATATATGTTTTATTTACTTTTTTTAAGGTTTAATTTTTAACCATTCATTATAGTTTTGAGTGAATTTTTTAGCATTATCCTTTGCAATTGAAGGGAGGTAAAATTCAATCAAATTAGGGTTTTCTTTGCAAAACTCTAAGATGCAATTTTGAATTCCCGTAAGTTTAGCATAAGGCATTCTTTTAATATTATCTGCTAAAATAATTGCAAGTTCTCCTTTTTTTAGATTTCTGTTGAGACAATCAGATTTTATTCTAGTTTTAGTTTGGTCAGCAAAAAAATGTGAAAGAATTTTTAGTTGATTTTCGCCATATTCAAATATTTTTTTAGCATCGTTAGTTTCTATAATATCTTTCGAATTTTGAATTTGAGAAATGTTATCTAAAAATATAGACAGTTCCGTTTTAGTTTGAGCTGAAATAATATTTGTACTTAAAAAGACTATAATTATTAAAAAGATTTTTTTCATACAATTAGCTGTAGTTAGTCGATAGCGTTGGTTCTTAAAGTTTAAAAATTAATATTGCAATAATCTGAGCAACAGATTTTTACTGTTTTTGTAAAATTATTAAATTAAACCTGTTACAACAAATAAAGAAGATATTTTCAATTCATTCATTAAACATTTTTTGTCAAAACGACTATTACTTCAATAATTTATTTAATATGTATATTGTTCTTCTTCGCTTTTGTTCAATACTTTTCCATTTATAGAAAAAAGTTTATATATCTTAACTTTAGAATGTTAAGGTTCTTCAAAAATAGTATTTGTATTTAACCAAAAATAAGTATTTGTTTTATAATCAAAAATTAAACTTAATCATTTTATTTCTCCTTAATCGTTTCCATCTTGTATTCCCTTTTCCTTTTATAATTTGATATTGAGATTTGTATCTAAGTTCATAGAATTTGAATAAATCTTTACCAACTAATTCTTTCAATTTGAGGTTTGAATTATCAATAATTTAAATCGTATATCTACAATTCGATCTTGAACTTTATTAGTTTTTTAACTTTTTGTTTCTAATTATTGGAAAATTAAAAAGACCTTCAGATAAATCTAATTCTACAAAATTTGCTTTTTTCAAGTTTTCGGTTTGATCTAATTCAAATTTTATTTCTTTTTGATATGAATTTTTAATTTCAATTATTGCTATTGGGGATTTTTTATTTCGATTATATTTTGGTCCAATAGCTTGCTTTTTTTCTTGTATTTTATAATTTTCTTTTATCATTAATTTGTTAGAAAAGAAGAAATTCATACCTAAAACAGAAAATGTTAAAAAACTTCCAATTACAGCAATACAGAAAACAAAATTGGTGATGTTATTCCAAGTACTTATTTTTTTTAGCTTATTGATGAATATGAAAAATATAAAACCACCAAATAAATAGAAAAAGCTAATTATTTCCCATCTGATAATTGTATTTTGATAAATTTTATAATTCACTAAATTTAATATTAATGAAATGAGAAAGATAGAATTAACAGAGTTAAGATTTTTATTGATTTTCAATTTTACTATGTTGTTTTGTATTACTGTTAACGGTAAATTATTTGCTAAAAAGCTGAAAATGAATGTTCTTCAATTTTGTTACGAAATAAGCAAATTGTTTTTCCGAAAACTAAATTATATAAAAGCAAATTTGTGTTTAGATAATTACAAAAATATAAAATTTTTTTTCTACCATTTTTTGAAAATATAATGTTAGGCGCTGTTTTTATATTTTCAAGTAAATGTAGTTTATCCAAATTTGTTCTCGGTCATTTGAGTTTTCAAAGTTTTGCGAATAACATGTTAGCAGTAGTTCTTACTCTTTACTAATTATATTAAAAATCCAGTTGTCCATTTTTATTGGAGTAGGATAAGCGTATTTAAACATCTTTTCTATTAAATTCTTTTTCTTGTAGTTTGAAATTGTTTTTTCTTTATCCCAAGTTAATGAATATTGATTTTCATTTAGTTTACTCCAATTCCCAAAACAAACATTGAAACCACCTTCAAAAATAGAATAGTATGTATATTCTTGGTTGTTATAAAATATTATGTAAGTTGAGTAATATTCACCTTGACTTTTATATTCTTTGGATGAATTATCACTCAATTCCAATTTTTTTGAGAGTGAAAATGTTTGGTTTTGAAAGTGCTCATATTCATATTTTTCTCTAATAGAAAGAATACTATCAACTTTGTCTTGAGTATATACAGTTTGAAAGAATAATATGGTTAAAAGATTAATTAATTTCATTTTTTAATAATTATACTTTAACATTTTTATTTGTTAATTATTTTGATGTTTTCTTTATAAAATTCTGACACGTTTATAATTCACAGTTCTATTAATAAATATTATTTTCAGAATACTTTTTCAATATTGTGATTTTTTTAAAACTTCAAATTTTTGATATTATGAGATGAAGTATTTTTCGCGTATAAATTATTTACACGATTACATTCTCATCAAACATTTCTTCAATGTTATATAAAACTTCGCAATCACAGTAACCTCCGTTTTCTTGAAGCCAACTTTCAGTTTCATTTATCTTTTCTACACATTTTTGTTGTAAAAATTCAGTTGTAAGTTTTAACGAGTCATCACAACCATATTCACTAAGTTTTTTGTTCAAGAAGTCAAATAATTGAATAAAATATTGTCTTGACATTGGAAGTGAATTCTCAAATTTAATTTTTGCATTTTCTCTTAAATCTCTTTTGATTTGTTTTCTTCTTTCAATTTCGTTTTTATCTGGCATTTTCTTTTGATATATTTTTTTAGAAACTTGTAGCCAATGTTTTAGCATTAGAATGTTACCTGTAGTCTTTTTTACAATTGGTTATGTTTTACTTTTAGTATTTTTTGTGCAATTTCAGTAGCTTTTTCAAGAGTAATTCCATTCTTTTGGTCAGATTGCAGATTACACTCTTCTATAATTTCCGCATTCGGAATTTGACCAGGTTTATTTTCTTTAGAAATAGTTTTAAGATTAAATGTATTCTCGTAAGTTGGAATTTCATTTTGTAACCAACCAAAATATGGTTCATTATTTACACGATTTTGATTATTCCAATCTTCATTTCTCTTTATGAAATTTTCTTTGCTTATTGAAGTCCAAATGTCAAAATTCAGATTTTCTTTATAATTGATTATTGGAATTTCAATTCTTACTCTGTGAAAAAAATGTTCATCAATTATACATAAACTTTTCTGATATTCAACTCTTTCTAGAACTTCGTTTTTTGGAATAGAGTAATAGTAAATTGGATATTCACTTCCAAAAGTCAAGGGAATTTCATCATATTTTTTTCCGCAACAAATACATTTGAATTTTTCTACTTTTTTTTTATTTAAAAATTGAAATAACTTCATTGTTAGTTTTATAAGGTTTTTATTTGGAAGATTACAGATAATAATAGAAAAAGTATTAGCTAATTGTGGGCTGAAAAATGAACTTTAGTTCAATTTTCGAATAAACGTAGCCGATGCTTTTTCAATGGAACTAAATTTTAAAAAAAAATGTATATGGAACACATTTGACTGAATGATGTGCAGAAATTTTCAATTTTGAACTTAATCCGTTATTTTGTTAATACTTTTTTAGGCGACGTTATTTTTTATCTTTCAATTCAATAATTCCAAAAACATAATTATAACCAAATTTTGCAAAAGCATCGTAATTTTTATAAACTTTTATTTCAGTATTATCAGCTGTTTTGTTTTTCATTATTTTTTTTAGTTTTCTATTATTTCGTCCGTTTTTTGTTATTATTCCATTTGAAGTTTTAGGTAAATCTAACCAATAAATTTCGTTTTTATATTTTACGGCTAAATATGGATATTTTTCAAAATCACTTCTCAAAACATAGATTTCTTTTTTGTCAGAGTTTTCGAAATATTGATTCTTGTGAATTTTATATTTTAAATCTTCTCCATTGTCAAATTTGAAGATTGTAATTGTGTCATTATAAAGACTAAATTTGTATTCTTTAAAAATATTTTCTTTTGATTCTATTCTTTTATTTTTAGATAAATTGAAACCAAAATGAGATATATAAGGTTTTCTAACTAAAATAGAATCATTTTTAAATTCAATATATTCTGAACTTTCTTTTGTATTTGAAAACAACATATAATTTTCATTAAGTTTTTGAGAATATAGACTTAATGAGAAAAATAGCGAAATAGTTATTAATATTGTTTTTATCACGATTTTTGGAATAATTTCGGCTAAAGAACTTGCATGTTGTTTACGAAAACGGAATAAAAAACGAAAAGTTAGATATTCACGAATAAAGCAAAATGCATATTTGTTTTTGCTAAATTTATGAAATAAATCGAAACAAAAGCATTTTTGCGAAAGAAATAAAAATGGTTCAAAGTTTCACTTCACCCCGTTTTTTGTAAAGCCATGTTAGCAGACGCTATTTTTGCATTATATTTTTAGTGTTTATTCTTTTTATTTCGAGGTTAGTTTGTTATTCCACTAAGAATATTTTTTCCTTCAATTGTTGAAATCTGCTCTAATACAACTCTTGTTCCAAAATTGGTATGAGTTGTTACACTTACATAATATTCGTGACCATGATTAAAGTTGATTTCTACATCTCCATTTCTAGTAAAAGAACTACCATTTATTTTGGTTAGTCCTTCTTTGATTACTCTTTTTGTTACAATGCTATTTTCTGAAATTTTAAATTTTTCATCATTATATGACAATGTATAAGTTCCGCCCACTAACCCTGCTTTCATATAAGTATAACCGCTAGCTTTTTCTCCTTTACAAATAAAATGTACTATAGCGTAATCAGCATTTATATCAAATATATTTTCACTTTCCAGCCATAAGTTGTCCATATTTAATGAATTGTTATAAAAAAAACGTCCACTTAATCTATAACAAGAACTTCCGAAATTTGGTTCTTTCAGTTCATCAATTAATATGATGTTTGTATTATTAATTTTAGCAGCATTCTTAGCATCATTTATTACTTCTTCTTTTGAACATTTTGTAGAAAATTGAGTGTCGCCAATTTTTATTTTACCAATTTCTGTCGATTCTTTAGGTAGTTCGATTTCATTATAAAAAATAAATACTTCATCATTGATTAATTTTTCTCGTTGTAAATCATTTGTTAGATTAGTTTTAACAGAGGTACCACAAGAGGTTAGAATTGTGCTGATAAATATAAAATTTAATATTTTATTTAGTTTCATGTTGAATTTATTTAATAATGCTTGCTAACGAGTACGGTCTTTGCGAAAAAGGGAATAAAAAACTAATATTTTGATATTCACGAACAAAGCAAAATGCTCATTTTTTTGCTAATATAAAAAATAAAGCCAATTCTATTGGTTTTTTTCGGGTTTGAAAAGGTGATATTTTCAATTTAGCCTTAAACCTAAAATTTCGTAAATCCTTTGTTATAGGCAGTATTTTTAGAAACCAAAAGCTACAAATCGTTCCTTAATTTTCCTTTTTCAATTTTCCAAATGACCAAATATCCGCCTGCTCCGTCACTATTAATAGAAGAAATATAGATCGTATTTTTATCTTTATCTAAATTTACTTTAGTTAATGAAAGATTAGGTTCGTAAAGATTTTCTAAAGCTTCTTTTGGTAATTGTAATATAGACTTATTAAATTTTATGGTAATACTTTTATATTCAGTTTTAGGTATTTCACCATCAGTTCCCCAATAATCTTTACCATCAATTTTTAATATTTGATTCGGATATTTTTTTGCATAATTGAATCTATGTTTACTCTTGTCAAATTTACTTTCTACTACTTTGACTTCAATAACTTTATTACTAAATATTATTTCTTTTTCCTTTTCAACTGAAATAGGAATTTCATTATATTCTGAAATTAGTCTAATACGGTCTTTATAAACATATCCAACTTTTATTTCATTTTTATTAATTGCATAGTCAATGTTCCACCAATTTCCATCAGGATTCATTACACAAATCAAATGTCCATTATTTAATTTGTCTAATATTTTTGAAGTTTTATTATTTTCACTTCTAACATTAGTATGTCCATCATTATCATTGATTATTGCAAAATCTTGTGCAAATAAGGATTTTAATAAAAATAAAAATATTAAAATAAGATATTTTGATTTCATACGTAATATTGGTAAAATTGCCTATAACGAGAAAAGTATTTGCGAAGAACGGAAAAAAGAACGAAGTTCAATTTCGAAAAGAATGAAACAAATTACTTTTCCTGAAACTAAATTATGAATAAGTTTTAATAAAAGCAATTTTGAGATGTAAAAAAGCATTTTATGTGAAGCCCTTTTTATTATATAGAATAAAGATTTGCCATATAATGACAATCAAAATTTCTGGAATAAAAGAATAGAAACTCAAATCGTAAAATGTTTTATTATAAATAAATGTAAAGTAGAATAGGTTTAAGAGTGGAAACAATGCTGAAATTATAGTTAATAACAGCATAGTTTTTTTTAAGTCTATTTTTGTTTTGAAATTAATTCTATAGTTTATTAAAGTTAGCATTCCTCCAAAAATCGAAGATATAAAAATTGAAATCCAGTAAATAAGTTGGTATTCTTCAGTTCGCGTAAAGAAAAATTTATTGAAAAATATTACTATAATCAATCCTAATAAATATTCTGTAATTACGAATTTCAGCTTAGTTAATATATTTTCAGATTGTGTTGGAAGTAAGATTAGTGCAAAATTTAAAGTTGAAATAGAAATAAAAAAGTTAAAATATATTTCTGACAATTTTAAAGAAAAAGCTATTTTGTAAAGGATATAAAAAATCAAAAAATTTGAAATTGCCAAATAAAAAAAAATAATATTCTTCAATTTTAGTAGTTTTTATAGATTTTCACATAACGGAAAAAGTATTAGCGAAGTGCGGGCTGGATTTAACTGAAAGTTCAATTTAGAACCGCGTTGAGCCGATGCTTTTTCAGATTGTTAATTTAAGAAAAAAAACAATATAAAAAGCAGCGATGGCTAAATATTTCGAATATTTCAATTTAGGATTTAACCCCGTATTTTGCCAATACGATGTTAGGCGACGTAATTTTTATATATTTATTGTTCCAATTTTAAATTTCACATTTTTCGGAAAAGTTTCATTTTTCATATCACAAGTTTTTTTAATAATTGAGAGAAAAACATCTTCTCCAAGAATAAAATCATCTAAGTTTTCATCAATTATTTTTAGAAACTCCGCTTCTAATTTTGTTAATTTTTCTCCCTCATCGATCAATTTTTTTCCCATTTGGTAATCAAACTGTCTAATTATTTTCCCGTCATTGCTAATTATCCAAGCAAGTCCATCAACATATTGGTCTGCATAATAGTAGTTAGCTATAGTTTTATTACTTAATAATTTTTCTACTAATTTTAAACATTTATCAAATTCATTACTTTTCCAATAAACAAAATTCCAATTTTCATAAACTTCACTTATGATTATTTTGAATTGATTTATCGTGAAATTTTGCTTTTCTTCATCCCACAAATACTTAAATGCTTCATTTAGTTCTTTTGTTGAAATCACATTTATTTCAAGTTTTTGAATAATTTCATCAATGCCTAGATTTTTTACAGCAAAGTAAGACGAACCAAACAAATGGACGTAATATTCCTTCTGATTTTTATTTGAAAAGAGGTTTTGAAATAGTTTAGTTATTTGAAACACGGTCTCTCATATTATGTCGCCTAACGAGCACGGTGTTTGCGAAAACGGGAATAAAAAAACGAAAAGTTTGATATTCACGAACAAAGCAAAATGCTCTTTTTGTTTTGCTAAATTTACTAAATAAATCAAAACAAAAGCATTTTGCGCAAGAAATAAAAATGGTTAAAAGTATCACTTCAACCCGTTTTTTGCAAATATAATGTTGTACGCAGTCTTTATTTCTTATTTAATTCCTGTTTTATTTTATATAAAATGTTGATTTCAAATTCTTTTTTTAATTTGTCATTTTCATATTTGCTAAAATCTTTATTAATATTTTCCCAATTAAATTTAGAAATTGAATCTGAAACACTTACGAAGGCTAAATAGGTTACTGAATCATTTTCAGCTCTTGTCCAAGTGTGAATTGTTCGATTATTTAAATTGTAATAGTTATGAATCCAATGTACTTTTCTTATAGTATCATCTGTAAAAGTTGAATCAGCGACTAAAAGTTTACTATTTTTTATTTTAACATTTTTAATTGCATTTTGTACACTATTTTCAGGGAAATTCAAAGTATAGATTTCTGCATAAGGGTAACTTCCAGGTGAAAATGCAATGGCAAATTTAATAACTCCGTAAATCCCTAGACCAACAAAAGCTATAATTCCAATAGTTATATATATTGATTTTTTTGACATTAATTCTTTTATAATGTTTTTGGTAAAGATTGTGTACAACGAGCACGGTATTTGCGAAAACGGGAATTAAAAAACGTAAAGTTTGATATTCACGAATAAAGCAAAATGCTCATTTGTTTTGCTAAATTTATGAAATCAATCGAAACAAAAACATTTTGCGCAAGAAATAAAAATGGTTCAAAGTATTACTTCAACCCGTTTTTTGCAAAAGCCATGTTGTGTGAAGTTTTTTATTGCATGAAAAATGAAAGAATAAAAACTATCGGAATAAGTTTTTAGAAGCAAAAACGTTTGAAATTCAAGTTTGAAAAATAGACTGATTTTTCGGATTATGAAACTTTTAAAATACAATTTTATACGACTGAAAACAGGAGAGAACAGTTTTAGCACTTAGGGAAATAAAACTTCGAATAATTAATAGAAAAAAGGGAAAAACAAGAAAACGAATTTCTGAAAACAGAAATGATTTAGAAAAGCAAAACTAAGAAATTATAACTAAAATATTAGGAAAAAGTAAAACATGAAATTTTACACAACGGTTCGGGTATTGCCGAAGGCGGAGAATTTATGGCTGAAAGCTTAAATTCAGCACCGTGGCGAGCCAAAACGAATTTTTATGAGATAAATTTAAGAATTAAAAACGAATAAAATTCGTTTTTGGCGTAATAGTAGTAAAAACGTTGAATTCTGTACTTCAGCCCCGTTTTTGGCAATACCTTGTTAGTGGCAGTCCTTATTTGTCAAAGTAATATTCAAACTTTTCTTTTATTTCTTTTTCAGAAATGTTGGTTCTTGCTTGTTTGTTATTTTTGTCAAGCTGTGAATAAATGCCGTTTTTTAATACGTAAATTTCTGGTTCTTGGTTTTCATAGTATATCTTATACCAATCAAGGAGTACTTTTTCGTATTCCAAAGGAATAACGATTTTGTTTGAGATATTTACTATTCCGAATTTTTTGTTTTGAGATACAATTATAAGATTGTTTGTGATGTATTGTAGTTTCTCATAAATAGGAGGAATCAGTTGTTTTCCATCTCTCGAATACATTCCCATTTTCTTGTTTTTAGTAACAAAATGAGCTTCTGGTCCATATTCAACCCAATTGGAAATTTCATCAAACTCATTTGGAATAATTTCTTTTCCTGTAATGTCTATTATTCCATATTTCCCTTTAGATTTCACAATAAATTTATTGTCTTCATCGTAAAAACAAGGTTGTAAATCTTCAAAAACAAAGTCCATTATTTTGTTCCCTTGTTTATTAAATAATCCAAACTTTTCTTTTTGTTTTATAACAAAAATTTCCGAAAATTTACTTGAATAAATTTCATCATTTTCAAAAGGAACTAATTCTTTGTTCTTAAAGTCGATTATTCCAAAATGGTTGTTTTTCTTTGCAATTGAAGTTTCTTGTCCGTCAAAAGGACGAAGTTCTTCAAACTCGAAAGGTATTATGGATTTACCATTTTCATCAATAATTCCAAATTTATTTTGACTGTCTTTGAGTAAAAGAACATCTAAATAATCATCATCAAAGTTAATCTTATCCCAAGTGTAATCTAAAATGTTCTGTTTTATAAGTCTTGTATTTTTATCGAGGATTTTCAAAGTTTGATTTTTTTGTAAAACAAAAAGTTCAAGAATGTTTGAATACCTTTTTGGATGCTCAATTTTGTCGTATTCCAAAGGAATTATTTCAATACCTTGATTATTGATGATACCAAATTTTTTGTTTTTTGCTACAATCCCAAATCCATTTTTGTTTAGAGATTCAGTATAGTCGTATTTACCTAGGGGGATTATTTCCTTTAAATTTCGATTAAGATATTTGGATTGATTTCCAATAGTTACAATTGCTAAATCTCCTTTGAAATAAGTGTCTTTATCTCTGCCGTCTTGTTTTATGTATGCTTGTTTTACTTCATCAAATTCAAAGTCTGTTAGCTGCTCTCCTTTGTTTGAAAAAAAAGCCCATTTCTTATTTTTTGAAACCAAAACAATTTCATCAGTCATTGTTTGGTCAACATTTTCGTATATAACTGGAATAATTTCTTTACCAAAAGCATCTACGAAACCAAACTTTTTATCTTTTATTACAATTGCTAACCCTGAATTATAAAAATAATTGACTTTGTCGTAAATGAAAGGAACTATAGTTTCCCCTTGTCTGTTAACTGCCCCACTTTTTCCATTCTTTTTAGCTGGTGCTAACTCATTAGTGGAAGAGAAGACTCCCAAATCGTCATACTCAAAAGGAATCAGAATCTTTTGATGAATATTAATATAGCCATCCTTTCCATTCTTCTTGGCTAAAATCATATTTTTTTCATCAATAGGATTTAGAAATTCATAGATTCCGAGCGGAATAATTTCTTTTCCATTTTCTTCAACAAATCCCCAAGAATTATTTTCATTTATTCGTTTGTAGTTTTTAGATGTTTGTCCTTGACAAGAAAAGACTAAAAATGAAAGTAATATTAGGATGATTTTTTTCATTGCGTTCTGCGATAGGATTGCCATTAACGGGCCGCGGCTTGGCGATAGTGGCGGATTTGGAAGCCGAAACTTCAAACTTAGCACTAACTTGAGCAACAGCTTTTTATTTTTACTAAATTAAGAAAAAAGGAAACATAAAAAGCTGTTACGGATAAAAATGACGAAACTTCGTTTTAAAACTTAATCCGCCATTTCGCCAAACCGATGTTAGCTATAGTTGTTTATTCGATATTAGATAAAACGTTCTAAATGTGTTTATATGAAAATCACCTTTAAAGTTTATTATTATTTTTTTTAATAATAAAAAAGATGGAATTAATAGTATAATGAATAATATGACTTTGCAACAAATGCTGATTGAAAGGAGATTCACTAAATTTAATATTATTAAAGTAAGTGGAATAAAAAGTGCTGTAGCAAAAGAAGATAAATTATTTGAACGATTAATAGCTTCTAACGATTTGTCATTTGAATTTTCAATTACATAACTATAACAATAAAAGAATATATCGTTATTTTCAAGTAATGTTGAATCATCTATGTTATTTATTTTAAATTCTTTTTTGATTTCTTCACAAATAATTGGTTTAAATTCAGTTATTGAAATATTGTAGTTTAGTGTACGAATTTTTCTTAATTTATTTACAAAAAGTTTTTTAAAAATAATAATTTGGAATTGAGATAATATAAAACCCAAAACAAATGCTATTACAATTCCTAAAATTGAAAGAGAAATGTTATTTTTTAATAATTGAAAAATGTCGTCTTTTGAATTTGTTACTGATAGTATAAAGATTGATAATAACATTAAATTTAATATTCCTGGAATAAGGTATATTATTAAATCTTTAATAGTGAAGGATTTTTCTAACATAGAGTTTTTGTTACAATTGTAGCTAACGAGCACGGTGTTTGCGAAAATGGGAATAAAAAACATGAATTTTGATATTCCTGAACAAAGCAAAATGCTCATTTGTTTTGCTAAATTTATGAAATAAATCGAAACAAAAGCATTTTTGCGTAAGAAATAAAAATGGCTCAAAGTATCACTTCAACCCGTTTTTTGCAAAAGCCATGTTAGCTGTAGTGCAAGTTCATTAATAAAGGCAATTACTTTTCATTAAATTTCCTTCTGAATTTTTATAAATAATAATTTTATTTTTTGAACTAGATTCAGAATAATATAATTTATTTTTATTTTGATTGAACCATTTTTTTAATTGTTCAAATTCTTTTAAATTTGGTTTATAAGATAATCCAATATATTGGTGATCTGTTTTTTCAATTTTCACTCCAGACAAACAAATTATTTTTTCAATTCGTAACCAATTTTGCTTTTCTGTATTATTCAATGAATTTTCAATTTCTAAAATTTCATCATAAATTTCATCAATTGGATTTTGATATGTTTTTATTTGATATTCATTTTGTGCAAGTGATTTAGAACTAATTAATATTAAGAAAATAGTAATTGAAAATTTCATATGCATAAAGTTGATTTTTGCATTACAGCTAACGAGCACGGTGTTTGCGAAAACGGGAATTAAAAAACGAAAAGTTTGATATTCACGACCAAAGCAAAATGCTCTTTTTGTTTTGCTAAATTTACTAAATAAATCGAAACAAAAGCATTTTGCGCAAGAAATAAAAATGGTTCAAAGTTTAACTTCAACCCGTTTTTTGCAAAAGCCATGTTGTGTGAAGTTTTTAAAAGGTGTTATAAATTTTTACATAAACATTTTCAATACTTTCATTATCCATTTTTCCATCATAGTTATTATCACCATATTCTAAACCAACTCTAATAAAACTCAATAATAATTGCCTTTCATTTTTATTAAAATCTTTTGTAAGTTCAATAAATTCTTTGAAAGCGTTTGGTTCGTAATTTAAGGCCGACTTAATCACATCTCGAAGTTTTCTGTCTAAAAAATCAGTTCTTATATGTATTGAATATGGAATTTCAATGCCATCATACTCTTTTACACTACAGCTTATTAGTGAAATAAAAAAAGTAAAGATTAGGATTTTTTTTAAACGCATTTTTTGGAAAAATTTCACACAACGAGCACGGTGTTTGCGAAAACGGGAATTAAAAAACGAAAAGTTAGATATTCTCGAACAAAGCAAAATGCTCTTTTTGTTTTGTTAAATTTATGAAATAAATCGAAACAAAAGCATTTTTGCGTAAGAAATAAAAATGGCTCAAAGTATCACTTCAACCCGTTTTTCGCAAAAGCCATGTTGTGTGAAGTTTTTTATTGCATGAAAAATGAAAGAATAAAAACTATCGGAAAAAGTTTTTAGAAGTAAGAACGTTTGAAATTCAAGCTCGAAAAATAGACTGATTTTTAGGATTATGAAACTTTTGAAACACAATTTTATATGATTGAAAATTGGAGAAAATTGTTTAACAAATTCGGGAAATAAAACTTCGAATAATTAATAGAAAAAAGAGAAAAACACGAAAACTAATTTTTGAAAATCGATATGATTTAGAAAAGCAAAAACTAAGAAATTATAAACAGGAAATTAGAAAAAGTAAAATTTGAAATTTTACACAACGGAAAAAGTATTGGCGAAGTGCGGGCTAAAAATGAACTTCAGTTCAATTTTCGACCAAGCGTAGCCGATGCTTTTTCAATTGAACCAAATTATAAAAAAAATGTGGAATTGAAAAGCAACGGTGGATAAAAATTACAAAAAGTTCAACTTTGGAATTCGCCCCGCATTTTGCCAATACAATGTTAGCTGCAGTATTTTTATTTTTCACAATATCGATAAATCTTATTGTCCGAAATGCTTTTTACGTACAATCTTCTTTCTCCATAATGAAAAGTAATTGTATCAATCACAGCAATTGCAGAATCATTTTTCAGAAATATGGTGTCATTTCTTTCAAAATTCAATTTGTCGCTAAAAATCAGAATATCAGTAAAACCAATATTTTTTCCGCAGATTTTCCAATTTGAATCTGATAAATCATTTCTTTTGTTAGAGCAAGAAATATTAATTATAAATACTAGAATCAGGAAACTAAAGCTGAATTTCATAGATAAATATTTTATTGTTTAAGGTGTCTTCAAAATATCTTGTTCCTTGATCAAATTCAGAATTTTCTTTATATTTTATTGATTTTTTTGGAGGATTGAACCAATGTGGTTTTTCCCAAAAATCATTTTCATTAATTTCAGTTGAATCAATTATTAGATTGTTATCTTCTTTAAATTTTCTCCACCAATTTACGTTTTCAGAAATTTCCAGATACAATTTGTATTCTAGACTCCAATGTGAGGATTGCCAATATTGTCCTCTAATAATATTTAGTTTGTCATTTGGATTTGACTTTATCCAAAATTGATACGCTTTTTCTGGATTTGTAGTATTAATTTCTTTACAACTCGTAACTAAAAATAATATCAAAAAAGAAATCAAAAATTTTAATTTCATTGTGTGAATTTTCTTTTGATAACCGCGCTTTAAATATTGCAGCTAACGGAAAAAGTATTGGCGAAGTGCGGGAATTCGAAGAACTTTAGTTCAAGAATTCGTGAACGTAGCCGATGCTTTTTCAATGGAACTAAATTATAAAAAAAATGTGGAATTGAAAAGCAACGGCGGATAAATATTACAAAAAGTTCAACTTAGGAATAGATCCCGCATTTTGCCAATACTATGTTATCTGTAGTTTTTTTATTCCATTCTTATTAGATATTTCAATTTCACATCGTAATCGAAAAGTATTTCAATGTATTTCAGGCCTTCTTTTTCTACAAAATATGAAAATTCATAAATATCATTTTGTTTTTTGTAATTTATGTATTCTTGTTTATCAAACGCTTTTTGATTGAATATTCTTTCTCCTTTTTTATTAGTAGAATAGAATTTGGGGTTTCGTTTAAGATTCGTATTGATTTGAAGTTTTTCGATATTTTTCGAATACTTAAACCTGAAAACAATAAAATCTCCAATTTTTGGTTTTAGAATTCCTTCTTTTGGAGTTTCAATTTTGATAAATGGAATTATACTATTCTCAATAAAAGGCTGATTCTTATAATCTTCTTTAGAAATGTCAAAGTTTAATACTTTATCAGGATTTTTTGGAAAATGATCAATTGTGAATTTTTCGGTTGGAGTAAACCAGTAAAAATCATTTCTCTTTTTAACAAAATTAGTAAGTTTTCCTTTTTTATCATTTTCACAATATCCGGAAGCCCAAGTTAAATCCAAAAAGTAAGTTTCATTATCAATAATTACAGCATTCCAAGCGTGGTCTAAAATCCCAGCATTACCAACGTGACTTGATTTTGTTTTTACATATCCATCAATACTTAAACATTGAATTTTGGCAATATCGCACATTCTTTTGAATAAAGTAGAGTAGCCAGAACAAACTCCTTTTTTCTTTCTTAAAACTCCTTCAATAAGATTATTTTCAAATTCTTGTTTTTTTATTGTACAATCCGTTTTTGTTTTACATTTGAATTTAATTGTTCTTTTTCCTTTATTGAATAATTTGTAATCGTAACTGATATTCTCTGTAATCCAAGAATAAATTGCTCTTGTTTTATCAAAATCATTATTGAGATTCTGAGTCAAATTATTGACAAGTGAATTTAAGTTTCCGTTATATTTTGTTGAAATAGCAATGCTATCAATTTTTTGAAAATTGTTTTGTCCAAACGAAATTGAAAAAAGAAAAATAAAAAATATCTGAAGAAGTTTTGTCACGTTGTTTTGGTAAAAATTACAGATAACGGTTTGGGGCTTTGCGAAGTGGCGGAAAATCGAAGCGGAAAGTTTCGATTTAGACGGAACGTAGCAAAAGCCAATTTCTATTTGCTAATTTATGAAAAAAGGCCAATAAAATTGGCTTTTGCGGATTAAAATGCACAAACTTTCAACTTAGATTGAAACCCGCCATTTTGCAAAACCCTTGTTATGTGCAGTATTAGGGCCTGTTTTAATTTCAGTTAATTATTTATTACGCATCTTATTGCTTACAATTTTGTTAAATCTCTCTTTGATTATCTCGATTTCAACTGTAAAATTATACGTTATTTATATATTTACTTGCTTTTGTCAAGTAATATTTTGTATTTTTGTTTTACAATAGATTAAAATGAGAGAAGTAATAAAATCAATTCGTGAATTCAATAGGTTCTATGTCAATCTGATGGGGATTCTTAATGCTAATTTATTTGATTCTGATTACTCATTAACTGAATCAAGAATCATATTCGAAATAGACGCTAAAAGAAATTTAAACGCTAGAGATCTAAAAAAATTGCTTCAAATTGATGAGGGTTATTTAAGTAGATTGATTAGTAGATTAATGAAAAGAGAAATTATATCTAAAAAGAAATCTATTACTGACAAGAGAGTATCTTATCTCAATTTAACCGATAAGGGAGAGGCTCTTCTAGCTAAAATAAATTTAGATGCTGATAAACAATTAGAAGATTTACTTGAGAAAGTTAAAGAGAATGATCTGGAGAAGATTACGAAAAACATGATTGAATTAAAAGCTATCTTAAGTAAAACAGAGCTAAGTAAAGAAAATAGAATAAATTAAAAAATATGATAATAAGACAAATTTCAGCAGCAGATAATAAAAAAATGGCATCCATACTTAGGAAGAGTTTGGAAGAATTTAATTTAAACATACCGGGAACCGCATATTTTGATGAAAGTACAGATAATTTATATGAATCGTTTAATATCAATGGTGCTATTTATTTTGTAGCGGAAGATAATGGAACTGTTATTGGCGGAGCTGGAATATTCCCGACGAAAGGACTTCCTTCTGACACTGTTGAATTAGTAAAAATGTACATAGATTCTGCTGAAAGAGGAAAAGGAGTGGGGAAATTATTGATGAATAAATGTATAGAATCAGCAAAATTACTTTCTTACAAGAATATCTATCTAGAAACTATTCCTGAATTGAATTCTGCAGTTTCTGCTTATGAAAAATTGGGCTTCAAGTATTTAGACAAGCCATTAGCTGATACAGGACATTTTTCTTGTAATATTTGGATGATTTTAGGGTTGTGATAATTTGTAAATAATAATTTCTTTAATTAACCTAGATTTTCAAAATATTGCACATAACGGTCCGCGGATTGGCGAGAGTGCGGGATAAATTGGACGAAAAGTTCAATTTAGCACGAACGAAGCCAATGCTGTGAGTTGTTGGCTAAATTACAAAAAAAAGTCAAAGTTCACAGCATTGGCGGATAGAAAGTACAAATGTTGAATTTTGCACTTCAGACCGCATTTCGCGAAACCGATGTTAGCTGTAGTATTTTTTAGTACTTCGTTGGAAATTTTTCTTTTCCGTATATCCATAAAAATTTGTCGATTTCCTTAAGTCCAAAATCAGAGAAATTATAATAGGATTTAAAGTTTTCTATAATTTCAATAAACTTTTTGTAGTTCTTTAGTTCTTCATTTTTAAACTTATAAAAGTTGTCTTGCTTGCGATATTGTCTTATAATTTTGTCTACAAAAAGATCATAAATTGGATAGAAGTCTTTTTTGTGCCAGTTGCAATATTTAGTAGCAAAAGAATAGAAGTTGATTTCCTTATTATTCTTTTTTAATTGAATACCGTGTCCAGTTGCGATTTTATGTACTAAATTTGGATTGTTTGTTTTTAAATCTTTGTCAATTTCTATTCTTAATATGTGTTCAGCAAGCTTAAAAGTTCCAAAAATATTTGTGCTGTACAAATCATTAATGACACTAATTTTAAGAATTATGTCTTCAATATTCGTATTTGTGGGAAATTTGTCAAACAGTTTTATAATTGCTTTATCACCAGAATTATATCTTAAATCATTATTGAATTTTGTCAAATAAGTTTCAACTAATTCCTTGTTCGGATTTTCAAGCATTGTTGGGAAATATTACAGCTAACGGAAAAAGTATTGGCGAAGTGCGGGCTAAAAATGAACTTCAGTTCAATTTTCGACCAAGCGTAGCCGATGCTTTTTCAATGGAACTAAATTATAAAAAAATGTGGAATTGAAAAGCAGCGGCGGATAAATATTACAAAAAGTTCAACTTAGGACTTCATCCCGCATTTTGCCAATACAATGTTATCTGCAGTTTTTATATTCTTTTTAAAGAAGTGATTTCAACATCAACAATCCCAAAATTTGAAAAATCGCCAAAACGACACACTGCATAACCATTTTTTATTTCCCAAACTTCTAAAACGCCATATTTTTCATATAGGCTTTCTTCAATATGCCTTACTCTATCTCCTTTTCTTATCATATCTATTATTTTGTAATTAATTTAAAAATATAAGCATTGTCGAAATATTCATAATCTTTTAAATTTTCATTTTCTAAAAAAGTTTCATCAATCGTTACTTTTTTATTATTTAAAAATGAATCAAGAAATCTTTTTCCTGAAATTTGATTAGCATTATAGGGAGAAATTTGATCAAAAATTGTTTCAAGATCAAGTTTTTCTATTTGAGAAATAAGCTTTAAGTATCCTTTTTTATGATTAGGTAGTTTTTAAAAGGAAACCTGTCCATTTAATTTGTAAATTATATCTCCTTCAAGTTGTTCAACTTCTGTATTTTTTGGGAAATTTATTACTACAAAATTTTTCCCATTGATTTCTAATTCTATAAATTTCATTTGTATTTGTTTACAATTTTGATTTAAAATTCTGACTAATGTCAAATTTTGTTATTGATAATCAAATAGTTATAAATTTCATTTTTTAGCTATTTGATTATCAAAAATAGCAAAAAAATTCGTCGTTAGCTTTTAAAAACAACTTCGTTTTCGGGTAGGGGAATTGCAGATAACGGAAAAAGTATTGGCGAAGTGCGGGCTAAAAATGAACTTCAGTTCAATTTTCGACCAAGCGTAGCCGATGCTTTTTCAATGGAACTAAATTAAAGAAAAAATGTGGAATTGAAAAGCAACGGCGGATAAATATTACAAAAAGTTTAATTTAGGACTTTACCCCGCATTTTGCCAATACAATGTTATCTGCAGTGCTAATTTTCTTCCAGGGCTTTAATAATATTTGTTCGATATTCATTATCTTTTTCATTAAATTCTATGAACTTGTTTGTTAAATTTAGATTTATGAAAATTTCAGCGTATTCATTTTCATCTCCTTCATCATTAAAAAATACTTTGAATTTATAATATTCGGGTTGTGACAAATCTGCTTTCATTTGGTTCAAAGGAAAGACTGTAGCTATAATTGGTTTCGTTGAAAATTTAGATTTTGCTTGAGAATGATAAATTTTACTTAAAGCATTTAAAAAATTGTCACTTTCGTTTCCAATTGATAGAATTGTAATCCCATTTTTTAAAAAACTTTTTGCCTCAATTTCTCCATTTATTATTCCAGCAGGAATATTGTTTGGTATAATTATCTTTAATCCAACAATATTATTTTCAAATTTTCCTTTTACAACATATTCATATTTGTTTCCTTTTTCGTATTCTTCAACAATTTTTAAACTCAGGTCACTGAAGCCTTCTTCTTGTTCTTGAACCTTAGTAATATCAGGAAGAATTGCATCTGTTTTTTGAGATTTACTGCAACCAAAAAAAGACGAAAAAATACTCATAAATATTAAAATTTTAATCGAAAATTTATTTGATAGAATGTTTGTCATAGCATTGCAGATAACGAGCACGGTATTTGCGAAAACGGGAATAAAAAAAAACAAAAAGTTTGAATATTCCTGACCAAAGCAAAATGCTCATTTGTTTTGATAAATTTACTAAATAAATTGAAACAAATGCATTTTTGCGAAAGAAATAAAAATGGCTGAAAGTATTACTTCAGCCCGTTTTTTGCAAATACGATGTTAGCCGCAGTCTTTACTTTTATTCGCCCCATCTATTATACATTTTTAGCATATTTTTTTCACTGTTTAATAATAAAAATCCATTTTCTTCAGTCTCAGATAAATTCCCAGGTTCGACAGCGATCATTCCACTTTTGAAAATATAGAGTTTTGAATTTTTGAATTTATCATCTAATAGTTTTTCAATTTTAATTATATCAAAAGTATAGTTGTTTTTA